>Ga0208030_1002049_pt1 | contig 10557 bp, 6 predicted proteins | sample MalvirDeepMed_M9_FD_184246 | JGI IMG/M metagenome (GOLD analysis project Ga0208030, IMG submission 184246) | Marine viral communities from the Global Malaspina Expedition - Malaspina viral metaG DeepMed_M9 (SPAdes) (version 2) | ecosystem: Environmental > Aquatic > Marine > Oceanic | place...
CAGTAGCGGCTACCGGACAAGACCCCACGGCTGGTAATGTTGACAATCAGGGAAACATAACCGCGCAAGGGGCGGCTAATATAGCCGCTGACATCGGCACAAACTCGTTAGCACAAGGCAGGTTTTCCCCAGCAGCTAGTTGGGGAGCCCTTTCGGAAGTAGCCCAGGAGAATATAGCGGCGGGCCGCAAAAGCGGCCTGACGGCTGGCATGATTGCCGCCCTGAATGCCCAAGACCAACAGGGTTACGCCATCAACAATCCGCAACCGTCCGAGGCCAGCATATTGGCCTCTCAGGTATTCGCCCAGCTCAACCCGACCATCACCAATGCGGTGATCGGGCTGGCGGGATTTCTACCTGGAACAGTCGGATTTGCGGCCACCATAGCAGGGCTGGCAGAGAACAAGGGCCTGTTGAATATTCCCGGCGTGCGCTCCATCCCCGGAGTCAGCGCATTGAGCGATGCGCTAGCGGGTGTCCGCACTGGCATCGGAGATTTCTTCAGCCCCATCACTGACCCGATAGGTCAGGCGCTATCGGAAGGACAGCAAGCCGTTGCAGATGCACTGTCGGGAATTATAGGGACGGAAGAATCAGCCGGGTTTGATGATGCGGGCGAAGTGGACGGGGGTGCCCCGGATATAGAAATCGTGCCGCCCATCGCTACCGATACGGATGCAACGCCAGCGCCAACGGCGCGTACATTCGCAGATGTAGACGATGAAACGCGGCGAAGAATACTTGCCAATATCATCAGCGGCTTGCAGCGGACGGGCCGTCCAACGGAAGGGGTCACCGCATTTGGCCCGTTGTTTACTTAGAGAGATGATGAGATGGGCCTAGCACCAATGCGCATCACCGGGGCCAACGCCACCGTTCCGGCCCCGATGGGCGGCCTGAACACCCGCGACTCCGTGGATATGGTGCCGCCGACGGACGCGATCCGGCTGGACAACTTCTTCCCGGCCCGCTCCCACGTTCAGGTGCGTAACGGCTATGAGGATCACGTCACCGGCCTGCCGTCCACCGTGCAGTCGCTGATGGTCTATAATTCCGGCACCGCCAACACCATGTTTGCGGCCAGCGGAACCGCCGTCTACGATGTCACGTCCGCCGGGTCGGTGGGTTCTGCCGTCATCACCAGCCTGAGCAATGCGAAATTTGAATCCGTTAACATCACCACGGCGGGCGGTTCGTTTCTGTGGATTTGCAACGGTGCCGATGCGCCCCGCCACTGGAATGGTTCAGCCTGGGCCACCCCTACTTTGAGTGGCGTGACGGCAACGGATATTGTCAGCGTGACGGTTTTCAAGGAACGGTTGTTTGTCGTTTTCAACGACTCCCTGACGTTTGGCTTTCTGCCGGTCAATGCGGTGGCCGGGACCGTGGCCGAGTTCGATCTGGGCAGCGTGTTCAGCATGGGCGGCCAGCTTCAGGCCATCGGCACCTGGACACGGGACGGCGGCGCGGGGCCGGAAGATAACGCCCTGTTCTGGACCGACCAGGGTGAAATGGCGATGTATGCCGGGACCGACCCCGCCGATGCGACCAAGTGGAGTTTGGTTGGCGTCTACCGCGTGGGCCGACCCATTGGCCGCCGCTGCATTCTCAATGTCGGCTCCGACTGCTATCTGATAACCGAGAACGGCATCTTGCCCATGACCCAGGTTCTGGGAACCGGCGAGGCTGCGCCCAACCGCGCCATCAGCGACAAGATCAGCCTGACCTATAACGAGTCCGTGGTCAGCTACCGCGCCACTTTTGGCTGGGAAGGTGAGCTGTATCCGCGTGGCGGCTATGGTCTATTCAATGCCCCCGCCTCGACCGGCGGCGAGTTCGTTCAGTATGTGGTCAACCTGGAGACCGGCGCATGGGCGCGGTTCCGCGATCAGAACGCCTACACCTGGGCGGTGTTCGACAGCGATCTGTACTTCGGCGGCAATACCAAGGTTCACAAGGCTGATACCGGCACCGATGATGCGGGCACCGCCATCGAAGCCACCGCCAAGACTGCCTTCATATATTTCGGCGGGCGCACGGGGCCGAACCGCTACACGGCGATCCGCCCGGTTATGGCTTCCGACAGCGAATTGACCGTCTCCATCGGCTTCGATGTGGATTACCGTGACGGCACCACCACTCTGACGCCATCGACGGGTACTTCCGATGCGGCTGCATGGGACACGGCGACCTGGGACGTTTCCGCCTGGGCAGGGCCGATCAATACTCAGCTGGAATGGTTGTCGGTGGGTCAGATCGGCTGGAACGCCGCTGTCCGGCTCAGAACCATGACCGATGCCCAATCGGTACGCTGGCTGGCAACCGACGTGCGCTTCGAACAGGGCCAGGGAGGTTTCTGATGCTGAGAAATGAGGTCTGGGATTTACTGGCACCGGCTACCGTTGCATTTGAAAACGTCTCCCGCAACGAGGTGGAAAACGGTATCGCCAACGGCGACTTCCAGCTTTTCATCAGTGAGCATTCCGCCGCCGTCACTTGCGCCTTTGGAAAGTCACTACGGATTGGCCTTGCAGGCGGCGACCTGGATGAGCTATTGGATATCGAGAAGGACATCTGCGATTACGCCCGGAGCCACGATTTCGACAGCGTCGAGATCATAGGCCGCCCCGGCTGGGAGCGCGTCTTGCAGGGCTATCGGCGCACCGCTGTTCTTTTAAGAAAGGAGCTGGACTGTCATGGGCTTCATTAGGGATATTTTCAGCAGCCCGGAACCGCCGCCGCCCGTAGACTTCGGTGCCATCGGCCAGCAACAGGCGGCACAGAACGTCGAAACCGCCAGGGTCGGCGCACGGCTGGCGCGGCCCGATGTGGTGACCCCCTATTCGACCACGACCTATCGCGAGACCGCGCCGGATCAGTATCTGGCGACCCAGACCCTGGCCCAGCCATACGAGGGCCTGCGCGTGGGCGAAGCCGGTATCCAGGGGCGTATTCAAGACCTTGCATCGGGTCGTCTGGGCCAAGTCCCGACCGGGCCGCTGGATGTGTCCGGCTTCCAGGCGGAACCGACCCGCTTCGATTACGCCTCCATCGGCGCTACGCCGACCTATGACACCTCTGCCGCCAGCTATCAGCTGCCCTCTTATGCGGGGCTGGACGCCTATACTACCGACGCCGCCAATGAATTTTACAACCGCGCCCTTTCGCGGCTCAATCCGCAATTTGACCGGGCCGAACGGCGCTTGCGTACCCAGCTGATCAATTCCGGCATTCCCGAAGGCTCGGACGCCTATAACGAGGAGTTCCGCCTGTTCCGGCAGGGCAAGGATGATGCCTTGAGTGATCTGGCAAGCCAGTCGGTCTTCCAGGGCCAGACCCTGCAAAGCAATATTCTGGGCAATATCCTGACGGGACGCGGCCAGCAGCTAGGCGAGATCGGCATGGAATACGATATCGCCCAGCGTCAGAGACAGCAACAAATCGCAGAAGGCCAGCAACAAGTTGCGCTGGACCGCGAAGCCAGAGACCGGGCCATTGCGGAAGCCGTCCGCTTACGTCAGTTGCCGCTGTCGGAAGCGGCGGGGCTGATTACCGGCACCACGCCATTCACCCAGGCAGCGGCAGTTGGTCCGCCCCGTGTTTCCCCGGCTCCGGGGCCAGCGCCTGTAGACTTGGGCGCTATTGCCGGGATGCAACAGGCAGATGCCCTGGCCCGCTTCCAGGGTGCGCAGCAAAGACAGGCGTCGGCGCTCAATGTGCCGGTTACCCTTGGCGCAGCCTACCTGGGGAGGGGGTAAAATGGTTTCATTTATTGCCAATCCGCGCATCAAACAGGCTGAGGCATTACGTCGGGCCATGTTGTCGCGGGCGTTGACGCAACAGAAAGCACCGTCCAATCCCTATGGCTACAGTCCCTGGGCTGGCGCAGCCACCCAGTTAGCTTCTGCGCTGGGTGCAAGATGGGCCGGACAGGAGGCCACCGAGCTTGAAGAGGCGCAGCAATTAGCGCAAGGCGACATATTCAGCGCCTTAACGGAAGCCCGCCAACCCACAACTGGTGCCCCTCTTGACGTACAGGGAGGCCAGTTCATGCGGGTGCCCTACCGCCGCCGTGCGGTTGATATACCGACGGAAACCTTGAAGACGGCGGGCACGACAAAACAGGCCATAGCCGGTGACGTATCCTCCATCAACAAGGCGGCCAAAGCTGCATACACGGACAGGCAGAATGCGGCCATTGATGCCGCAATCGTTAAAGCGTACCAGGACGGCAACGAAGAAGCGGTGGCTGCGCTGCGCTTGCTGCGCGATCCGATGAAGGCCACCAAGCCCGGCACTGAAAAAGGGCCAAGGTTCTATCCATCGGCGACAGGGGGTCCGGGTGCGGGGACCATCGTCTCGCCAAACGGCGACATACAGGCAATCAACCCAACTATAGACGAGGAAACGGGTAATGTTACAGGCTATTCAATATCGCCCATATTAGAGAAACAGCCAAAGCCACCAGATGGCAGTATAGCGGCGGCGGATGGAGCGCCCGGAGTTGAAAAGGCGGCTGTTCCTGTGCCGGGTCCAGCTAAACGAGCGGGGCAGAAGGCAATAGCCGTAGCAACGGGCAAAGCTCTGGTAAAAGCCAAAGAACAATACCCCAAATTGTTAAGCAGTCGCGCCACAATGTTGGCCGATGCAGATGCCGTGACCGAGATGGTAGATGATGCCATCGCCATGTTGAAGGCCGACCCCAAGGCAACTGGGCGATGGGGAACAGTGGCGCTTATTGACCCGGAAAGCCCTGCTTCTGTGTTAAAGGTAAAACTAGATCAGATAAGTGCTTACGCTGCCTTTAGTGCTTTGCAGCAAATGCGAGAGGCTTCGGTAACTGGCGGGGCGCTAGGGCAAGTGAGTGAAAGAGAGCTGGCGTTGCTGATTGCATCTAAGTTCGCGGGCAAACATGGGTTGCCTGCGGAGGATTTAATCCGTGCCCTGAATACATTTAGGCAGAGGGTAAAAAGGGCCGTAGAAATTTCTGAGGAACTGACGCAAAACATGGCCGCTAGAATTGGCGGCACCATAGAAGGTGAGAAAGCCGTTGCGACGGGAACCACGGAAGTAGACAAGTATTTGCGGCAATACCTGGAGAAATGAGACTGATGGCTGATACAACTGCCATAATTGGGGCCATTGAGAACGCGGTTCGCGCCAACGACAAGGCAGCGGTGCTAACATTGTCGGGCCATCTGAATAGTCAAATAGACGACAAAGAACGGGAAATTCTGCGCACCAAGAATACCGCCTTTGGCGCATTTCTGCGTGATAAAGCCGCGCAACCCATCGAAGGCGAAAGTAAAGACGAGCGAAGCCGCCGCCTTTACGGCAGCCTGGGCGGGGACGATGAAGAAGCTGGCTGGGTGCCCCGCGCCCGTTCCGCGTTGGCTGGATCGGCTCTGGAGCTGGGCGATGAGATGGTGGCCAGCGGGGCGGCTCTGGCCAATATTCTGGCGCAAAAAGACCCTGGCAAGAGCTACACCGAACTCTACAATATGTATGTCCCTCGGGAGCGCCGCAAAGCCCGCAAATTCATGCAAGAAAATCCCGGCGCGGATATTTCGTTCAAGGTCGGAGGGGCGCTGACTTCACCGCTCTGGCGCGTTCTGGGTCAGCTGGGTGCCAGGGCCATAGCGCCGCTGGGCAAAGTCGGTGACGTTCTGCGCGTGACCTCGCCAGCCAGTTATCTGGGAGCGACACGGGAAGGCATAAAAGCGGGCGCGTATGGCGGCTTTCTTTATGGTTTGGGCATGGGCGAAGACGATCTTGAAAGCCGGTTAGAGTCTGGCGGCGAAATGGCCGTTTACGGCGGCGCGGGCGGGGGGCTTTTGGGACCAGTACTCAGAGGCGCTGTTGATGCAATTAAGGCGGGCATGACATGGAGTCAAGCCCGCAAGACGGGAATGTCCAGAGCGGTTTTCGACGAAGCGTCGGCCATAATTGCGGCGGACGAAGCCGTGGTGGGAGGCGGCGCAACAAGAATTGCCCGCATGGGTGACGATGCAATGCTGGCGGATGCAGGGCTTGCGGCTCAGAAGAGGCTGGATCAGATCATTGAAACCGGAGGCCCCGGTGCCGCGCAAGCGCGGGACGCTGTATTGCAAAGAGGCGAACGGGTCGGGGCCGAACTGGCTAAGGAACTGGACACGGTGCTAGGGCCGCTGCAAGGCGTTAAGACACGCCATCAAATACGCCACGGCAGAAAGTCACCGGATAAGCTCTATGAGGCCGCTTATAATACTCCCATAGATTATTCCGCTGCCTACGGTCAGCGTATTTTGGGTCTTTTGCAGCGTTTGCCCGCCGTTGCCGTTACGAAAGCCAATGAGCTAATCCGTACCGATTCCTCGATGATGGGGAAACGGGTGGGGCAGATTGTCATCAAGGTGGCCGATGACGGGACAATCAATTTCGAAAAACTGCCCGATCTGCGCCAGATAGATTATATAACGCGGGTGCTGGGCGATCTGCCGGGTACAACGCGAACGGAAGCCGGTTCCATAATGCCTAAAGTCTCGCAGCTTGGGCGCAATATATTCAACACCAGCCGCGAAATCCGCGATTTATTGAAAGATAACATTCCGGCTTACAGAGACGCGCTGAAAATCGCAGCGATGAATATGAAAGAAGGCGACGCTGTTCGTCTGGGCTCCGTAATGCTCAAGCCAAGCATGACCCGGCAAGAATTCTTTTCGACCATAGAGGATTTGGGCCAGCGGGAGCTGGATTTCGTCAAGCAGGGGTTACGCACTCACATCGACGACGTGATGGCGCGGGTCACACGGGCAATGAAAGACCCGCTTACTGACGAAAACGTCATGAAAGAATTCATCAGAGTGGCTAGGGATTTAAGCTCGCGTGATGCAAGAGATAAGATGAAGCTGCTGTTAGGCGATGAAGCGGAGAAGATATTTAGACGCCTAGACGTAGTCGAGCAAGGCATCCAGCTACAGGCTCAACTCCATCAAGGCTCCAAGACTTATGCGCTGCAAGAGGCAAAAGGGCGCGGTAAGGCTTACGCGGAAAGCGCTTTCAAGACAATTCTTTCCGGCGATCTCGCCAAGGGCGTGGGTAAACTGGTTTCTCCGCTGGTCGGAGGCGACCCCGCTGCGGCATTGGCCGCCGAGCAAGCAATAAACGCCCGTATGGCGGAAGTATTAACGCGACGCATTTCACAGCCGCCCGTTGGGCCACCCAGTGAATTTGCAGTACACGCAAGCCGATTGCCGCAACAGCGGGCACAGATCGACAGAGCCACGGCCACGGCTACTAATTTACTTGGCCCATTGCGGGCAAGGGCAGGCGCTGGTATCGCTGAAACGCGGGCGGCTGAAAATGAGCAACAGCGGCGCAGAATGATTGCCGCAGCACTAGGGAGTTAGCTATGCCTTGGAGTGGTGGATCATTTACCAGAACAAACGGTGTCAACACCGGGGCGACCCTGTGGGCGCAAGACCGCGACGACGGCACCAAGATACTGGCCACGCGCCATGATACCAACGACCAGGACATGGCCGATGGCATCAACTCGACTTTGGAGAAAAGCGGCTCCAATGCGGCGACCGGCAATCTTGACATCGGTTCCAACCGGATCACCCTGGTGGCCGACGGCACCGCCAAGACTGACGTGGCCACGGTCAATCAAATCCAGAGCAATGGCCCCGCCTTCCAGGCGACCGATACCGGAACGGCGAACGCCTATGTCATAGCCCTGTCACCGGCGATTACCGCCTATGCGGCGGGCCAGGAAATTACCTTCAAGGCGGGAGCCGCATCGACCACGGCTTCGACCCTGAACGTCAATACCCTGGGCACCAAGGCGCTGAAGAAGCTGCATGACCAAGATATAGAGGCCGGAGACATCGAGTCCGGCTCCATAGTCACGGCGGTTTATGACGGCACCAACTTCCAGGTCACATCGCAGCTTGCCAGCGCAGGCGGCGGGACACCGGGCGGTTCCAACACTCAGGTGCAATATAATTCGTCCGACACTTTTGCCGGTGATGCCGATCTGACCTTCGACGGCACCGAACTGACAGCGGCGGGCGTAAATCTGGCTGCGTTCAGCGGTGTGCTGGAGGCCAATGCGGCCTTCGTTGATCAGGTGATATTCGGCCCATCGGTTGATGGGATGGCCTGGAGCGGCCTCTGGAGCAAGGCGTCGGTATTTTCCAGCCTGATGCTGGCGACCGTCGAAGATGCGGGCGCAGATTCGCAAATCAACATTTGGGATTTAACGACCAAAGCCAACACCACCCCGCTTGGAACAGTCACATTGAGCGGTGATGCCACGCCGACCTCTATAGCGGCTGCTATGGGCTACCTCATTGTCGGCAGCGAAGACGGCATCAGCATCATCGACCCGCACTCAGGTGCATGGGCGGAACGAACGAGTGGCTGGCCTAAAACATTGTCCACCAGCACGTCACCGGCACTGACCAATAACGATGTTGTATCTGTCTGCGCCGGATTATCAGATCAACCAGCACATGATCCACGAACAGGCGGTCCATTCCCGACTTTCGGTCTGGTTTACGGAACAGGTGCAGATTGCTCAGCTATCATCAAAGATGACGGCACTTCATATGACCAAGCCGGTACTGTTGGTGGGAAGGGCTGCGCCATATTTAATGGCTTCTTTATCTACCCTGACACTGCTGCTGGACGAATGAAACGTAGCGGAACGCATATTACAGGTATTACAGCGGACGATTGGGGCGAAGTCGATATGGGTCAGCCGGGAAGCTACCCTGAAATATTAGGCTCTGATCAGCAAATTTCTTTTTCCAGTACACTGGGCGCTTTGTGTGATGCAAATGGGCTGTCGCTAGTTAATGGATTAAGTTCTGTTCAGTCCGGTCAAGGTATTGGGATGAGTGCGCTGATCAATCGCACTTATAACACGGGTTATTTGCCTGTTGATATCCGTAGCGCATGGCTGGCTAATTCCGATGTAACGGATCGGAGCTACAAAGCTAATACTTTGACGAAGACGGGAACGATTACCGAAGCGGCTGTGGAAACCAGTGCGGAGTTGAATGGGTATAGTGGATTTAATACATCAAATTATTTGGGCCGCGCCAATGACTCTGACTTTAATTTTGGTACGGCTGATTATGCTATAATGGGCTGGTTTAAACAGTCAGCCGCAACCGGCAGCGGCGTTATGATTGAGATTGGTAACACAGGATTAACGGCAGGTACTTCTCTGTGGTTCAATAGCGGTGTTCCAAGAGCTTCCGTAAATGACGGGTCTACAACGGCAAATTTTGATACCGGTGTTGTCCCAGCGCTTAATGTTTGGCACCAATGGGTCTATATAAACGATCAAACAAACGACGCTCAACGAATATATATCGATGGGGTCTTGGCTGCCACAGATGCTTCTTCTGGATTAGGAAGCATGACGATAGCCTCATCGGTAACAAGAATAGGGATTTCTTGCGACGATACTTCTAATCCAGCCTCAGTCCAAAAATACGCCCTTATTAGAGTTACAACCACCGCCCCAACCGCCACGCAAATCCGCCAGATGTACGATTCAGAAAAAGGGCTTTTTGTGGCTTCGGCAGAATGTCTGCTTCAAAGTGGTTCGACTGATGCGGTACTGGATGTCAATGTCGATCCGCTGACAAGCAAGGTACTCGTTACCCAGACTGATGCGATAACGGTGTTCGACGGACTGGTCGTGGACAGCAAGCCCACGGTCAACAGCGGCTCATCTGAGAAGGGCAAGCTGTGGGGCGACCTGCGGACTGAACAGAACAGCGCCAATGCCTACGTCACGGCACCAGCGGTTGACCAGCGTCAGGTCAACGAAATGGTGCGGGGGTTGGCTAGTGATTTGCCGAAGGGCGTCGATCTTAGTAAGGCGAAGGCGTGGTTGCTTTATGACCAAACAGGGCCTTCGATAACGGCAAGCTACAACGTCAAAAGCGTGACAGATAACTCAACAGGAAACTATACAGTAAATTTTGCTGTACCATTCAAAAGTGCGGGGTACACCGTAGTCAGCAATTCCTCGGATGATGGCTACGCAGGTATTAACATCATTGCGGCGGATTCTGTGAATATAAAAGTCAGAGACAATGGTGGGACATTAGGAGATGCAGTGAGAAATACTGTTGTATGTTTTGGAGAACTAGAAAATGAATGAGCTAATTTTGAACGCATCTGACGGCACGGTAAGCTGTGTGGGTGATGCCGGATCAGTCAGCGGCATACTGTCGGAACTAGTCGCGGCAAATACCGTCCCCGCCGAACGTGATGCTGATGGGGTCGTAACAAAGGAAGCCGTTGTTCCAGCCGCCGACACGCTGGCCGTAGAGGTCACCGCTGATGAATTGCGAACCCACGCATGGCGGGTGCCCAAGGCTCGTGAAGACCGACTGGAAGAAATTCGCGGCACTCGTAACGCCAAGTTAAAAGAGCTTGATGTTGAATATCAAATGGCCGACGAGGGCGTTCACCCGGATGGATTGAGCAAGACCCAGGTGGCCGCTAACAAACAGGCCCTGCGCGATCTGCCGCCGACGGCGGAAAGCCATCTGG
>Ga0208030_1002050_pt1 | contig 10557 bp, 10 predicted proteins | sample MalvirDeepMed_M9_FD_184246 | JGI IMG/M metagenome (GOLD analysis project Ga0208030, IMG submission 184246) | Marine viral communities from the Global Malaspina Expedition - Malaspina viral metaG DeepMed_M9 (SPAdes) (version 2) | ecosystem: Environmental > Aquatic > Marine > Oceanic | place...
GGTGGGCGGCGTATCGAACGAAACCGTAAGAGACATCTGCCAGTTCGCTTTGCTCGGCACACCTGGAAATCCAGCCGAGCTCGGCACCGGCATGATTCCGCGTCATGCGATTACCAAGACCGAGCGCAAGCCGGGCGTACCGAATGCGATCTCGGTGACGCAGGTGAAACACATTTCCGGCGGCACCAGCTACCTGTACTTTCTCGCCTACCTGATGGGTCCAGAGCGCTGGTACGGCCGCAGCGTTGACTTCGTGTGGCTCGATGAAGAGCCCCCTCGAGAGATTTATTCCCAGGCGGTGACTCGAACATTGGACAAAAGAGGCTGTGTCGCAATGACGTTCACGCCAGAACATGGCATGACGCAGACGGTCGCGAGTTTCATCAATCGATTGCAGCCAGGGCAAAGCCTGACGAATGCCGGCTGGGACGACGCCACCGATAAGGTGAAAACCGTGGTGAATCAAAAGCCCGGCCATCTTAACGAAGCGATGATGGAACAGATAATGAGTGCGTATAGCCCTCACGAAAGGGAGATGCGCCGAAACGGCCGGCCGTCAATTGGTTCGGGCCTGGTGTTCCCGGTGGCGGAAGAGAAGCTGATGATCGATCCTTTTCCGATACCGGATGATTGGCCAAGAATTTCGGGCCTGGATCTCGGCTGGGACCACAAGACTGCGCTGGTCACGATCGCTATAGATCCAGAGACCTATGACACAGACGAAGAAACAATTTATGTGGTTGACTGCTATGGACAAACTAAAACGCCGCCGCATGTTCACGCAGAATCGATTAAGACACGCAACACCGGGCCGATTGCGTGGCCGCATGACGGACACCGGAGAGATTCGATGGGTAACCCAGGACTGGCCGACCAGTACCGAAACCTCGGTCTCAATCTTCTACCGATGCACTTCACCAACCCGCCGGCACTAGGAGAAAAGAAAGGCGGTAATTCGATTGAAGTCGGTATTCAGAAAATGGTGACGATGATGGAACAGGAGCGTTTTAAAGTTTTTAATACCTTGACCGACTGGTGGGAAGAGTGGCGTCAATATCATCGTAAAGACTCGAAGATCGTACCGCTTAATGACGATGCCATGTCAGCCACACGCTATTGCGTAATGAGCACGCGCTTCGCGCAGGCCACTGATGATCCAAGCTGGTCGAGGAAACTTGAATACCCAGAGCTAGGACTGGTCTGATGAACCTTCTTGATTACCGCCCCCCAGGACTGGAGGGGCTGCTGGGTTATCTCAAAGAGTATCCCGGCCGTGTGAAAGAAGAATTCATGGAAGGCGCCAGTCAGCTTCGACCAGGCGTCAATCAAATGCTGCCGGCTATGCAGATGGCGTATTCGGCTTTCACTCCAGCGATCGAAGACATTGCGCTCCAGGGCGGCAACCTGCTGGCCCCTGGTTTGAATCAACTGGCCCAAGGTCAGTACGAAGCGCAGCAAGCGCTCGCACAACAGCTCGGCTTACCGGACTCCGGTTTGCTGGCTGAACGTCAGGATATTACCGGCGAGCAGTTGGCAACCCCATTATTGCTGGCGGGATCTCTGGCGCGAGGCAAGTTCCCGAACTGGATGTCGCCTTCACAAAGGGCAATCACAGCCGCACAGCCCAAAGCCACAGGACAGCAGTACGCCAAGGCACTCGAAAAAGAAAAAGGTGCTGTAGCCGAAGCCAAACAAACAGGCTTACTGGCAGCCCTTCAAGACACGCCCGGCACCATAACGCAGGAACAGGCGTTAAGCCTGGTGTCTCCGTTGGATCTGACGGAAACGGTACGAGGTGTTCGCGGTATCGAAGGACGTGATTATGATTGGTGGAGAAGACGAACAGAGGAACTTTTTTATGCAGATTCTCCAGAGGAATACCAACAAGCAGTAGCAAATCGAGATCGCCTTCAAGACACTGGCTTGCCTACTAAATACGGCGACGACGAAAAACTAAACCTCCCCGGCGGCACCAACCCGAAAGAGATACTGGTGCAGTTGCCATTTCCGAAGTTGGCCGACTTTGATTCGCGGGAAGCATACGACGCGGCTATTGGAGAACAAGACCTTAGAGGTGGTGTTTACACCGGAGGCCACTGGAGCGAACCCAACGTCCTAACCCACATCCGAACCAATGAACGTGATGTCGGCGGTAAGAAAGCACTACACGCAGAAGAATACCAATCGGATTGGCATCAGCAGGCGACGGGTGAAAGAACAAAAAAAATAAAGCGATTAGCACATGAAAGTGAAATTTCTAGGGAAGAGGCGCAGAAGTTAGTACCTAGTGATTGGGGGTATCACAAACAAGTTTCACAATCTGAAGTAGAAAATGCCAGAAGGGAACGAGATCGATTAAAGGATGCCCTTGATAAAAAACAAACGGAATTATTGGTTGCCATAAAAAAGGATGCAGAACCTTATATTTTGTCCGGAAGGGAGATAAACGATAAGTTATTCCAGAATTCAGAGTGGCGTGAATTAGGCGAACAGACTTCCCAAGCTAGTAAAAATCTGAACTCTTTGATAAGGCGTAATGCCAAAGCAGTCCCAGACGCCCCCTTCAAAAAGACATGGCACGAACTCGGATGGAAACGCCACTTCATGGAAGCCATCCGCGATCCATCCATCGAGCGTTTAACGTGGACAACGGGGGATGTGCAAGCGGATCGTTATGACTTGTCTCGGTTTATCGCTGAAATCAAAGTTAAACCAAATAAAACTTGGGGCGACAATTGGGATCTTTTCATTAAATATAAGGAAGGAACTACCGGTCTTGGGGGGGTTACTGAAGAGCATCTACCCCGTGTCGGAGAGTCAGATGAGTATGGAAATCTTTCTGATTGGGTTGGTAAGGAAATGGCCGATAAGATCGAGAATGATGCTGACGGCAGTTTGAAAACCTACTCTGGCCTCGACTTGGAAATGGGAGGTGAGTTCCACAAAAACCTCTACGACAAGAAAATCCCGCAGTTCGTTAAAAAGTTTTTGAAACAGTTTGGTGTTGAGCCGCAGTTAATTAGATCCCCACGATTTCCAGGTGGACAAGTTACTAAGGCTGATTGGTCTGGTAGTTGGGGAATTATGGATGCTGATGGAATGCTAGACACCGCTAACACCTGGAAGACGCGGGAAGAAGCAGAAGAAGCATTGAATCAAGAATACTGGTACATCGACATCACACCCGAAATGCGCGAACACTTTTCAGAGCAGGGAATACCACTGACCATGATTGATCAGCCTAAGACAGGATTACTGGCATACGCATAATGGCAAAGCAACCAAAATTAACAGAAGAGCAACTGCTCACTCGAATTCATCAAGAGATTCGCGGCGCAATCGGTTATGGCGGAGACGAGGTTTCGGTACAGCGTGAAGAAGCACAGCGTTATTACTTTGGTGAACCTTTTGGAGGAGAGCAGGAGGGACGCAGTCAATACGTTGATAGCAGCGTTGCCGATGCAATCGAGTGGATGAAGCCGAGCTTGATGCGTGTCTTTGCATCAGGCGATTCCATCGTCACGTTTAACCCGACGCGCCCCGACCAGGTCGAGCAGGCCAAACAGGCCACCGACTATGTGAATTGGGTTTTCCTTAAAAGCATGAAGGGCTGGAAAATTTTGCTGGATTGGTTCCATGATGCTCTGCTACTTAAAAACGGATTCGTTAAAGTCTGGTGGGATTATTCAGAAGACAAGCAAAGGGAAGAATATGAAAGACTGACAGACATTGAATTCGAATCGCTCATCAGTGTCGATGAAGTCGAGGTGATTGAGCACACGCAAACCGGCGAAGACATGGGCGGCGTTGAAGTTGTGTTGCACGATGTCGTGATCATGCGGACCGCAAAAGACGGGCGCATCCGAGTTGAGAATGTGGTGCCGGACGAGATCCTTCTGGCAAGAGAATCCAACTCTCTATCTGAATCACGGTTCGTCTGCCATCGGGTTAAAAAGACCGTCACCGAATTGCGCGAGATGGGATTCGAAATAGATCCCGATACTTTGCCCCGCGGCGATGACATGGACGAGCTCTCGGTCCAGCGCCTGGCACGTTACTCTTTTGATGACACTTACGAATTCGGTATCTGGGGCGATGCGGAAGAGGGCAACCAGGACAAGTCCACTTGGACCTATTGGTTGTACGAATGTTACTTGCGCTGCGACTGGGATAATGACGGCCTGGCCGAGCTCAGAAAAGTTTGCCTGATTGGCGACAAAGTTTTAGAGAACGTCGCGGTTGACAATATTCCGTTCATCACGATTACGCCGACGCCGATTCCAGGCAAGACGATCGGGCTCAGTGTTGCCGACCTGGTGATGCCGCTCCAAGAGATCAAGAGCTCTATCATGCGTAACGTGCTCGACTCGATGTACTTGAGCAACCAGCCGAGATTATCTGTCCAAGAAGGGATGGTGAATTTGGATGATTTGCTCACGCAACGTGTTGGCGGAATAGTTCGAACCAAAGCACCGAACGCGATCGTACCGCTGCCGAACCATCCGATTGAAGCGCACACGTTTGGATTGATCGAGTACCTCGACGGCGTTCGTGAATCCCGGACCGGCGTCTCACGCATGAGCCAGGGTCTGAACGATAACGCACTGACCAGCCACACGACAGCTACGGCGGTTAACCAGGTGATGAGTGCATCGCATTCACGCCTGGAGCTCGTCGCCAGAGTCTTCGCCGAGACCGGCGTCAAAGAGCTCATGGAGCGCATTTACGAATTGCTCCAGAAAAACCAGGACAAGGAAAAAGTCGTACAGCTTCGCGGCGACTGGGTTGGCGTCCGGCCGGACCAGTGGAACGACAAGATGGATGCGACGGTTGCGGTTGGTGTCGGCAGCGGAAACAAAGACCAGCAGATCGCGCATTTGTCGAACCTGCTTCAGTACGGCACCCAGGCGATTGCCGGCGGACTGCCGATTTTCAATGTCCAAAACATTTACAACATCATTGCGCAACTAATTAAAGCGCAGGGCTTTATGAACGTCGGCGATTTTGTTACTGACCCATCGATGATTCCGCCGCCGCAGCCACAAGGCCCAGATCCAGAGATGCAACTCCAGCAACAGGAGATGCAGGTTAAAACCGCCGAGCTTGAAATCAAGGCCGGCGAACTGGAGCTCAAGCGTCAGCAGCTCGCACAGAAAACTCAAGAGGCTGACGTAGATGCTGCGCTTCGCGCAGAAGAGCTCGTACTCGAACGTGAACAGAAACGCGCAGTCGCGATAGGGAGAACGTAATGCCATCAGGACCAGGAACATACGGAAAGAAACGTGGCCGTCCGCCCAAAAAGAATAAGAAAAAGAAATAGTGGAAGAAAACGATCTGCGCGTTGAACGCGCCAAAGAGCTACTCAAACACGATCTCTTTATAGAAGCGTTCGACACGCTTGAAAAAGAACTAAAAGACCGCTGGCAAAACAGCGGTTCTAACGAAGCCGATGCCAGGGAGTCTTGCTGGCTCGCACTCCAGCTTCTTTACCAGGTCAAACGACATATCGAGTCCATAGTGACCACCGGTCGTCTGGACGAATTGGCGAAGAAAACTGGTCCCATTATCTAGCTAAGTTAACAGGAGTTACACATGGCGGACACGCAACCTGCACCCGCCGGAGTCACACCCGGCGCTAGAGATGTACCGGTCCCAGGACCGCTCGCATCCTCGGATGAAAATGATCTCGCGGATGCAACCCAAGGATTTCTAAATCTTATGGACCCCCCAGAGGAAACTCCAGAAGAAGAAGAAGCCGCCCCTACTGAAGCTGAAGAGTCCACCGACGATGATCGAGACGAATCTGCGGAAGAGGAAGCCACGGAAGAATTAGAGGCGACAGCCGAAGAGGAAACCGAGGAAGAAGCTGAAACCGAAGAAGAGACGGAAGAAGAACCTGAGTTATTCGCAGTCAAGGTAGACGGCGAAGAAGTAGAGGTCACCTTCGAAGAGCTCGTGAACGGTTACAGCAGAACATCTTCTTTCACGAAGAAAAGTCAACAGCTCGCTGAACAGCGCAAAGCGTTTGAAACTGAAGCGTCAGAAGTGATGCAGCAGCGCGATGCAATTCAAGCCGAGCGACAACAAATGCACTCTGCTCTTGAGCAGATGCTCCAAGCCTCTGTAGGTCAGATGGATCAGTTCCAGAATATCAATTGGGACGAGCTCCGTTCTGATGACCCTATGGAGTGGGCAGTCAAGCGACAGGAACTTCAAGAACATCAGCAAAAAATTGCAACCGCGCAAGCGCAGCAAAAGCAATTGCAGGACAATTTTGAGCGCGACCAGAATGCGGCATTCGCGGCCGAACTGAAACGTGAGAACGAAGCTCTATTGGAAAAGATGCCGGAATGGTCTGATCCAAAAAAGCAACGTGACATCGCGCAACAGTTAGCGGTTTACGCAGAGTCGCAAGGCTGGGCGAAAGAAGAAATAAATCAGCTTGTTGACCATCGGAGTTTTCTGATTCTTCAAAAGGCAATGCTCTATGACCAATTGAAATCGGCTGATGTGAAGTCGAAGAAAGTCAAAGGCAAGCCGAAGGTTGCTCGCCCAGGACGGGGAGTAAACAAAGAAGACATTACGAAAAAGCAGCGTGCAGATTCAATCAATCGTCTCAAGCGCGGTGGTGGCTTGAAAGAAGCTGCCGATGCGTTCGAGGCTTTTCTCTAATATAGAGGGAGACTTTAACAATGGCTGCACCAGCAAACACTAGACTGACTTACAACGTCAGTGATGGTGATCTGGCCGCTATAGGGATCAGGGAAGATCTAAGTGATTTGATTTCAAACATCGACTAGGTGTCATTGCCGAGTAATCGGCAAAAGCAAACTGGGTGAAAACGGTGAACATCCCAAGTGGAAAATACCGTGCCAAGTCCGAAAGGAAAGGTGTAGAGACTATCCGCAAGGAGTAGAGGCCAAGTGGCCTCGAAGCGCCCAGCCCCGTAAGGGTGAAGATATAGTCCGAACTGTGCGGTAACGTACAGCAGCCGTAAGGCGGAATGAAATTAACGACTTCATTTGAACATACTGTAGTCCAATGGAAACGCCGTTCATTAGTGGAATCGGCAAATCCAGCGTGTCTAATACCCTGTTTCAATGGCAGACTGAGTGATTGGTCTGTAAAAACTCCGTGAACTGCGGGAACCCTAAATCAAAAGACAAGGGAATCTGCAGCCAAGACTGTCAGGAATGACAGTAAGGTTCAACGCATAGGCTAAGGAGTCCAGAACGGACGGTAAAAGCCCACGAGCGCGGAGCATCCTTCGGGATGATGAGATATGCTGAACTGCATGGAAACATGCAGAAGTAGAAGATAAAAAACTTCTGCGATAACAATTTGGACACCCTAACCGCTCCCGCTGGCGGTACCAGCGGAAACCGCGTTGTGGAAGGCAATGATGCCGCCGCTAACGCTCCTGTAGAGCCAACGCTCTTAACCAACTACACGCAAATTTCCACGAAAGTCACGTTCAGTTCTGGGACCGCTGACGCAGTAGATTGGGCCGGCAGAAAAACTGCCTTGGCCTACCAGCTCGCGAAAGCATCCAAGGAAATGAAGAGACAAATGGAATCCATGCTTCTGGGTAACACCGGAAAATCGGCTGGTAAGGGCTCTGGTGGTGGCGACACTGCCGCAGCTCGTGCAACGGCTGGTCTGCGTACTTGGCTAACCTCCAACACCGACCTCGGTACTGGTGGCGCGGATAACGCTGCTGGTACTGCTGCGACTGATGGTACTCAGCGCACGCTAACCGAAGCGATGATCCAGGCGGTTGCACTGTCGTGCTTTGAAAATGGTGGTCATCCTGACTCCATTCTTTGCGGTACGTCACAGAAGCAAACCATCTCTACTTTCGCTACAAGCTCATCTGCTGGTTATCCAGTGGCCCAGGCGTATATAACTGCTGATCGGGACTCACAAGCCTCGATGGTGGCAGCTATCGATGTCTACACGGGCGATTTCGGTTCGTACACGATTAAGCCTGACCTGTGGATTGGATATGACGGCACCGGCCGTTCATCTGCATCTGCTGGTCGCGATGTATTCTTAATCGACTATGAGTACTGGGATGTTGCTTACCTGCGTCCTTGGAGAGTCCACGAGCTGAGTCGTACTGGCGATAGCGCCAAACGGCAAGTCCTCGTTGAGTACGGACTTCGTGCCAAGAACGAAGCATCTTCGGGTGTGGTTGCTGACATCACTTAAACGTAGTTTTAATTAGTACAGAGAGGGCGCCTTCGGGCGCCCTTTTCTTTTGGAGAACCGAATGGCGAAAAAGAAACCAGCGCCTAAAAAGGGAATGTCTTTAGAAAAGGCTGCTAAACGAATCGAGAAGCTGATCGATAAATCTGATCGTGAGCGGAAAGTGCGGCGCGACTGGAGAAATCCGGGTGCGCGTGTTGACGAAGAGAGGTTTTTCTAATGGCTAAGACATGGCTGCTCGACCAATTCGGTTGTCGAACGAATCACTTCATCGAGGAACCGGATGGCAGCATCACGATCGATACTGTTCAAGACGTAGGTCCGATCCTCGAAGACAACAAACGTAAGTTCAACGCGTTTGGCAAAAAGAACATGCCAGGCAAGCGTCACGAATTTTTTCATCACACACATCGGATTCCGGTGACTGTGTACGAACTATGGATGCGAGAGACCAATGGAGAGATCGATCGCAATAAAAAATTGCTTGCGAAGTATCTGAACGATCCAGACAACAAGTTTTTCCAAGTTGCACCAACCCAACTGTAGGTATCACAGATGAATCAATCTATGTATTTTCGTCCAAGCGGAGTCAATGAGGTCGTAGCGTTTGACGCCAGTGTTGCTTCTGCTGCTGTTGCCGCTCAATGCTTTATGGTCGAAGTTGTCGCTGACCAAAATTGCTATATCTCGGTCGAGGCTGCGCCAACTGCGACCGCAACGAACGGCATGTACATCGTCAAAGACTGGCCTTACTTTGTGAAGGTCACACCTGGCGAGAAAATTGCAGCGATCAAAGTCACAACGGCCGGCAATCTTTATATTTCGCAACTGACCCAGTAGGAGCAGATCTATGGCGATCAGCACTTACACGGAGCTGCAGGACGCTGTCAGTAATTGGCTCGACCGATCTGACCTTTCCGATCGCATTCCAGAATTTATTACGTTGGCCGAAGCGCAAATGAATCGTATGCTTCGGATTCGGCTGATGGAAGGGCGTTACACCGCAAGCACGGTCAAAGGACAGCGTAATTACGCACTGCCAACGGACTACCGGCAGATGCGTGCGCTCCGAATAAATCAAGATCCGATTCGGGTTCTTCAATACCTGTCGCCGCAAAATATGGATTCGGTATGGGCAGGTTCCTATACCGGCACACCAACCGCGTACACCATTGTCGCGAACGACATTCGACTCGGGCCATCACCGGATTCAGTGCTCGAACTCGACATCGACTATTACCGCGCTGTGTCGCCGTTATCGGGTACGACTGCGACGACCACCATGCTGACGCAGAACCCTGACATCTATCTTTACGGCGCACTAATGGCGGCTGAACCTTTTTTAATGAATGATGAACGCCTGGCTGTCTGGGGTGCATTGTTCGACAAAGCGGTTCGCAACCTGGAATCTCAAGATGCTCGTGATCGGCACAGCGGTTCAGCTTTGCAGATCAGGAATCTCAGTCTCAAGCCGTGAAATGGTCACAAGCATCACCGCTGCCCTGGAGTGGCATTGCAACAAATTGGAATACTGCTGCACTAAGTAATTCGATCAGTGTTGCTGCCACGTTAGACGGCAGCTCGACAAATCGGGTTGTTAAATCAGAAACGATTTCTTTTGCTGCGAGCGTTACTGATGCGCTTGCCAATAACCACACGATGCCGGAATCGGTATCGATGGCTGCAGCCCTCACACAAGCAAGTGTGGGTGGCTTCGTTTTCTCCGACAGTATTAGTTTGGCAGCAACTGCGGGTTACACGCAGTCAGATGATGCAACGTTAGCTAATTCGATCACGCTCGCTGCTACAGCGGCTGCTGTAAACAATGTTAACTATCCAGAGAGTATTACGCTCGCGTCAACTCACAGCATTTACCCTGGAGAGTTTTATCTGAACTCAATTAGTTTGGCAACGACTGCCGGTCTGACTATGACCGATAGTTTTTTGTGGAACGAAGTGAGCGACACGTCCACAACCTGGACGAAAGTGGATTATCCAAATTGATTCAACTCAATAGTTCTATTAAAGCTCATGGAGGCTTATCAATGAACGAAAGTAAGGAACTGAAACTTCGCCTCAAGAACAAGTGGGAATTTGTTTGCAAGGGCGTAAACGGGCAGACAAAATGGCGAGAAGTTGCAGATAACCTTATCGTCAACGTTGGTCTGCAAGATCTTTTAGCCAAGTACCTCAAGGGAAGCTCATACACCGCCGCCTGGTACGTCGGAATCAAAGAAGCCGGAACAGCAGTGGCAGCCGATACGATGGCGTCACACTCAAGCTGGGTGGAAAACGCTGACTACACGGAATCGGTACGACAGACGTTAACTTTGGGTACAGCAACAACTG
>Ga0208030_1002052_pt1 | contig 10556 bp, 14 predicted proteins | sample MalvirDeepMed_M9_FD_184246 | JGI IMG/M metagenome (GOLD analysis project Ga0208030, IMG submission 184246) | Marine viral communities from the Global Malaspina Expedition - Malaspina viral metaG DeepMed_M9 (SPAdes) (version 2) | ecosystem: Environmental > Aquatic > Marine > Oceanic | place...
ATAGCGGCGGCAGTCCCATACAGACCTTCAATGCCAGCCTGTCCAGTGTCCCTGCACGCATTCAACAGGTAAGCGCTTCGGAAGCTCTGCGCTACGGCAGGGAATCTAATCGCAGGATGTGGAAGATATTTGTAGCAACCGGCCAGGACATTGTGGAGGAGGATCAAGTGTCCTTCGTTGACTCGACCACCGGCAGCGATGTGACGCGCACGCTGCAAATCAATGAGATACGAAACCCGCAGCAAGCCGGGGTGATCATGGCAGTGATGTGCGAGGAGTCAGACTGATGGCCGTGAAGGTTGAATGGTATGGCGATGACTTCACCCGCAAGCTCGACAGAGCGCAGCGTGCTGCGTTGTCGCGGGTGGCCCGGCACTTCCAGTCGCAAGTGAAGCTCATATTGTCCAAGCATGGCAGGGGGAAGTATGGCCCGTCAAGTCCTCCCGGCAAGCCGCCAGGCGTGCGAACTGGGACGCTTCGCCGGTCCATACAGATTGATCGCTCGAAGAACAAAGGCCCGAAGCCGTCAATCCGAGTAGGCACCAATTTGATATACGCGCCCGTTCAAGAGTTTGGTGCGCGTATCAGCGCAAGCAGTGCAGCGCGGTTGGCCTTCCAGGTATCTAAGGATGTATGGCGAAGCGCGAAGACCGTGACCCTGCCGCCTCGCCCATTCATGCGCCCGGCGTTTAATCGGTCCAAGCGCAAGATGGTGACGATATACCAGGACAGTATCGCTAAGTTCGTTAGGACGTTGAGGTAATGAGCCAGAAAGTAGTCACCGATGCGATCTATACGCAACTCACTGCCGATCAATCGGCAGGGACATTCTACGCCGCGGTAAGTGGCCGTATATATCTGGGGCGTGGTTCGGATGATGCTGCACTTCCGCTTTGCGTTTACAGCGTGATCAGTGATGTGCAGGAGCATTACTTCAGCAACGACGACGACAGCGAGCTATCAATTCAGTTCGACATCTACGAAGACGTTCGGCTAGGCGCGGCAGTAATCCAGGGCCATGCGGACAAGTTAACAACTGCCCTGGCTAACAAGGCGCTCACACCTAGCGCGACATACGCAAAGATTCACGTTCGGATGATGGATCGCGGAACATTAACTATTGAAGAGGATGCATACAGGATAAGTAGTGACTGGCAGGTTCTGGCCTCGTAAGGACATGAGGCCGCCACTGAAAGGATTCTATCATGGCACAGCAGACGATTCACGGGATAGGTGGCGGCGCAACGCTTCCGAACGCGCTCCACGTTAAAGTCGATGGGTGGAGTGCGACTTACAGCAACCCGTCCGTTGACGATACCGGGTTCGCAGACGGCGGCTTCTTAAGCCGATCATCAGCCGGTGGAGTTTCGATGGATGGCACAATCACCGGCACGGGTGAGTTTGATGCAAGCAACATGGCCCCACTTCCAGATGCTGCGGCAGATGGCAGTGCGATGGCTGTAGGGGATCTGGATACAGCGTTCAAGATCAGCTTGACCTTAACCGCTCAAACTGGATGCACATACGCATTCACGGCGCTGGTAACTTCGATGGCTATGGACCGGCCTAACGTGGGCAAGCTATCCATAACGGCCACGTTTGAGTCTGTCGGGCCAATCACTCAGACATGGGATGAAACAGCATGAGTAACTTGATGAATGACGCGAATGCCCCGGTGGTCTTTCAAGGCCAGGAATACGGCGCGCTCACCATGCAAGATGCTGCACGGTTAGGCGCTGCAATCCCTATCGCAGATGACGCGAAGGCGTTGCTGGACATTGCGGACATTCTGAAGTTTGCGCGGTCACCTAGAGGTATCCCCTTGGCAATAAAGATCGCAGCAGAAAAGACCGGGGTGACTATGAACGGGATGTCCACCGGGGACCAGATCAGTTTGGTCATGTTACTGATCGCAAGATTCTATGGCGTGGAAGAGGACGATGGAGAGGAGGAGGCGACCCCTGACCCTTTATCGCTGACTGGGGAGAAATAGCCGCACTGCTGCGGTGGTTCTATAGCGTGAACCCGTGGAGCCTTAGCTTCTATCAATGGACGAAGATGCTGGCCGAGATGCCGTACATTATGCAGATGGAAAAGGGTGAAGTCAGTCACACCATGCTGGCGCAGAGAATGGCTAGGAAAAAGCGATGGCAAGAAAAGAAGTTGGAAAATTAAACGTCAGCATTGAAGGCGACCACTCCAAGTTGTCTAAGGTTTTGAAAGAAGCCGAGAGCAAGGTCAAGCGGACCGGCAAGGTGATCGAGAAGGAGTCCAAGCTAGATGTCTTCAACTCGCAGATGCAGAAGGCTCTTGGCGCTTTCGCGGTTATGGAGTTTGGCTTGCGTGGAGTTACTGCCGGGGTGAATGCTTATGCTGATGCAATTGAAGGTGGCGCAACCAGCATGCAGGCGCTGGTAGGGGCTGGCGAAGCATTCATCAAGATGATCCCCGTGATCGGCACCGCATATACAGCCGGGGCTGATTACAGCAGAAGGATTCTTGTGCCGATAGTAAGGGCGCAGTTCGGCGCCCAATACCAAGGTCTAAGCGACAAGGAATTTGCAGAATCGGCGCGCAAGAGCGAGGCAAGAAAAAGATTGAGGCGGGATATTACATCAGCCGGTGCCGTAGCTACGGGGATGGCATTCACTGCCGATCCAAACTTGACGCAATTGCAGCGGGCTGAACATAGAAGGCAGGCGCAAATAGCAGCAATAATGAGAAAGCAAGAGGCGTTCAAGGTCCGGGCAATAGAAGAAGGGTTGGACATAACGAAAATGAAAGATGTGTTAGATACGCTATCCCGCGCCATTACCACGCTGAAGGACTTGCCGCTTCTCGCTGATCCTAAACAGCAAAAAGATTTGTCCAAGATGATAAGCGACCCGGCGGCAGCGATTGAACAAATAAGCCGCGGGGCATTTTCCACAGCAATAGGCGCATTTGAAATAGCGGGACGGCCAGGGGAGGACGTAGTTCAGAAGTCACAGCTAGATGAATTGAAACAAATCAACCGGAACACTTCAGACCTGGCACCCACAGGGATAGCGTTCTAATGGCTATTACTGTTAAGAAAATTGTCGAGGCTACTACCGCTACGGAAACCGTGGATGGGTGGGTTGCGAGTGACTTCTACTTGGTGAGTGGTATTGCTGCACCAGATAAAAGCAGTTACCTCGCAACTATCAATGTACCTGCCGCCATCGGTCAGCCGCACAATTTCATCCCTGACGCTCTTTGCATCAGTCGCGGCGTTTCGGAGATCCACGGCACCGGCGAAAAAGTTACAGTGCGAGTTGATTACGGTAGGCCAGGTGGCGGTGGAACGCCAACTGAAGGCGTTGGACCGGGAGGCGTGGGAGGTTCTCCGGTACTTCAAACTGGGGCACAACTTGAAACGGTAATAAGCAATCACGGAGTAAAAGAGGACGGCACCAAGGGCGACATCATATCAATCAAGTTCAAGCCAGACGGGAGTACATACACGCCCCACCCAGGCATCGGTAAGATTTCCGTTTCAAGACCTCGCGGGATAGTAAGCTTCACGCGCAAGGAACCCGATCACCCCCTAGATAAGGCGATGAAATTCACGGGGTTTTTGAATAGCAAGCCTTGGCCTCCTAACGTGCAGCATAACGGAGTCGAGAAGTGGATGTGTATGGGCATCAACGGTGCCACTGATGACGGGGGCAAAACTTACACGATCACTTATGAGTTCATGTTCAAGAAAGAAGGGCATCACCAGATGGTGGTATATACCGATCCCACAACTGGATCAACACCAACCAGCCGATACATGGAGGAGCCTCCTAATAATAATCCTGGCGCGGAAGGCAACGGCACGCTTATGGTTCGAGTTGCCGGTGTGCGAGATTTCAACGAATTGGACTTGAAGTAATGGTGCAGGCAATCCCGCTATATCATGCCGGTGAAGTGCTGGGCGCACGCAAGATGAACCAGACGGTTAATTCCGTAAATGGTTTGATCAGCCGCAGTAGCTCCGGGCTTCTTGATACCAATGCTGGCAGGCATGACATCTTCCTGGCTAAGGTTACAGGCCACACCGATGTCACGGCCAACACCAAGTGGACGTATACATGGGAAGAGGTGCGGATAAGTAGCAAGACAAGCACAAAAGATACGGACATCGATGAACTTTCTCCCCGCACCAGTAATGATCCTGAAGGGTACGCCCTCAACTTGTGCGAGATAAATAACACTGCGGCTGATGCTATCGGCGGAGATGGCGTAGATTCAGACGGCGATGATTACCCCGCTAATTTCAAGCGGCGACCGATAGGATCGCAAGGCACTACCGATACCCATGCGGTCGATGTGGTGGTAGTAATGTTCATGGTGTACGACGATATGGGCTTGAAGCGCCCGGTCTTTAGCCAGCCTAATGCGCATGATGGGACTTGTTGATGAGCCATCACGGTAGATGTTGCTGCGAGTGCGAAGGCGATGCATATACGAATTGCAGCGAGTCTTCGTTTACACCCGATTGCTGGCGAGTCACTTTTGTGGGCGTTACTCAATGCGCATGCAGCGACACATTGAACAGTTGCGATCCTACAGCGGAAGATTTGAAGTATATTGGACTGGGTGCGACATTGAATAGAACCCATGAACTCCCCCAGAATAGCGGATGGGTATCAGTCGTAGGCACCGCCTTGCTGCACCAATACAACTCGACTGATGGGACTTGCTCTGGCGGGGAGGTTGACGGCTCGCCTTTCACTCGCAGCATCGGCGTAAGCCTTGTAAAAACAAGTTCCACGCAATTCAGGCTTCGGGCTTACGAGGTGGGCGGTAGTCCCATTGAGTTCTTCGACGATACGATCACCGTGGATGCTAACACATGCGAAGGCATACTTGAGTTCACCAATGATTTTACGAGTTGCCCTGATTATGATTGCGGCGGCATTCAACAACTAGCGCAAAACGGCACGGCCACTGCACGAAGGTGCTGCCCCTGATGGAGGACTTCTGTGGAACGCATCACTGCCAAAGTAGAAAGAACTGCAAGACCTGCCGGGATACCGGTCCGCTTGGTCTTGAAATGCGGTTGCAGGTATTCGCATTGTTTCGGACCCCTGGCGATGCAGTTGATTTCGTATGTCCCTACGGCGCTCCGTGGGACGGGTTGCCTGCGGATGCTCCGGTGGATCGGCGTAAGGTTCCATGCGTGCATCGCGGCCCGGAGCTATTTCGGCGGGCGTGCAAGAGTTGCGCCGGTCGAGTGCAGGTCGCGGTATTTTCCTGCTCGGTGCATGACCGCTGCACCGTGGTTAAGAAGGTTGATGCGGCTATTACCAGTTGCCTAGAATGCGGTGAGTATAAGGAGTCAGGTGATGACTGTTAGATATTGGACGGGTGCCTCGAGCGGAGCGTATAGCACATCGGGCAACTGGTCGCCGGGTGCGGTTCCAGTAAACAACGATGATGTGGTCATCCAGGGAGCGGTGAGCATCACCTCTGGCCTGGATCAGTCGGCAGTTGAACTAGATACCTTCACAGTGCTGGAGAGTTATACCGGGGCAATCGGCACCGTGAATGAGTACCTTGAGATAGACGTTGATGATTCTTTCCTCTATTACTCAACGGGCGGGCCGTCATATATAGACATCGCAGGCAATGCAATTGCACCGCAAATCTTCAACACAAAAGCATTCGCCGGTGGCGATTACGGGCTATACCTCAAGGGTGGAACCGGCGGCACTGCGGTCACCAGCCTGACCGTGCATAAGGGTGCTGTGCATGTGAACGAACATGGAGGCGGCACCAATACTTCCAGCTTCACTACGATTAATGTGGGATTCGTTAACAACCAGTCCAGCGACTCGAAGGTATTAATCGCGCCTGGAACGACTGTTACCAACTTGAACATCTCTGGAGGCGAAGTGGAATTACAAGTGGCGGCTGGAACAATTAACATGCTGGCAGGCGTATTGACTACCACCGGCAGCGGGGCAATTACCACTTTGAACCTTCGAGGAGGCGCAGCTTATCCCAAGTCGAACGGGGTCATAACTTCACTTAACGCAAGTGATGGGACCATAGATTTCACCAGGGATTCGGCAGCGAAGGTCGTTACTAACTTTAACGCTGATGGCGCTACGATTACCTTCGACAAGAACATATTGACGATCACCAACCTTAATGCAGATGGAATCAGAACCATCAGCTAGGAGTATGACATGGCGAGCCAAATGGAAATCATCACGAACGAAGAAGGCCCGGTTATCTTTTTCGCGACTAACGCAACCACCTCGAGCGAAGCTATCCCTGCACAGACTACCACCGAACCCAGCGGCAGCGGCGTGGTGGGTGCGCGTGGGAACGGCATCATGCTGTGGCCTTTCGGCACCAATGCCGCCAATGAAAACGCTGACCTCACCGTAGTCGGCTGGTGGAAGACGCCCAGCGGCATGTGGTTCGCCGCGAAGTTGATAGGGTTCCGCTGCACTCTGGGCACCGACGTGGGTCTGAGCGGGTCGGTCCCGGCGGATACTGACTACTGGGCCGACACGATCGACGAGGTGGATGGCACGGCCAGTTATGAGGTGATGAGCGCCGCGAATCAGGGATCGGCTAACACTCCAGCCTGGATCTACTTAGATGGCAAAGGTTGCAACAAGTATGAACTGGTGGGCGATAAAGATACGCAGGCGAGCTTCAACGCTGTAGCCAAGTTCATATAAGCAAGGGGGCCGATCATGAGTGGGCAATTCATTGGCGAGGTATTACGGTCCACGCCGGTATTGTTTACCGGCGGCTTTAGCGGTGGCGTGCCGCGCGATCTGACGGCAAACAATTGGACAGTGACTACAGAAGATGTGCCACCATTTGGAGCTAGACAATTCACTGCCGCCACTTCGGAATATTTTAACGTAGCGTCTAATTCCAATTTGCAGACGGGTGCCACCGATTTCGCGTTTTCGATGTGGGTGTATCCTGACACAAGCACCGCAACAATGGGGCTGGTCAGCAAGTACACCGGAAGCACCGCCACATCCGAATACTTCGTTGATCTAAACACAAGCCGGAACGTGGTTGTAACTATGGATGCTGGCAGCGAAACGACTAAAACCGGGAGCGGGGTGCTTACCGAGGACGCTTGGAACCATGTAGTCGTAGAACATGACAACGGAACTGGTATAAGAATCACCATTAACGGAGGGTCAACTGAGGCCATTGCATATACAGGCGGCAATTCAGTGGAGACGGTAGACTTTAGAGTCGGGAGTAGAACCGGAGCCGCCACGTTTCTGAATGGACGCCTTTCTCGTCTTGGATTCTGGAAGAAAGTTCTGTCCTCGACCGAACTCACGCAGTTGTATAACGATGGCGTGGGCTTGGCTTACGCCGCTCTGGATAGTACGCTCAAGACGAGCCTGATCAGCTACTGGAATCTCGACGAGGCATCTGGCAACGCTATCGATTCGCACACCAATGGCTATGATCTGACCGACAATAATTCAGTGACCGCAGCGCTCGGAACCGTGCCAGTATTGCCAAGCAGAACGCAAGGGCCGCAAGCGCCGAGCGATGGGCTGGCCTATTACAGTTTTAACGGTTCAACTCAGGAGTGGACGGTGGCGGACCACGCCAATCTGGAGTGCGGGCCGCACAATTACTCCATGATGGCGATATTCCGCGCGAGTTCCGCCGGGTCAGGCACGCAGCAGATCCTCGCAAAGTCTGCGGCATCGGTGCCAAAGAACTTCCAGATGCAATTCCTGCACTCGAACAACAAAGTGCAGGCGACCGGCAGCGCAACTACGCAGACGCTATCTAGCACCGCGATCAGCGAAAATCAATGGTACATGATGCACCTGACGAACGCTGGCGGTCCAGCAAGGCGATTCACGTATGCGAACCAGGAATGGTTCAATTGCACCGCGATCAATCCGGGGACCAACGACTTCGCCGTTAGTGGATGGGTCTATTTCGACACACTTGCCAGGAACTCGATGCTAGTTTCATGCGGCGCAGGGTCGAATGGCGATAACGGGTTCAATTTATTCGCGAGAAGTTCCGGCCAAGTGACAATGTATTTCAACGACTCAGTCCAAGGCAACAGGTTGTCAACAACCTGCAACGATGTGTTCGCTGCGGGGCAGTGGTATCATTGGGTTCTCAATTTCGACCGCGACGGGAACATGGACCTGCTAGTTAACGGGACATCGAAATGCACGGAAGATATAAGTGGGCACTCTGCTTCGCTCGATCCCGCCAAGGATCTTTCGTTCGGTGCGATGCACTCCAGCATTGAGGAAATAGACGGGCGAATGGGGAGGCTGTTGTGGCATACAAAGGTTTTAGATTCGGACGATATCACCCTGTTGAATAATGACGGCAAGGGAAAGTTCTATTCTGACCTCACTGCTGCGGAGAAAACTAGTCTGGGGATTTACGCAGCGTGGGACGGTACGGAGGCATCGGGCAATCTAATCGATTCGCATGGATCGCTCGATATGACGGACAACAATACCGTGACTACAGCGGGCGGGCCTACGGGGGCAGTGTGGTACATTGATGGCGTTGCGGATACGGCGGGCGCAATCTCGCAGGGAGATGAAAGCAACGCTAAGGACGTTCACATCGGGTGCCGCGAGGACGATTCGGGCAACGCCACTGAATTCTTCCAGGGCGATATCGGCCCGGTCGCAATGTGGAACCGCACGCTGACCGCTGCCGAAGTTGCCGCGCAGTATGCAGCATGGGCGGGGCTATCACGGTCGCGACTGCATCCGATCAAGCGGCGAGGCAGCAGGCACATTGCCACGGGGGCGATCTGATGCAGGACGTCCAGGTCATTCAGATGATAGTTTCAACGGTGGCCGTAGTTGTTGCCGCGGTCTGGGCAGTTGCCGCCATCAAGGCAACGACTGCAACGCTAAAGAACGAAATCAACAACCTGGCTAAAACAATCGACCGGCTGGACCGCGTGCTGAACGTGCTTGCTAAAGATCACGACCGGCTCGAAACGCGAGTGACTAAGCTGGAGATGTCGGTCGAGCATATCGCAAAAAAGTGAACCCGCAATGGATAGCAAGTTCCTCGCCTTTGGGATCGCGTTGCTGCTTCAGGCTGGCGGGATTGTATGGTGGGCATCTGGCCTGCAATCCGCTGTACGGCATAACGCTTTCCAGGTGGAGATGATGCGGAAGGACGTTGCGCATAACTCGAAATTTGTCCTTGAGTGGCCTTCTGGCTCTTGGCTATCAGGCCAGCCGTTGCCTAGCGATATTCGCCAGGACAGTCGGCTCACGTATTTGGAATCGCAGGTGGGCCAACTGATGAAGAAAAATTACGGATTGAACGGTGTCGACTGATATGCCCTCCCCTCCCTCCTGGCCGTGGTGATGGTCTGCGGTCAGGAGTTATGAATTGGCCTTCGGGCCGATCTCAGCCCCCGCCCGAAGCGGCTACACATGCTGATTCGGCGCGGGGGTTTTATTGTGGCAATCGCAGCAAAAGAAAAAAGCCGGTACTCCTTGGCGGGAAAGACCGGCTTGAACCTACTTCAACTGCGGCGGAGCCGCAGGGGGTATCACATTGTCTGCGCCCCCAATATACCCCATCGGCCAAGGAGCGGTCAACCTCTAAGCCAGGTTGCGGATTTGTTGCGGATTTGTTGCGAGGCTTGCAACTGTTTCGCAACAAGTTGCCGCTAGCAAATAGGGCGTGCGTTTATGGGGTTCAATCTGTGTGCCAAATCACCCATATGTGTTTACGGGGTCACGCGGTGAGTACCAACGTGAGTACCAACGTGAGTACCAACGTGAGTTGGTTTGCTCCCGGCTTGCGAGTCTTGCAACTGTTTCGCAACAAGTTGCCGCTACCAAATATGGCGTGCGCGAAGTGGTGCGCAAAGTGTGATTTATTGGTGATTTATTGGTGATCCGCCAGCCATTCATGAATATTCATGAATATTCATGAACGGAGGGGCAGGGGCTAATCGTGTCTCACGGCTTGCGAGAGCCGATTCCAAGACGGGATTTGGCATATTCATGAACGCCTGCAATACGGCTGCACTGTATGCAGGATCTGCTGAGGATTATTTGAGGATCTTCTGAGGATTGCCTGGGCAACGCAACGCGACGTTTGATGTGGCGGATGCTACGTTTGACGTAGCATCGTCAGGGCCAGTCGGATTCTATGGAGGAAGTGCCCCAGGCCGTGCCATAACGCAACGCAACACGCAACGCAACGACTGATTGGTCACGGCTGATTGCAATCAGTCCGCTATGTTCTGCTCTCATCACCACTTAGACCATGCACCCCTGATTGGACAATCAGTCATCGCGACTGTTGCAACGCAACACCAACGCAACAGTGCGGCCCCGTGTAATTGTTCCGCGTGCCAGCGCCAGCAGAGTCCGTGCGAGTCTGTGCGAGTCTGTGCGAGTCTGTGCAAGTAAACGACCAGCCAACGACCAGCAGGCGGCCAGCCGGGGCGGTGTCAGGTGTCAGTTGTCAGTTGTCAGTGGGGGTAGTGATCTGGGCCAGGGGTGCGGTTGCGTATGGTTGTCGGTCGAATTGTCGGC
>Ga0208030_1002054_pt1 | contig 10548 bp, 3 predicted proteins | sample MalvirDeepMed_M9_FD_184246 | JGI IMG/M metagenome (GOLD analysis project Ga0208030, IMG submission 184246) | Marine viral communities from the Global Malaspina Expedition - Malaspina viral metaG DeepMed_M9 (SPAdes) (version 2) | ecosystem: Environmental > Aquatic > Marine > Oceanic | place...
GATGCCACCTTCAACCCGTTAGGGACGACGATGGACGCGGCTGAACTTCAAGAGCAGTTGGCCCGGGGCGACATCATCGAGATGGGCAACCGGGGCGACGCCTGGCGGATGGAGATACCCCAACTTCCCAGATGGCTATTCGCCAGCGAGGAATGGCTGGACCGGGACATCGAGCAGGGCACCTTCGCCCGGGCTCTGGCCGGGGTCAGGGAACAGGGCGTCAGCACGGTGGGCCAACAAGCCATACTGAGTACGGCCGCCGGCCGGAAGTTCGTGGCTCCGTCCCGGCAACTGGAGCATCTGGCGACCAAGAGTGCCAGCCACATACTCCAGTGGATAGACGTTATAGGCATGAACCTCACGGTCCAGGGGCACCAGATAACCCCGGCGGACATCAGTCACGATTACGCCTGCAAGGTGAGTTTCGAGTTGGTAGACCCCGTCCTCCAGATGCAGAGCAGGGAACTGGGGATGCGGGAGGTGCAGCAGGGCCTCAAGTCCAAGGAGACCTACTGGGCGGCGGACGCCAGGCTCGAAGACGCCACCGGAGAGCGCAGACGGCTCCTGGAAGACCTGATACGCACCGACCCCGAGGTGCAGAAGATACTGGCCGGGGAAGTGATGAAAGAAGCCGGACTTCTCGACCTGATCGAGCGGCAGAGAGAGGCGCAACAGGGCGGACAGGGGGCTGGCCCAGGGATGGGCGGCGGTGCCATGCCGGGAACTCCCTCCCCGGGCATGAACGGCGGTGGTGGTCAGCCCCCTGTCTTAGGCCCGGACGGTATGCCCCTCCAGCAGACCATGGGCACCCCGCCCGGACCGGCAGGCGGTCTGAGACAGATAAGACAGGGCCTCACTCCAGATGTCCCCCGGCCTAGCCGGGTGGGCCAGAACCTGGCGGGCTGATGGCTAAGACGACGAAATCAGAATTCACGGAAGCGGTACTTCGGGTGACCGAAGAGGTCATGTTGGTGAAAGATGCGGCTAGAGAAGCCGACCCGGTGCCCCTGATGACCGAACGCATGAGCATGAGCGAGGGGCGGAAAGAGTTCGAGAAGATGTCCGAGTTCCAGCGTCAGATGTTCCTGGATTCCAACGGCCAGCAGAAGCTGCTGGACATGGTCCGGGGCGGGAGCGAGTTCGATGCCTAGTAAAGGTAATCTTCGGTTAGCCGCGAGTGGGATATGGGAAGTCTGGGACAGCCAGGACTGGGTGTTTCTGACTGAGTACTATCCAGCCTCTCCGAGAGGTGGAGTCAGTGTATATGAACAGAGAAAGGCGATCAGCGACCTTCAACATGCTCTGAACGCTCTGGATGTTACCGAAGTTACCGGCACCAACCCACAGAACTATCAGTTCACTATGGGGCCTGGCGCAGATATCTTGCCAGAGTTTGGGATAGAGGATGAAGCCGGGTTCGTCCCGGGTCTTGAAGTAGACCGGGTACTCAGCCTGCGTCAATTGCATCAGGAAGCAAGCAACCGGTTCAACCAGGGGGTAGTACGGCATCAGAAATATAAAGACCTAGAGGCTCTCTTCAAGGAGCGAGGCTTTGGCCCTGGTACGAATAGACCCTTTGAGATACCAGTACCTCGGCTAGATGAGAACGATGAGTATATCTTAAAGCCAGATGGAACAAGGGAGACGATGCTCCAGTTCCAGGACGATGTATATGAGGCTGCCCTGGATGCGGTAGCGGCCCAACAAGGGCTGATGGGTGAAGTGAATTACACCCATGAAACGTCCTGGGGCCAGAAGATGGAGGTGGTAAACGGCCAACTGTTTAAAGGCCCGATGCCCGAGGATAAGCCCCCACTTGGTGAAAGAAAGACGGAGACAGTTAAGCACCCTGATACGAACGAGGTTCTCAGTATCAGGATAACCGAGCCTGATGGGTCATATAGATACATCAAACCAGGAACTCCCGCAGCACAGAAGCATGTCATAGATGTCAGGGCAGCGGGGGAAAATGTCTCCCCTGATCTTATGAGAGCGGCGGCGGCTGTAAGTGGGCGGCCCGGGGTAAGTGGGCAACCAGCCCGTAGGCAGGTAACTGACGAGATAATCGAGAACATCGTTCCCGGTTACCACGGCGTCCAGGTCAAACCCGGCGAATGGGAACTGGTCAAGGCCCCGTCACCGGCCGAAGGCCCCACGCCAGGGGAACTTGAGTACGGGAAGCCGTTCCCGATAGGTGACGGCCGCTTCGCCATCAAGACCGGTGAGGACGACTACGAGATAGTCACCCCGGCTGGCGGCCAGTGGTTCGTGGACGCTTGGGGCAACGGTTACATCCAGGACGCTTCCGGGGCATTGAACCCGGTAGATGCGCCGACCATCGATGAGCAGATAAACCAATCACTGGTAGAGGGTAACGCCGCGAAGGCGATGGCCCTCAGTGACTTCCGGGACCGTCCCTCGGCCGAAGAGCGGTTCCGCCTTGCGATGGAGTTCGCCCGTTCCCCCGGCGACCTGATGACCATATCGGCTATAGTTCGGGGCCTCATCGAGCCTCCTGCGCCCATCGATGGGCAGGTAACGCGTGTCGCTGCCCCACCGGACTGGGTGGTGGACGCTTGGGATGACTTAACCTCGGCCTGGGGCATCCCCGACGAACTGAAAACAGTGCTTCCCGGGGTTACCAAAGAGGCCGCCGCAGCCACCGGTATCGGTAAAGGCAATTTGGTCGATGTAGGATACGCCCAAGACCAGAGTAATGAGGGCGACCAAGACATAATCGGTGACCTGACAAGACCGCGCGGCCCAGCCAACTTCGCTGAAGCCTTCCCGGAGTTTGAAGACACGTTGAACCAGGCGTACCTGGGCTTCGATCAGAAGCGTGAGATTCAAGAAGCGGTGATGAGGGACGCTGATATCAATATGGGAACCAGTTTCAGAGATACGGTACAGGAGCCGTCAGCAGAGGCCAAAGCGAGGCAGGAAGCCGCCCTGGCTGCCGACCCATTCAGAGACCTTCTGGATAAACCAGCGACCCCGGGGGCAGAGTTCGCCACCCCGTATGCTGCGGCGTTGGCCGCTCAAGATGCCGCTCCTGTCACCTCAGCGGCGGCCCAAGACCGGGCTCGTCTTGGCGGCAGGGATTGGGACGAGATTCTTGATGACTTGCTGGCCGAGTATGGTGAATTTGGCTTTACCAGAGAGGAGTTTGACGAACATCTACAACGATTAGCGAGAGAGTCCAATGACCCGAACTCGCCTTGGTACTTCCCAACTACCGGCAAGGACCGCATAGACCGGTTTAAGGAGATTGCGAACTTACTGGCCTCTAGGTATCAGGGCTTACGCGATCAGCAGAAACAGGATGTGGTCACGGACCTTGGCCCAGACTATCCCACAGACTCGACCGGCAGGCCGCTAGACCCGAACGTGGTATTTGGCATGGGACTGGATAAAGACCCAACTTTTGCTGGATATGGCGGAGCAACCGCCCCCTCGGAGTTGGGGCCGGCGTGGAGTTCTGTCCCGGCCATGCGAGCAGCACTCCCAGAGACTAAGTGGGAGCAACCTGGTGACTGGCGCCCGGGTGGTGCGCCTAGGGAGCCTACCCCAGAGGAAGTGAGGGCACAAGAAGCGGCTGCCGTTGCACAACGAGCGGCTGTGGCTGCCGACCTTGCAAGGCAGAGGGACCCTGCGACTCTCGCCGATGAGCCTTTCCCCGCTCCTGCTGCGGTTCCTATCACGCCTGCTCGTCCCACTGGCCCTCCACCGGGAACTTATGTCGCTCCTGCGGCATATTGGGGAGAAGAGGATGACCCCTACTCGCAGAGCGATATCCGAGCATCCCTGAGCCCGGCCGGACAAGCGGCGGTATCGGCGTCGATGGCAGACTATCGTGCCGATCGGGAGGCAGAGGCCGAAGCACGGGCGACCCTAGAAGGCACCAGTTGGGCACAGCCTGCAACCCCTTATGACCCATATGACGACTTCTTCGCTGATGGCGGGCCGGTATTCCGGGATGCGATGGCGATAGTCGGGGAGCAAGGCCCGGAACTGGTACGACTGCCCGAAGGGGCCGAAGTAATCCCGGCTGACTTCACCCAAGCCATGCTCCAGGGGCGAAGGCCCCGCAGGATGCAGTACGGCGGGAAGGTGCAGATCGGGGGGGAAGGCGGCAGACTTGTCCAGGAGTCCGACCTTGAGGCTCTGAGAGGCGGTGCCGTATTAGACCAGGACGTATCCTCGTTTGACTTCCAACCAGACCAGCAAGGCCCTGTCCAGTTCACTGAAAGACGGCTGGAACCGGCAGAACCCAAACCGTCACCTTACCCGGCGGGTGTCCAACAGGTGATGGCGGGTAGGCCCATCGAGCAGCCCCGCTCCCTGTTCCGGCCCGCAGGGCTAAGAGTCCCATCGGCCCAAGCCATGCGGAACCTTGTTCCAGAAGAGATGGAAGCCTACCGGGAACTCGGCACCCTCGCCGGCATCCCCAAGGGTGCCTACGAGCGGGAGTTCAGGCAGGCCATGCCCGGTGGACAGGCTAGGGTCAGAAGGCCCAGATTCCAGGCCAGGCGTCAGAGGCGGTTATGAGCGTCAATCTCCCGGTAAGAAGTACACGCCGAAAGAAGGCTGAAGAAGACCTGTTCCGGCAGTCTATGGGGTTTGATGAGGAAGAGGCTTTCCAACAGGCGATGGGGCAGGAGCGTCTGGGTGAATTAGCCCAGTCTTGGAGCCGCCCAGTGGATACGGCGATACCGGTTCCTACTGCTGGGCCTGCTCCCGTGCCTACAGCCGCTCCTATATACCAGCCCACACGGGGTGAGGAGACACGTTTCGAGACGCAGGCAAGGGAATTCCAGGAGCAGACCTCTCCATATCCGGCAGTCTCTATCGGTGCTGAGACGGCTTTCGCCAGAAAAGAGACTCCCTTTACGCGGATGCCTGAGAGGAACGCTCCACTTGAACTATTAGACTGGGCCACCAGGACATTTGACGCTTATTCTGAGTTCATAACTGGATTAGTGGAGATGGAAGAACGGCTTGCCGAAAAACTTGGCATACCTGGCCGTTACATCGATCCACTGAACCTTTCCTCGGATGTTTTGATCGAAGCATTACAAGATGTGGAATCTACACCGGGCAAGACTTTTACGGAACTGTATGAGAGATTCCGAGAGCGGCCTTGGTATCAACAACTTGGACTGTCACTGGCAACTGAAACGGCTATACCAGTTGCTGGTGCCCCAAAGGGACTATCTACTATCCTAGACGCATCAGTACGAGTGGTAGTTGCTGGGGTCCGCCGCAGCGGCCGATTGGCAGCCATGTCACGCGATTTGGTTGGTTCTGCGCTGCAACGGGAGGTACGACAAGTGGTAGACGATGTCGTCCCTAAAGATGCTCCCGCAGATGCCATCGATGAGGCGGTTGAGATATTAGCTGATGACGTTGTGCGAGAGGCCCCCGCTGCTGCACGGGAGGCGGCTGAACCTAAAACATATCAAGAATTCCAGAATGCCATAGATGATATGGAGGATGTCTTGGAGGAACAGGGAGTAGATATCTATTCCCTAGACTTTATGGCAAATATGCCCGAAGAACTAGATTCACTTTATAAAGCGAGGGATGCGGTAGGTGCGGCTGAAGATACTGCCGAAGTAGCCCAGACGATTGGGAGGGTTTCACAAACATCGCTGGAAGGTCCGGCATTTCCCGTGTCGAGAGAAACTATAGAGTCCTTCCTAGAAGAACAACTCAAGAATAGAAATTTCCGCCAAACAATGGGGTATGGAGAGCAGCTATCACCACGGGATTTGGAAGACGTGCGCCGTAATCTGTACCACACTATGGTAAGGAATGCCAAGGGTGACTGGGCATTCTTGCGTAACTGGTCTTTAGCGGATATTGAAGATGTTGCAGTTGACTTTAGACGCTCTGGATGGGGCCGCAATCCTCAACCTGTCCTTAATCAGATGGACGCCATACTAAGAGATATAGTTGGAGACATTCCTTCTAGACCCGCAGGCGCCCTTCCCCCCGCCGCAGCGGCTGAGGGAGTAACCAAAGAACCTTACTATATGACCAAGGCCGAATTTGAAGATACTCTGGAACAACTACGGGTCTCTGAGGCCAATATTGAGGTCGAAGTATTTGGAGAAGAGGGTGCTGAGATATATAAAAGGGCAGAGCGTACTGCCAACTCCTCAACAGTAGATCCAAATTCGGCAAGAATGAAGGCCGCTGAAAAGACCATCGCCGACATGGAAGATACATTAACTGAAGAACAATACAATCATTTAGTGGGAATGCGGGCACCTGGTGAACTACCTTTCCCTGCGGAGTCTTTTGACTCACTTAAAGAATTTCGTAGTGCTTTTGAAGATTTCAGCGACATGCCCACTGAGTTTTTACTAGGCCAGGTACGTCGTGGGTTAACAACCGTTCGTGGGAATAAAATTAAGGATTTCATTGCTGGAACTGGGAAACTAAAAGATTTCGAACAGGTCGCAGCGATGAAAATACGCCACGCACTTGAGGCATTGAATGAACGAGGCATGTCGCAAGAGCAAATCTTCCAACAGGTTGGCCAGGATTTGGCGCGTGACCTCGATCCCGATGACGCTGCATTCTTGCTACGTGATTTTCTGGACGCAAAACCTACTACGACCGCCCCTGAATTTATAGAAGATATTGGTCTTGGCCCTCGTAGGACGCAAGGCAAGGACGTACTGGGCCGACCCACTGGCTTTGGCGGGGGTGTGCGTAGAGCAGGGGATGACGATGCTGAGAGACTTGCATTCTTAAAGAACCTTATACAAAGGGCCAAAGATGCCGAGCAGGAGGCATTTTTGACAAGACACCGTGGTTCGCTACCTCTCACTCCCGGTACTCCTGGGTATCGCCCTCCACCTCGGCCAACAGCGGCTCAACTGGCAGATATTATTGAAGATGCCAAAACGGATCTTACAGACGCCCAAGCAGCCTTAAAAGAGGCCACGAGTAGGGGAGATGATGCTGAAGATTTGGCCGAACTATCTGCTACAGTAAGTGACGCCCGGTCCGCATTACGAAAAGCGAAGAAGCCTTTTGATGATGCTGAATGGGAACGATTAACCGCTGCTGCTGATAAGTTCGATAAAGAGGTTGCCGAGGGCGAGAGAAAAATACTAGAGGAAATCGCTGAACTCGAAGCAAGACTGGCCCCCGCTCCTGCCGCAGCGGCTGATGAAGCCGTTCGGCGCACCGATGAGTTGGTTGACCAGATGCGGGGCAGAGCCGACCCAACCGCTGTGGAATTAGGCCCAGAAACCTTCAGAGCAGGTGCGAGGGGAGTTGGCGGTGAGATTCCACCGACGCGACCCATAGGTGAAACCGGAGCGCCCAGAGATCCGTTGCCACCAGGTCATAGCGTCATGGGAGATTTCCCGGAGGACTTTGAACAGGTAGTCCAGATAGCAACCCGTGAGGACGTTTGGCGTAAAATATTAAACTTGCCAGGTCTCAGGATACTCGGGGCTTTCAATCCTTCGGCTGTCGCTAATGATCCGGCAAAGCAGGCATTGGTTGGCAGGGCCGTACGACGAGAAGAAACCCGCCAGTTATCCCAAGCGGCTATGGCCCCACTGAATGCGCTTGGCACCCAGGAGCAAATCTTCGGTGCTTTGACCCCTGAAGGACTCATTAGCAAAGGCCCCTTAAAAGGGTTGGCCGTCAACGATATCCGCAGCAACCCCGCCAAATATGCTGATAAGACAACTCCCGCTATGAAGGAGTGGATTCAGGTTGCAGATGACACCGAGAGGGCCAAACTGGCTTTTCTCCGTAACAATGGCATCGAGATAAACGAATTGAGTTTCCCCGAGGGTGGTCAGTATGCTGGGCGCCGAATCTGGGGAAAGTTCACCCGAGGGGACGCTCCGGGGGCGCAAGAGGGAGAACTCCTAGAGGTGGGCTTCGTTGGCCCTGGACCGGGTCGTCCGGGCGCGAAACTGGCACAGGAGAAACACCGGGTATTCACCACACAGCAAGAGGCCATCGAGGCTGGATATCGGTATATCCCTGATGATGAGGCCCTCGCCCTGAACGTGACTGGCGCTTATTACAAAGTAGCTGATAAGCAGATGACCGAGTGGCTTCTTAGCAAGGTCGATTGGCGGGGCACCGGCACACCCGAGGCTTTGAAGGTCGCCCAGTTGGTGGCAGAGCGGCGCCTAGCTTCTGCGAAACGCTCTATCGACGCACTGAATCGGGCGATACGCGGGGAATCCCTGCCTACCGGCACCGTGAACGCCATAGAGCGGATATTCCCAGAACTTAGCGGGCGATTGCGGCCGATAACCAAGATCCATGTGGAAGATGTTCTCAGGGCCGCTAAGGTACTGGAACAACCCGAGCGGGTACTTGAAGTCCCCAAACCAGGGGCCATCATCAAGGTACAGAAGCTTATCGCTGCGGTGGAGGAGAAGTTACTCCTTGCCCCGAACGATGCTGCCCTTCTGAGAGAGCGTTCCCGTCTCCGTTCCAGCCTCGGTTTCATCCGTTACCGGATAGGATTGGGCGAAGACCTGGTGATACCGCATCAGCCGGTCAAAGAGTTGCGCTCTAGTGCTATCGCTGAACTTACGGAGATACGGGATGCGATACGGGGAGTACTTAAACCGGTGCCTGGTCGTAAGACTCCTCGTTTCCAGGGTGGCTGGATAGATGATGTACGCAAGGAAGTCTTGGAAGCCACGGCACTGGCTAAAGCGGGAAGAGAACGGGCGCTTACCACTGGTGTGAGTGAAGCGAGGGTGCCTGTCCCGGCATTCGCGGGCAAGATACTGACAGGCCCGGACGCCGCAAAGACCGCAGAGACATTGAGGAAGGGGTTCGACCCGCATTTTTCCACGGTTCTGGACAATATAAATCAGGTGGAGGCGGTGTCTCGTTTCTTCATGCTGGCTGGGGATATCAGTGCATTGGGTATCCAACTCTTCTATATGGCCGGCGCAAAGCCTCGGGTTTATGCAGGGGCTGCTGAGGGCACGGTGAGGGCTATATTTGATACCCGGTTCCAGGCCAAGTTTCTCGCACGGCCAGAGAACCAGGACATCATCCGCAGGTATCCGACCCTGATACTGGCAGCCCGGGGTGGGACCGAGTTCACGGAGGCGATGGCCCGGGGAGGGCTGCTACAGCGAGGGCCATTCAAGGTTGCCGCTAAAGTATTACTCGTTAAACCGTTCATGCGGGGATTTGAAGGGGCGATAGATGTAGCCGGGATAGAGATGGTCAAGGGATTTGACCATCTAGGAGATACTGCCGCAGCCCGGAACGAGATAGCCGCATTCGTCAATCAGTTTCGAGGACTGTCTTCTAGCGGTCGCTTAGGGGTGAGTCTGGTACACCGTCAAGCAGAGACAACCTCATTACTTGCGCCGAACTATAACCGGGCGATCGCAGCCTTAGCCTTCTCTACCATTCGTGGCGGGTTAAGAGGGCACTTGGCTCGAACAACATTGGCACGAAGTTTTACCGCGATGGTTACCATGGCTATGGCTATATCTTTGGGCATAGAGCAAAGGCACGGCAAGGATATCCGCAGTATGGAGGCTTGGAAGAACGCTCTGAAACATGTTACTCCAGGCGACCCCAAGTTCTTCACATGGGAAGTTGCGGGACAGAATATCGGCCCAGGTACGAAGATACGGAGCATTATGAACCTATTTGCCGATACGATAGAAGACCCTGAGAGTCTTACGGAATTCGGCCCCTATAGTTGGATGAGGAATCCTCCACTCAGGTTCATCAGGGGCAATCTTGCGCCCATGAAAGGTTTCGCATTGAATATCATTACGGGGCGTGACTACATCGGGGATGAGACTAGGGACGGGATGCTGTCCATCAGCAAGGAAGTCCTTTCACATTTTATGTATATATGGCTACAGACAGCCGTCTTGGAGGGCGGGACGTTAGAGCAGCGGGCCTTGCGTGGCGCCGCCGAGTTCGCTGGGCAGAGGGCTTATCCAGTTAATATCACCTGGAAGCTACGGTCAGAGTGGAGTGATGATATCGATGCTTATGAAGAGATAGAGACTACGAGAGAGAAGAGGATAGAGAAAGGGCAGCCACGGGGTCTGAGTCGGATAAAGTACCGTGAACGAAATCCCGATGTCGATGCCAAGATGTTCATCACTGGCCGCGTCAAATCATTAGAGACTGGTGCAGCTAAACGTAAGGCCCGAGAATTACTGAGAGAGAACAATGTATTCACCTATCATGTACCGCCGGATGTTTTGGAAGTATGGAAGAAGGTGCTGGGATCTAGCCATATAGAGAAGATACAGAAAGAGCAAGGTGCTGAGGTTGAAGCAAGACGTCCGGCTGCTACGCCTGCACCAGGTTCTGACGAATCGTCAGGGGTCCTGAGCGACATTATGAATAATTTCCCCCTTCCGATAGGCCGTTAATTTGACTTTCATCAATATCTGGTGTAACAATCTAACCAATACACCAGATGTGGTGGTTAAGTGACACACCCTCCACAAGAGGCCCTCACATGACGCAACAGACGACCCCGGAACCCGAACAGGCCGCAGAGGTACAGGC
>Ga0208030_1002057_pt1 | contig 10541 bp, 3 predicted proteins | sample MalvirDeepMed_M9_FD_184246 | JGI IMG/M metagenome (GOLD analysis project Ga0208030, IMG submission 184246) | Marine viral communities from the Global Malaspina Expedition - Malaspina viral metaG DeepMed_M9 (SPAdes) (version 2) | ecosystem: Environmental > Aquatic > Marine > Oceanic | place...
GCCCAGTATTATTTACATTAGCAGCCGTTAGTGCCAGTGAACATGAATAAATTCCTGTTGATACTTTGCTGCCGGTAGCGTTAAAATCAGCAGCAGTGGCAACTCCGCCCCCAATTGATAAATTAAGAGCAGAACCAGATGTAGTTGTATTATCTTTTGAGCCAGAATAAAGACTAACAAAAATCTGTTCTCCGTCTCCAATCCCAGGAATATCTACCAGTGCTCCTCGCACATAATTATAAAGATAAAGCGTATTTAAGTTATCCGCTGCGGGGGCGAGCGAACTACTATATAAAAAACTGCCCCTGTTGTCTCTTGTTGCCGAATCCCAACGAGCCTCTATCACGGGTCGCTTGAAAAAGAATTCTGATCCTCTTGCAAAAAACTTCTTTGTGTAAGAAGAAGAAAGAGCAGATTCGTTCTCCATAAAAATTCCAACACCATAATTTTCTTTTCCGTTTTGGATGCCCTCGCCACTCTGGCTGCCACCCGCAAGCGAACCAGAAATCCATCTCTATATTCTCAATGCCGCTTTCAAAAGATGCAGTGAATCTTGGTTCTGCGTGATAATCGCCACCGGCTGATGCCCAATATGTCACCCCAGAGGATTGACTGATAGCGGAGTTCCAATTTGCGCTCCCGCTGTCGGCGTATCCTTCCATGTCCAAGCCTGTTCCCTCGGTCCACGATGCTGAAACCGCAGCAATAGTCAGATTGTAGTCGCGAGGAAGTGTAAATGGGTGCTCTGCATTAAACATTCTTAAATAAAAGCTAACGCTACCTGATACAGGAATATCTGTATTAGTTCTATCTGTCTCTATTGCCGATACTGGAAAATTAACCAATATACGAGATAGTTCTGATGTGCTTGTAGCGTTCGATGATCCGGTGACAGTTTGTCCATAAACTGAAAAAACTTCTAAACTATCGGAGGCTCCCATATTTGAACCTGTCCCTCTAGTTGTTAAATTTGCTTCGAAAGCATTTGTTATTGTTGTATCTGTATTGGCAATGTATCTTTTAATAGCCATTATTTAATCGTTCCTTTAATATCTATATTTGGAAACTTGACTTCAAATATTCCATTTTCAGGCATCGCGACATATCTTCCGTCTGCAGACATATAATAATCTATATTAAAATAAACTTGTGAATATTGCGAAGAAGCTTTCTTAACAATTTTTACTTTAAGTGTATCAGAAACTCCTTTTACTCTATTCAGTGTTGAATATACATCTGTAATAAAAAATGGTTCTCCAATATTAAATGGTTTTTCTCTATATTTATCCCTAAGAACAGAAGTAGCTAATTCTAAAACATCAAACTTATTTGCGGCCAGGGCGCTGATTAATTCAAATTCAATTCCAATATTTATGACTTGAGCATCTAAAATGTCAATTGTGTCATTGATCATTTTATACTGATTCAGCCATGTTTTTAAATTGGTCTTCAGTGGAGAAGTGTCGCTTATTTGTGTTAAATTGCCTGTGGCGCCTTCTGCTAAGATATAAAAATTAAGATTTCTTTTAAATGAATTGACATCAGGAATTATATGACACTTCTTAATTGCGCCGAACTGACTTGGCATGCGATATACTAAATTTTCATAATCTTCCAACGTAACTGCACGATTTTGAGTTGCAAAAGTATTTTTAATTCTATGTTTAACTTCATCAATCGAAGGTTGGGAAATGTCTCCAAGAATCGGCTCTTCATTGTTAATTTCTAACGATACAACGACATCATTCATTGTTGACGAATTTAATTCTGTGCCTTCAAGCGCCGATGGAAATTCAAATCGTGGCTCGTTTACTGAAGTTAATGTATTTACTGCCGCATTGGAGTTCGATGAGGTATTGATCCGATAAATAATTTGTAAATCTGTGTTCGAAGGACTTATCCCAAGCTTGTCTGTTCCTAAAAGATTTGCTGGATCAAAGGTCTCATCTTTAATATAATTTTTTCCATGTAATTGTAATACGACCTCACTTGGATCTTTTATGCTTTCTACTTCCGCAGAAAGCTCATTTTCAGAACCATAGCCAAATTGTAAAAATGTAGTACCAAATTCTTTTACAACTACAAATCTTCTGGGTACGGAAAAAGCTTTTAACACTGAAGGTACTGTTTTTTTATCAACTCCTGTATTCGAAATTGGCACAAAAATAGTGTCTTGCGATAGGTATTCAACTTCATAATATGTATGTCCGTTGCCGTCTGTCACCGATAAGACTTCTGCTATTTTGCCACCGCCTGCTAGTTCTGTTTTATAAAATGGTTCATAATTGCCAACATCTGTATAATCTATTGCGACTTCACCAGAAATTACTTGTCCTTCTGCTTTGATAGCATAATGTGTTGTCGTTGAAGTTGTATCATTAAACTTTGCTGCAATAATTTCTGTGCTGTCTCCGGAAAAATCTACATCTTCACTTAGTATAAAATTAGCCCCGCCGTTAGAAGAAAAAGTACTTCCTCGTTTTAAAACAGGTATATAATCTGTATTGACGCCGATGCCGTTTGAGTTGGCTGGGACTAACACGTAAAATGCGGCTTTGCCGTACGATGAGGCAAAAGGATCGAATCTGTATCCAAGTTGCCTTCCTAGTCTAATAACATTGTTTGTTTCGACAGCAGTATCTAGAAAAGATTCGTTCGCTTGATAATCCAAATAGAAAGAAAGAGTATCACCAACATAAGCTACAGTGTCAAGCATTAATGAACCAAAAGAAGCTTCATTAAAATCCTTAAATGTATCTGGATAATACTTCTTTACATAAGAAATCAAGTCGCTTCTGATTGAAGAAAATTCTCTATTTGTATATTTAATTGGTATATTTTCTTTTTTTGCCATTAATTGTTTTCCTCTGCCTTATTTTAAATAGTTTTATCCAATGGATATTTTTAAAGCATCTTGTATATTTAGCGACTCAACCATGTATCTAATTTCTATTTTTATTTCATTAAGATCTGCTATTTCATCTACCTCTGGGTATGGAGAGATAATAACTGTTTTTATTTTCAGAAAGGGCATATACCTAGATGTTTGTTGGCTAATTCTACTTATAATCTCTTGATGAGTTGGGGCTATGTTTTGTTCAAATAAAAATCTTCTAATGCCAACACCGAATTCCGGAATCATCATTCTTTCTCCAGGAGCTGTTAAGACTAAATTTTTTAAATTTTGAGATATTACTTCTTTATATGTCTTAGTTAAGGCATAACCATCCACAGGATCAATTGTCAATGGTAAATGGGGTGAAAATCCTTTCATTACTAGCTCCAATATAAATAGTTTTTAAAACAATTATTTAAAAAGAAGATGAAAGAACATTTATTTTGATTACGGAAGTTCGTTTTCATCGTAAGGATAGGCATCTTCAACATTTGTGTCGGGGTTATGTATTGAGGGCCAGCTAGGGTATCCATGGCGTCCACTAGAAAACAAAGGATTACCTCCATAAGTGCCTAGGCCCTTCGCGTCACCGCTTGGGTGGATCCAATCGCCGTACGGGAAATAGGAAGGTTCTGTAAGCGGCTCGTTGCTGCCGTAGAAATTGATATATTTGTCGTAGGAGCTATCACTCTCACCACCTCCGGCGTGAATTCCGTAAAACGTCGGAAGTCCAAGTGCATACATATACCAAATATATTCAGCAATATCATTTCCAGTGGGATAGTATGTCCATCGCCATGGCCATTTGCCGCCGGTGGTGCCAGTTGATAATGAGTTTCTAGGCCAGAATGCTTCTGCACCTACTCCTGGATACCTTCCCCAGTGACGATTTAATAGATATTGTGTTGGAAAAAGAGGATATGAGTGCTCGCTTTTGTGGCCTAGATATTCGAAGCCGCCACCGGTGGTGCCGCCGGTACCAACGGGAGAATAAAACCACTTGCTCCAACCTACACCCTTTTGATCGGTATTGAGCGCCACAGGCGATAGGGGAGTGCCGTCAGCCTTGACAATGCCATCGAGAATATTATATGGATATTTTATGTCATTCCAAGATGGAAAATTGCCTTGGCCCGCGAAATTTGCTGATGTTGGGTTGAAGTCACTATCTAAAATGGGGCCATTGAGCCAATTTGCCGTGTCGATTTTGAGCGCGCCGCCGGTCTTGGGCAACCCTTTTCGATCTCCTTGGTACCAAGGAGTTACATTCCAAGGGTGTCCACTACTGCCGAGTCGACTAGTCAAAACGTACATCCAAAAATTCCATGGACCGTTTTCTTTTGCTTCTGGATAACCATCTAATACATACTTATCTACATTAGTAAGCCCTGCTCCTTGGCCGGCGGCGGCGCCATTTGTAATATCATTATAAAATGGTGGCGGCTCTGGCCATTGAGGGCTGCTCATTCTAGCAGCTTCAAAGGCATACCAACGAGCTTGTAACTCTGGATGTAAATGTTCCCATTTTAAATATCGCCAGGCCCGGTTTCGATACCCGCCGTCTGAGAACCAGGACTCGTCTCCGCCGGGGTAGCGCAAATTAAGCATGCCGCCATGGCCATCGTATGAAGCTGGTTCTTCTTCGCCACTAAATCCTACAATAGCTGCCCATTTTTGTTTTTCTTTTGCTTCTTCTTCCTCTTCTTTTGCCTTTATTAAGTCCATATCCGGACATATTTTTTCTTCTGCAGCATTCTCCGCATATGGTGGAAACCAATTTGTTGTATCATATGCAGATAGTAATTTCATGATCCAACCCATAGGTGTCCAAGGGCCCCAAGGAAATCCTTTGCACCACCAAGGATCCATCATCGTAGCCATTCCTTGTAGGAGCATTAATGGGGTTGTGCTGGCTATTTTTTCAACATCCGGAGGGAAAGTCATTCCAAGCATTGGAAGCATGCCTTGCCAACCGCTGCCACACTGATCGCCTCCCCAGGTATATAATTCAAACATGTCAATAACATCAGTTGTATCTGGTTGGAAAGTTATATCTTGAGCCAGTTGTGTAATATAAAAATCTGTTCTTATGCCTTTTTTTGTGCTATCGAATATATTAAAAGGTGTTTTAGTTGGTTTATCGAGCGGCACATTTGGATCAATTCCAAATTCAAACAAGCCTGTAGTATATGAATGGTCAAGCGCACACAGTGTGAAACAAGCTAGAACTGCTTCTAAATTAAATATATTTTTTAAAAATATATTTGTAGACATAGGCGTGGCGTTATTAATTAATAATTCAAAAAGTTCATCTTTTGGATAATCTTTTCTTATATCAACGGTACCGCTGGTGAACTCAGGTCCTGCAGGTGTAAAAAATAATATATCTACTAATCCGTTCGGTCGTAGCGGCCCGGGTGGAAAAACTTCAGTATCATTAATGGGGATGTTTGCTTCGGCTATTGGTATAGAATAAATTGAAGGAGATGCACCTACAACATCCGTGGTGGCGAAAGGAAGACGAAACTGTTCTCTAAGATGAAAAGCATTTTTAATTGCCTGTTCCATAGTCACTTGTTGATATTCGTCTTTAATTTCGCCCATAACTTCTGGGTTTTTCGAAATAATATTATTTTTAAAGTTATTCCATATATCTTGTTCAACAGAATCGGGCTTCGTCGCGCCGGTCCATTCATAAAAATCTTGAGTACCTTCAAATGTAGCTGAGCTTGAAGGGTCTTCTAATGGAAAAACATATACCAATCTTAATCCATATTCCCACGGCATAAAGAAATTAGTATGATCATCTGATCCATCGAAGACCTCTATACCATTATCTTCCCAAAAAGACTTCATTATATCTGCAAACTCATCTAAATTATAATATATCCATCCTTCTTCAAGAGTATTGACATAATCTTGCCAAGGTACAGATTTAGGATCTGTCCAATCTCCTGCTAAAGTTCTTTCAGAAAACTGGAACAGGTTATCTATCTTAGTATTTTCGTCATTGGAATCGATTTGAATTGGATTTATCTGTTTAACTCTAATATATGGTTCCAATATAAAATTACCATTTTTATATAGTTCTACGCTATTATCTAGAAATATGTTTAAAGATGTCAGTAAGTTATCTGGGTCATCGGCGCCGGGACCCGAAATAACTTCCGCATTGTAAAATCTACCACGATGATCTTTATAACGTTTGGTGTTTGAAATCGGCATGTAGTCAAAAAAGCTAAATTCTTCACTTATTTCAAAGCCGAGCATTCCCTCTAAACGTCTTAGCCACCATTCATGAAGTGGGCTATTATATACATCGATTGATTGTAGCCCTTCTTTAAAAAATTCTGATAGTTCTTTTATTTGTTCTTTGAATATATATTTGATACCATTTGTATTATATGGGTCTTTAAAATCACCTATTTCATAAATTGTATCAGAAAGAGGATCTTGTAAATCTCCTCCTTTTTCTGCTCTCGACGTCATTATATTATTTGCGACTTGTAGAACGTGAGAGTGATATTTCGGTATAAAAGATTGTCCTAAAGGTGGAACTTCTGCTGGTATTGGTGGTTTTTCAGTATAATAACCGCCATATTGCCCATCAGTAAAATATTCTATTTCTACGTCTGCTGATTCAAAATTATTTTTTTGTTTTTCTAAAGCTTTTTCTGTGACTGTTCTTTCTTCTTTGTCTATTTTAATAAGATTTCGAATTATCTTATCTATCACATGTTCCACGGTTGCATCATTTTTAAAACAATCTGCTAAATCAATTTGCCATGCAATTGGAAGAACTCTTAATGCCATTTCAAAAGCATACAATCTAATCAAAGCCAGTATCAAACCTTCACCGGTCGATACTGCAAGTGGAGATGGCTGATTTGTCATATCCCAAGCTGCCTTACATGATAATTCATTATTTCTATTTTTAGCATGATTTTTAAATTGGCCGACTTTTAATGCACTTGAATCATTTTTTGGATGACAATTCTCATCAAGACTGTAAACTTTTTTAGGAATCATTTTATTAAAAAATATTCCTAAAGAGTTTGTGCTGGTCCAAAAACTTTTTTGTGAAGTTAATTGACCCATTGGTGTATAAGTAAAAGGAACAATCATTCCTAAAGTAAGAGCCATGTTTTCTATAATATCTAAAGTCATAACCTTATCATATAAATCAGAAAAAAGTGGCAAAAAATCAGTTGATTGGTTCTGTGGTGTCATTTGAGAGATTAATGTGGCGGCAAACAATGTGCTCGACGGTGATGATTTTGTCATGATGGCTTTGTCGCCGGCAATTCCTCCAACCTTGAGGGCGCCGCCTTGATATCCAATTGACTTGGATGCAATTGTTGTAAAATTTTCTAATAAAGATGGTGTTAAGTCTCTATATAAATATCTATTTTCTTGTATATCGCTGGCGTTGAAAATTTTATTTTCACGAAACCAAAACCAAGAATAGAACGGCTCACGATTTACATGCCAAGGGTGAGATGTAGGTGAATATCTTTGTATAAAAAAATCAGAAGAAGGGCTAGCATCTAAAGTTAATATAATTTTCTGGGTTGACCACGGGGACCATCGAAATTCATAAGAATTCTGACGATATGTGGTGCCAAAATAGACGCCGGCGTCGAAAAAGTCGAGTCTGTGCGGCCAATGACGAAAATTTTGTGGATCATTTAATGCATCATATAATGTTGGTAAAAATAAACCTCCTGTGGGCCCTGCAACAGAGGCGGCTTTTTGTAACTTTTCTGTAGTAATCCCATCTTCAGCAAGGCTGGCCAAGGCTGTGCTAGCACCTGAAGTAAAACCGTGTTTCATATAGCGATCTAAAAATGTAGCAAAGTCGGTTCGAAAATTTGCTTCTAATGGTTTAAAAATCTGATCCAACATTACATCGTTTAAATAATCAATTGGATGCGGATCAGGCGGTAAAAGGCCTTTTTCTCCAGGGCCACAAAAAGCGGGTGGCGGCGATGGATTATCCGACAATGCTGTGTCGATGGCCCAATCAATTAGATCTGCATGGTCCATTGAAGCTTGTTTACATATATTATCAATCTGTTCTGGCGTTGCCGTACCTTCAAGTAAGTCCTTGCATAAATTTAAAATATTAGGCATAGGCCCACAAACGCCAAAATCTAATTCTTTATCGGCTGAACTTCCCAGATTCTCGCAAAATTCTGTATCAATATAGTCTTTAAAGCTTGAAAAGAAGTCTATAATTGCTGCATCGGTAATACAGCCGCCATCTCCTTGTGTTAAAGTTTTAGCAATACTTTCATATCTAATTTGTATTAAATTTTTAACGATGTTTAATACTGAATTCGATGGTTTGCCGAAAAATAACCCACATAATTCAACCTGGGAAAGTAATATTTCTAGACTCTCCATTAGTCCTAATAAATCATCAATGCTAGGTTTTTCTGCGAGGCCGTAATCGTCCAAAACTTCTGCCATTTCTGCTGCGGCTGATTCCGGATTGTCTGCAAGCAAGTCCTTAAAACTTCCGAGACCGGGGATTTTTGAATCAGCATTTTCATCATCTAATACAGCATCCCAAGCTAATTGTTTTAGATACTCACATGCATCAATTAATTCTTGTAACAATTTTTTAACACCATATAAAACAATGCCCGCTGCAACTTGGGCTGCAAGCTGGTTCAATGCTGCTTTGAATATATCAGCTATAGAATCTGTTTGTTTTTTCTTTTTGGTGGGCTTCTTGTCTCTCTTTTCAGATTTGTTTTTTTGGTTTTTCTGTCTTCTCCTTGGAGGGGATTCTTTAGATTTTTCTTTATCATCCTCAGATAATTGTCTCAACAACTCTACAGCTTTATAGCTTAAGCCAATAATTTCTCTACAAACCTTATCTTTTAATTGAGGATCGTCAAGATTCGCAATAACCTCGTGGAGTTCTCTATTGATTTTCTTGGGTGTTTCTAGATTGCCTTCATCGAGTGGAATGTATGTTCCAGCGCTGGCATTTTTTTTAATAATTGCCTCGTCTATTGCAACTAATTGTATTCTTGCGTCGATGTCCTCTATTTTTTCTTCAATTTCTTTAATTTGTTTTGCGTATCCTTTTCCCTCTGGGGTGGTTGGATTATCCAATGTCATTTCTAGATCAAGCAGTTTTTTTTGTAATTTGCTAGAAGCTTCATATAGTTCATTCCTTTCCTGTTGATATTCATCTCTTTCTAACTTCAAAGCCTTAAGATCGGAATCTTTTAATTTCTTTCCATCTTCCATCGCCTCGTAAAAATCATCAAGTATTCCGAGTCCGCCCGCGCCTGCAATGAGATCCAATAAGCCAGTTTTCTGCATATGTTCTATAATCACGTCTAAGCTTGGATCACCTTGTTTGAATATCCAATGACAAAGAATTTCTAACCAGCTATCTGGAGACAAGCATCTCAATAATTCTCTTGTTAATCTTTGTGTGTCTGCGTGGTTTAAAACTTCCGCATACACATCTTGAAGGTATGGCCATTGAGAGTGCAAACGTAATCTTTTTGGTTTTTTTGGAATGTCTTGAAAGAAATTATCAGATACTCGATCCGACCATCCTTTTCTAAAGTCTAAATAAGATTTATGCCAGTTTGGGTCTTTAACTCTATCTTGTAAAGCTTCTCTTTGTTTTTTTGGTGCGATTGGATTGCTATCGTGAGTCTTTCTAGTTTCCACCAATACAGCTTTGGGAGTGCCTTGAGGCTCAATTTTAACTGATGGGTGCTTAGTATAATCTTTTATAAATGTATCTATTTTGGTACTTGGCTCGTTATTTGGCGGATCGAAAGTGTGAAACCCTGTTCTTGTTTTAAATGATTTATTATAGCCATGAAGCTGCGAAACATATGCAAGCGTCCTTTTCGTTACGCCGGGCAGACCTCTTGCTAAAAGCTTTACATTATCTTTTTTATAACTTACTGGCTCTAAAGTTTTAGTATTGACTAATGCGCTATTCTCATTAACAGTAACACCATTATCTAGGCGCGCCATTATGGTTGCGCTGAACCCGATTAAATCGTCTGCCTGACCCTTTAACTTATATTCTCCAACCGGGTGATATGTAATAATTTGAGCTATTCCCCAGGCCGGGGTGGTTGGGGTCACTGGGACATCGGGCCCGAGGTCCTTGTATATTACAATTTCAATTATATTTCCGGGGCCGTTAATTCTCGCGGCCGGTCCTCTGCCCTCAGTTCTTTCGGCATATTCAGCAGCTTTTTTGTCAACAAAAGCCTTTAATGCTTTTCCAAAACTTCTTATTTTGTCAGCTTCATCTTTTAAGTCAAGGTCTCCTGGTGTTATTTTTAACTTGACAGCGCTTTCTTTTCGTTTTTCAGCATAATATTCAAAAAGTTTGGCCATTTGGTCAAAATCATTGTCTATATCCTTAACCTGAACAATGATTGAAGCAGCAAGATCCATATAAGAAGGTTTCAGTTGGACAGGCTCAGAGCGGCCAAGTAAATGAGCATCATTAGGCATCTTCTTTAAAACGCTTGTTTTAATGCCGATAAGAATCTTTAGACCTGGGCAAGCGTCTATCGCAAGATCGCTTGAGCCTCTATAGTCTATTTTATAGCCGCCAAATTGAAATGGAGAGGATGACTGAAGCTTAGATACT
>Ga0208030_1002059_pt1 | contig 10538 bp, 11 predicted proteins | sample MalvirDeepMed_M9_FD_184246 | JGI IMG/M metagenome (GOLD analysis project Ga0208030, IMG submission 184246) | Marine viral communities from the Global Malaspina Expedition - Malaspina viral metaG DeepMed_M9 (SPAdes) (version 2) | ecosystem: Environmental > Aquatic > Marine > Oceanic | place...
CAATAGAATTATTACCTCTGTCGATAGCAGCACAATTAACGGCGAGGCTAATCTTACTTTTGACGGATCTGCATTAGGCGTTGTAGGAACAGTTACGGTAGGCGTAGACGACACAGGCCATGACGTTAAGTTCTTTGGAGCTACAAGTGGCAAATACGCTTTGTGGGATGAAAGTGCCGATAGCTGGATTATTAGCGGCACACAATCTACGGTTACTGCTGGCACATCCAACTACATTGCAGGTGTTAATGCAGGTGATGCAATTCAATCAGGCGGTAATTATAACGTAGCTGTTGGTGATGAAGCTGGTGCGGCAATCACGACAGGCGATAATAATGTCCTGATTGGATATGCAGCAGGTGATGCAAATACTACTGGGTATGATAATATTGCTATTGGCTCTAATGCTTTAGGTGCAACCACTACTGGATATAATAATGTTGCAGTCGGTTCTACTTCGCTGGATGCAAACACTGATGGGTATCGAAATACAGCAGTAGGTTATGGTACGTTAGGTGCAAACACTACAGGTGATAATCATACTGCAATTGGTTGGGGCGCTCTTACAGCAAATACCACGGCTGATAATAATACGGCTGTTGGGTTTAACGCATTAAAAACAAATACCACAGGAACTGCCAACACAGCTATGGGACATGACGCTCTAGGCTCTGCAACAACAGCAGATAACAATGTGGCAATAGGTTTTGCCGCTGGCGTTACTAACACAACTGGCGCTCATAATGTTGTAGTTGGACATCATGCTTTCTATTACAATACTACAGGAGGAAATAATACAGCGATTGGCCAAGCTGCGCTACATAGAAATACTACAGGAACAATAAATGTTGCTGTAGGTAAGGATACTGGTCAATTTATAACTACAGCAGAAAATAATACCCTCGTAGGAACCTATGCTGGCGATGCTATTTCAACGGGTGGAAGTAATACTTGTTTAGGTGGTGGGGCGGGAACTGCAATTACTACAGGAGCAACTCACATCTTAATCGGAATAAATGCTGGCAGCAATATTACAACGGGACAGGCTTCTATTATAATTGGATATGCAGCGCAAGCGAGCGCCGCTGACGAATCTAGCACCGAAATGGTTATTGGTAATTCAGGTACGGCCAAGGGAGCTAATACTGGTTTTATCAGCTTGGCTGGTGGAATTTATCAAGGCAACAATAGCTCTTCTTGGTCTACTACATCAGACAGAAGAATTAAAAAGGATATACAACCTAGCAATAAAGGATTGGCAGAGATCTGTCAGGTCGATCCAAAAACTTTCCTTTACAAGTCTAATGAGGAACTCCACGAGATTCCAGAGTTTGTAGGTTGTGCGGAAGATTTGCCGCAAGGGAAAAGGGTAACAAGTGCCATTGCACAGGAAGTTCAAGAAGTATTTCCAGAGGCAGTTACAGAACGAAATGATTATGGAATGCTTACAGTGAATAGTGACCCAATTATGTGGGCAATGGTGAATGCCATTAAAGAGTTATCTGCTGAGATCAAAGAACTTAAACAATGGAAAGAGGAACACGATGGCTGAAGAAACAAATGTCATTGAAATTGATGGCAGTAGGTATGATGCAAATGACCTTACGGATCAGCAGAAATACTTGTGCGCTCAAATTCAGGATTTGCAACGAAAGCGTCAGCAGATACAGTTTCAGTTGGATCAGACTTCAGTAGCTTTGGATTCGTTTACTAGCTCTCTAATCCAGAGTTTGGACACAGAGAGCAACAAGACAGAGGAATAGAACAATGTCTAATGACAACCCCACCGCTGCCGAGATTGATGCACATTTTAGCGCAATGGATGACAGCGTTAACCTGATAAATGCTACTGTTGCTGATGACAGCGATGCGCTGGAGATGCACCGTACCGCTGAAGAAGTAAAGCTGATGGTCACTCGCAATACGGATCATCTGGAATTGCAACTCGGCAGAGACTGGGCTATCGCAGATGGTCGTAGCAAAACAGCCTATACAGATGCCATAACAGCAGGGAAAAGCTACGTCGCGGGATGATAGTAACAGACGATACGGGAAAGTTGAAAGCGTGGATCGAAGATAAGATCCGAAGCACTTGCCCGAATGATTTTAGAGACTGCTCGACACTAGGAGTAGCTAGAAACGGAGAATTAATATGCGGGGTTGCGTATTGGTTTTATCCAACGGGGGTATGTGATGTTGGCATTGCTTCAACTTCTCCACGATGGGCTACAAAGCAGACTATTTTTACCTTGTTTTCGTACCCATTCCATCAAGTCGGCGTTAATAGACTACAGGCGTTTATACACCCAAAGAACAAACGCTCTCGCAGATTGTGTAAGGGGTTAGGTTTTACGATGGAAGGCAAGTTGAGGAAGTTTCAACGAGGTAAGGATATGATGGTTTATTCATATCTAAAAGAGGAATTCGATAGGAGTAAGTGGTGTGAGTAAAGGTAGAGAAACAATCGTTCAGGCACCTGCGCCGCAGAATTTGGCGGCAGAACAGGCCGCAGCGAACCGCATTACGCAGTTCAGCCCTGCTGGAAACCTGTTTTTTGGGGATTTCGATGCAGAAACAGACCAGTTTACACCTACCAGCGGGTCGGCTCTCAGGGTACAGGAAACACCAGCCCAACGAGCCATACGGCAATTACAGGAGATTGGCGGGGTAGAGACAGCCGCTACAGGGGCGCAACTGGCTGGGCAGCTACCAACAGCCCCCCTAACGGCAGAGGGGCTACAGGAGCGTCCTCAGTTCGATCTATCGGGTGTTAGAGGCATTCCCCAGGATACAGACCAGGCGGCTTTAGAGCAGACATTTGCTAATAGAGCCTTGTCTTTATTACAGCCAGAACTGGAAAGAATAGAGGATCGTCAGGCTCAGGATCTGGCAAATGCTGGTATTCCTATTGGTTCAGAGTTTGCTACGGACGTACAGGACAGATATGCCCGTCAGCGAGCCGATTTATTGAGCAGTCTTGCTTTTGACGCTATTCGCCAGGGTGAGGCCCGACAAGCCGATATATTCGGCAGGGATATGACCCGTAGGCAAGCAGAACGCGCCGATGTAACAGACCAGATTTCCTACCAGAATATGCTCAGGGAATCAGGGTTGGGCGAACGGCAACTGCTGCGACAACAGGCACAGAATGAGCTTGTGGGACTATTGACAGGCCAGATGCTACAGACACCGCAGATTTCCAACTTCGTACAGCCTGGTCAGATAGATGTTATGGGGCCGTATGCTCTACAACAGCAGAACGCAATAGCCAGAGCGCAGATAGCTTCACAGGATCGTGCGGCCACTCTTGGTGCGTTGGGTAGCTTAGGTGGCGCATTAGGTAGCGCAGCGATACTAAGAAGATAAAGGAACGACTAATGCCCCAAATGATAGCAGCGCCGACGTTTCAACTGCCACAGTTACAGGCGTTCAGTGGTGGAGCGCAAACAACAGAAGCAGTGGCAAACCTGGCTAATCAGTTGTTACAGGCTTATCTCAAGAAACAAGAATTAAATAAGGGAGAGGCGGCAAGCAGTGAGTTAGCCGATATAATGACGGAAATACAATTTTCACGAGACCCACGGCTCAGTTTAGGGCCAGTACAAGACCCAAGTGCATACGCAGCCCCATCTCAAGCTGAACAATATCAGTTGCTTACAGATGCTTTACTTGACAGTGAATTTTCTCAAAATAGAGCGCGGGGTGTAGATTTGCAAATGCAAAAATTATCACAGCCTGTTGTTCCCAAAAAACCGCCAGCGGATCGAACACAAAAATATTTTAAAGACGGTCAAACATGGGAAGTCATGGAGAATTGGGATGCCACAGAAAATGCATGGGTACGTGACGTAAAATCAGAACGTCCTGTAGATGACGAGGCATATAGACTTGACCTAATAGGTAATATTACAACGAATCAGCTACTGTCTCAACAAACGCCAATCCCAGACGACGCTACGGCAGAACAAAGAACAATGATAACTGCCGCTGATAGCTACCATAATTTGACGGAAAAAATAAAACTGCTCACAAATCACCCTGAGCATGGCAATTTATTAAAAATGGATGAAGTCAAAGATTTAGAAGAGGAAAAAGAAGCAGCTAGACTTATCTTCCAAGGGCCGACAGCGGAAGAACAATTGCAAACGGAGGTGAGGAGGGAAGAGGCGTTGAGTAAAGTTTCGCCTCAGGCAGTTCCTGTTTCAGAAGAAAGGTTAAGACAGGATATACAAAAGATGCAAACTCCCGTGTTGGGGCCAGGGGAACGCTTCAAAAAAGACCCTACAACAGGGGAAGTAACCGACGAGATAGAGCTAGTCCCTGGAAGTGCAAACTGGAGAAAGCGCAATGCGTCACGCCAAAAAGCGTTGCGAGCATACAAGGAATTTGACGCTAAAACCGAAAACAACCTGGCACGCATAGATAGAGTTGTAGATTTTTACGATGACGATTGGCTTTCAAAAAAGGGATTATTAGCACTTGGCGCTGTCATTCCAGGTCTTGAATGGAAAACAATACAGAACGAAATTATGAGCCTAAGAGGCGTAATTGGTTTCGACCAGTTGCAAGCAATGCGGGAGGTTTCCCCGACAGGTGGCGCTCTTGGTCAGGTATCGACCTTTGAGTTAGACAACTTGCAGGCAATTCTTGGACGGCTTGATCCGAAAGATCCAGCTGGTTTGGTTCGCAATCTTCGCCAGATTCGAGACATTTATTCTGGAATGACTGGAAACTTACGAGATGCGTACAACAAAGATTATGGTTTGTTGGGCGATGAGTACATGATCAAAGAACCAGAGGCAAAGGGAAAAGATACAATACTTAGATGGGACCCTAAATTGGATGATGGTAAGGGATCGATAGTTGAGGAGGAGAGATAGCAAATGGCTGATATCGAAGTAGTGGGGCCAGATGGTAGGACAATCCATTTTGATGAAGGAACGTCAAAGGACGATATTGCGAAAGCTATGCGCAAACTGTACCCACAGACTGAGGTATCAAGATTGCCTGGAAAAGTTGCGCAAGGCGCACTGCCACACGTTGCAGGGGCATTAATTGGTGCACCATTTGGGCCACCAGGGATGCTGCTTGGTTCATTAGCCCCAACCGTCGCTGATCTAGCAAGTCGTGGATACAATGCAGCGATGGGTAGAATTAATCCCGATTGGCAAATAACGCCTACAATGGACTATATACGTTCTGGCGTAGAAAAATTGCCTATGTATGATGCCCCGCGCAACATAATGGAACGGTCAGCATTGGCAGCAGGGGAAGCCGTTGGAGGAGCGGGACCGCAAGTAGCAGCGTTAAGGGCATTATCATCAACCGCAAGATCGCCAGCCGCGAGAGAACTTGCCGAAGCGTTGTCGAGGGGGCCAAGAACGCAGATGGCGATAGCTCCTGTAGCTGGCGCAACAAGTCAGGCAGTAACGGAAACAACAGGAAGTCCTGTTGCTGGCACAGTGGCATCGTTAATAGCAGGGGGAGGAATGGGGTATCTAGCTAGACCGAAGGCTGCGAGAATTACCACATCTGAAGAAATAGCGCAAAGGTCGAGAAACTTTTACGACAGCAGCGATGCAATGAATACATTTATAAAACCAGAAAACATCAATCGTCTTATTCAAGATGTCAAAATAGCGTTAAAAGAAGCAGGTGGAGCAAATAACAGAGAACGAGCGCAAGCTATACATCCAAAAACACAGGCATGGTTGGACGGACTAGAAGAAGTCGCAGAGGCAACTAGTTTGCAGGATTTGGAGTATTCGAGGAGACAGTTGAGTGCTGTTCTGACACAAGGTGATTCTGACGGAGCAATGGCGAGAGCCGTTATGCATAAATTTGATGACGTAATAGATAAATGGACAGATGCATCTCTCACACAAGGCAAAAGATCATCCATTGATGCGCTGGAAAAAGCGCGAAAGTTGTGGAAAGACAAATACAGATTAGAGGCAGTAGAAGAAATAATAAGACAAAGCGATATAAGGAAAGATGTGAACTATTCACAGGCAGGGTATGAGCAAGCGGTACGGAGAGGATTTGCAAACATAGCATTGAACCCAAAAAAATTGAAAAAGTTTTCTCCAGATCAACAAAAGTTTATTACTGGTATAGCAAAAGGAGGTCCTATTCAAAATGCACTCCGTTGGCTTGGCAAATGGAAACCGTCAGGAGTGATTTCTACTGGACACGGTGCGGCTTTAGGTGGAGGGGCGGCTTATGCGATGGGGTTTGGTCCAGAAATGGTGGCGGCAAGCGCATTGGCACCTGGCATTGTTGGGGGAGCAGCCAGAGCGGGTTCGACAGCTATGCAAAATGCAAGAGTCAATGCACTAAGAAGAAGAGTAGAGCAAGGTGGCCCACCGCCAGCGCGTCCTCGCGCAACAACAGCAGGGATAACTCGTGGGCTTTTGTCTGATGCACAATTAGCAGGGCCAGGGCTTTAACAATGACCGCTGGATCAGGAGCACCAGGAGGAGGCGCACCAGGGGCTACGTCAGGTCTGGGTCTTGGTGTAGGCAGCGGGACAGCTATGGGTATGGGGCCAGGTGCTAGTACTACTTCTATGGGTCTTGGCCAAACAAGTACGGGGCCGATGGGGTTCAATCAGGGCAATGTCTCATCAGCAGCATTAGGGATGGGACAGGGTAATGCTATGGGTGTCGGACCAGCTAGTTCCCCGTCTAGCTCTACATCAGTTGCTACTCCTGTTCAAAACGCAAATCAAAACGCGCAAAATTCTAATGCTGTTTTAGGCTTATCAAATATCGGGCAGAGTCTTGGGAAAGCGCCTACTTCCGTGCTAGGTAATACTACTGCACAGTCGGGCCATTTCGGCTTTCAGGTTCCTCCAGTTAATGCCGTTATGTCGTCAACGCTAGGCGTTCCCGTTACTACAACAGACGGAGGATTCGTCACCCACGGAAATCTTAGTGGGCAGGTCGCTGGTACACCGATTACACCAGCCGATGTAGCAAATGCTGAAATGGCAAATCAGTTAGGTGATTCCGTAAGTATGCTAGGGGATCTTGGGATACCTCCTATTTCACCAACGCCTCCAAGTGTTCTTTCTGTACCAGCCGCGATTTTTGGGTTCCTTGCACAGATGGCAAGCGCACAAACAGCGCAGAATGTAGCGAACACAAGAGGTGCTATAGCATTGGCTGGGCCTGGCATGGGTGCTCCTTCTGCAGCGTTTGGAGGAAACCCGCTTACAGGAACAGGTCATCCAATGGGTCTGAATACTGGGTCTTCTGGTAGCACACCATACTCTTTACCTGCCACGCCAGAAGTACAAGCACTTGTAGAAGCATTCGCAGCGGCTCCACAACCGCTAGCTGACCCCGTTACTGGAGTGCAACCGTTTTCCACTCCCGTTCAAAATACGTTGATCGATTCAATATTACAGAACGCACTGGCGCAACCCACACAACAAGGCGGCGTACTACCCAATCGGGTATTCGAGCCACAAATAGAAAACATACTACAACAATTCAAAGATCAAGTAGTCTAAGGAGGTCATTATGGGTAGTGCAGCGGGTGGAGGTCCAGTAATTTCACCTAATCAGGCGAAGAAAGAATACCAAGCGTTACCCGATTATGCGAAACGCAAACAGGCTGCTCCGAAAGGTTCTCAGCAGTATGGTACAGCAGAACGCTATCATTTAGCGGGGGTTGCTCCTGGGTGGTTTAATCCTGCACTAAATCACAAAAGCCAATATGATAAACTATTAGAGGTTGAAGCAGCGAAGCGTCAGGAGAGAAGGGACAGGTTAAATCCGCCTATTATTCCTCCAACAAGAGGCGCTCCGATATCTGTAAGCAGTGGCGGTCCCGTAACAGTCCCGTCGGGCGCATTTAGCCCAAGTGCCGTAACAGTTCCGTCTGGAGCATTTAGTCCTAGCACACAGGGATTCATATTCCCATCTGGACCCCCTGGAATATCGGGGCCAACTATCAATTGGGACCAGCCTACTAATGTAGCGCCTTTGTTGGACCCCGAAAGCTGGCTTACTAGAGACCTCGCTGGGCAGATGCCTCAATACCACCCATCGCTTGAAGAAGGGCGATGGATGGGTGCTCAGGAGCGAGCAGGTATTGCGGCAGGTCTTTCACGTTCTGACGTTATGAACAGAATTCGAGGGGCAAATCCTTGGCGGCGGCGCATAGCAGAAGGACGGAATTTGCGTTTGGATGACTGGGGACGCCCGCAGGGTTTGCTTAACCCACGACCCCCATTTCCAAGTGGCCCTGACCAAATGCAGGTTAATCCTGATGGTTCGGCCACTCCATATCCGTGGGTGCCTCCTCGACAAGAGACTCCATCATATGGTCAAGCCGATCCTACAGGTACGCCTTGGACCCCAGAACAGCATAGTCAAGCACAAGCTCGAAGGACAATTTACGAGAATAATCCTCATTACGAGTCGTTCTGGAGGGAACGGCAACAAGCTATTGATGCAGGGGAACAAGTTCTAGACCCGTGGAGACCTAGTAATGTTCCTCGTGAGGTAGCGCTTGAGATGCTGTCCACTCCAAGCGGCCCTCCTCAACCTGCTGGTTTGACGGTAAGACCAGGGACCACTCCCCCTTCAGTGGATCAATTCGGGACAACATTTACACCTGAACAGTTGGATCAACAGGCGCTAACTCGACAGAGAATGCGAGATCAGATGACTGAGCTAGGGACGAATCCTTTTCTCCCTAAAGGATCTGGTAACAGAACGAGGGAGCCAAATGCACCAACTCCATTTGATAGGGGCCATAATTACGAAGGTACTTTTTATGAAGACGGGGCCACGCTGACCCCGAACCCGTATCGTTATGCTCCTCTACCAGTTCTGCCAGAAGCCCCTACTCCATTTGACATGGGATTAGAGGTTCAAGAACCCCCTCCAGGAAGTGGGTATTTTGGCCCTAAGGGTACAGGTACAGGAGGGTCGGGGTTTGGCCCTAAAGGCACAGGATTTTCTGCTAAAGGAAGTGGAGGAAGGGCATCAACTCCCAGTATGCAAAACGCGCTGACAGCGACGGGGTCGCAAAATCAATTGCCAATAACACCATACCAATTTCAACCACAGAGTTTAGGAAGCCGCCGCGCCCTCTCTATTCGTGACCAGTTTATAAACAGCTTCCTATGACTTGGCTGCGTCTATCAATCGTTGCGTGTATTATGTCAACCTGTTTGATAGGTTATAAGGCTGTAGCTCAAACTAATAATGAGGTATATGAACAACACGCTTGCGGGAGTATTCAGGGGAGCCTCAAGGCTCTTAGGCAGTTTTTCTTTTCTCGCTGGCAGGCAAGGTCCGCTGAGTTACATGATTTGGCTAGAGACGCATATACATCGCACCACGGAATTACCGCCGACCATGTGTACATTTTTCAATCGATGTATTTCAAAAAACTGGCCGTCGTTGCTGCTGAAAAACGGGGGGAACAACAGGTGCTCTGTATTGTTAAAGTAGACGGGCGTTACCATAAAGAATACACGCCAGATGAAATCCACAAAATACTATCCACAGAGAAAGCAATCTAATGCCCGTACATTATTATAATACACCTGCTCCAAATAGATTTATGTCCGATCCTATGTATCAAAGTAATCGGCAACCTCCCCAAAGGGTAGATTTGGAAAATGCCATTTTACAAGGAGGCGCACAACAAGCGAGTGCCGCACCTAATCGGTTGGCTGCTCTAATGGATTACATAAAGAATTTAGATCCAGGCTCTGTTGTTAGGGAAGGTGAATTTGATACATCAACACTATTGCAAGCATTAGATCCTAGCTCTGTCGTCAGAGAAGGCGAGTTAGGTATGCTTGCTGCACCATTTACTGGCAACGGTATTGATCCAAATTCCGCAGTTAGAGAAGGGGAAATTAATTATGAAACGTACAAATTCCCTGATCGCGCAAGCAGAAACCAGGCCGTTACTGATCTAATGATTCACTATAAAGAAAATAATCCAGAGACATATTTTACGATGACAGATGGGGAAATCAAACATCTTCTCGATGTAGCAGCTAAACAAACTCCTGCACCTACCCCCGAAGTGAAAGAAGGATTCGATAGAATAGATCGATATAATAGGATGAAGGCGGCTGATCCGAATTCTGTTGTGAGAGAATACGAATAAATAGGATGTCGGAATAGTCTAATGAACGTCGAAGTATTCGCCCAGGAACTCCATGACCATGTGGAGCATTGTAAGGAAAGGAACGAACTGAACTCTCAACGATTAAGTGAAATGAAACAGGAGTTGACCAGGCTGAACGGACGATTAGACAGATTGTTATGGGGATTGCTTGGTTTGCTTGTGGTTATGGTTGGTCAGTTTGTTTTTGGAGGAGTGCCGTGGCAGTAACATGGCGATGGCAAAACTTCTCCATAGACGAGTTGAAGTGCAAAGGAACAGGTGAATATCCTGAAATAACCCCTGAAATAGAGGCGTTTCTGGATAAGTTGCAGGATTTGCGTGACGAGGTAGGTCCAATGGTGGTATCGTCAGGGTATAGATCCCCCTCACATAACAAC
>Ga0208030_1002070_pt1 | contig 10519 bp, 10 predicted proteins | sample MalvirDeepMed_M9_FD_184246 | JGI IMG/M metagenome (GOLD analysis project Ga0208030, IMG submission 184246) | Marine viral communities from the Global Malaspina Expedition - Malaspina viral metaG DeepMed_M9 (SPAdes) (version 2) | ecosystem: Environmental > Aquatic > Marine > Oceanic | place...
CTTTTATGAACGGACATAATAGGAATCCTTATCCAACAAGCGATGTCAGGCTTGTCAGGGGTCTTCAGGAATACATAAATAAGATTCGCTCTCTTATAGTAGCACATGCAAGCTCTTCTACTAACGTGAAACTCCTTATTCCTCGTGGTTCTATGAATAAGAAACAGCTTGAAGAAGAGTGGGCAAAGGCAGGTACTGCTGTTATTGAGTTCGATCCTGAGCTTGGACAGCCTATTGTGGCTGGACCCGTACCACTTCCTAACGAGCTTTATAAGAATGAGGCAGATGCGAAACAGGATATTGAAAGAATTTTAGGAATATATACATTCATGCAGGGTGATGTAGGCTCTGCACCGCAGACATTCAAAGGCACTATCGCAATGGACGAGTTTGGACAACGCAGGATCAAGTCCAAGCGTGATGATATTGAATCATCCTTAAACCAGCTTGCCAGGTCTGTAGTAGGCTTGATCCAGTTTGTATACCAGTCTGAAAAGACAGTCAGGCTGATCCAGCCCAATAATAAACCTAAAGAAGTAAAAGTAAACCAGAACATCTACGATGATGTGTCTGGAGAGCTGATTTCAAAGATCAATGATATAACAATAGGTAAATATGATGTAATTGTTGTTTCTGGCTCTACCCTGCCATCTAATAGATGGGCTAGATTCGAGTATTATATGGAACTCTTTCAAGCTGGCTTAATAGATCAGACTGAAGTACTTAAGCAGACTGATGTTGCAGATATGGAAGGAGTTCTTGAAAGGGCTGGGCAGATGCAGAAAATGATGCAGCAGGTCCAGCAGCAGCAGGAGCAGATCAAAAAGCTTAAAGGCGATCTGCAAACTGCACAGCGTGAATCTATACATGACCGCAAAAGAGTTGAGGTCAAAGAATTTGAGAAAAAACTGGCTAAGGCTGAAGCTAAAGCAGAGATGGCTACACAGCTATACAAAGAAAGAGCTTCAGATGAGCTTAAGAAACTTCGTGAGGAAGTGAAAAAAGCAACCAGTAAAAAGGTCGGTTTAAAATAGCGGTTGCTGAAAACAAATCGCAAAGGAGATAAACATGGCTGAAGTAGCACAAGAAGCTGGACTTAAAGTTGATGCTGATCCGTTTGGATATGGAGTAGAGAGCCCAAAGGTTCCCGTTGAGGGAGCAGAGGTTCCGGCAGGTAATGACGTAACGAATACCAATTTATTCGAAGTCGATGTATCTGGACCATCAATCAACGAAACGCCTGTAGGAGAGCAACGGGCTGAAAGTGAAGATGTCTCTCAACAACCTGCAAAAGACGACCCGAGTAGGTTTGAATACTGGCAAAGTCAGGCAGACAAGGTGAAGGGTGAGTTGTCACAGACACAGCAGGAGCTTGCTTACTTTCGTGAGCAGGCTATGCAGGCTCAACAACAGACACCCCCCAATGGACAACCCAATGGACAGATGGTTCAGCAGGATTCATTGCAGTCACCCGTCAAACCGGAGAAACCAGTCAACTACAACGAGGTTGATGCGTACAATGACCCCGAAAGTGCTTCTTTCAAGTACCGCTTGAATAAAGAGAAGTACAACGATGACTACATTACATTTATTGAGGACAGGGAAACGAAACGTGAGCGTCAATACGCAGAGCGTTATCAACAGGCTATGATTGAGCAGGAGAGTAATAATCTTCGCAATAATGCCTATTCCCATGTTGTCAGTTCATATGGATGGGCACCCGATCAGGCACGTAATTTTGTCGAATGGGCTAGCAATCCAAATAACGTCACCGTTGACCATCTTGCCAAGCTGTACCAGATGAAGGACGCACCGAACGCTCAAGTTGAGCAACGCAAAGATCAGATCGTTAAGGAACGGGAGATAGCGTCAATGCCGAGGACCGCAGCTGTGGAAACTGGCAAGACTGAGCCTCCTATGAATGATGAAGATGTGTTCAATGCAGGTATGCTGGGCTGGAAGCGTTCATAAAGAAAGGACAATAAACAATGGCTGAAACAAAAAAGTCAATGTATAACGGCGGTACTGCCGGAGTCCTGTATACGGATCGAAGGGATTTCTACGTCAGCCCACAAGTTGTAAAAGAACTTTGGACTGATGTTGCCCCTTTCACTACTGTGATTTCGAACCGTGAAAGCAGGAAAGTGCCAGACCCAATTTTTAAGATGTTCGAGCATCGTAATCCTTGGGTAAAACAGAAGTTCTTATGGAATAAAAGCACTCCAGGAACAGTACCAGATAACGATACAGGTCTTGGATCATTGCCAGTTGATGGTATTGTAGGGCTTGCATCTACACCAGATGATTCTTGGATTGGACTAGTAATTGAATGCTGGAACGCTGCTGAATCTTCTAAACTTGGAACTGTAGTAATTACTGCTGTTTCTACTGATCCATACCTAACAGTCAAATCACTTTCCGGAGGAACTATTGCTCTTCCAGATGATGGTATTAACTATGTGATTGGTAATGCACAGGGTGAAGGTATGACCGCACCCGAAGCATGGGCTGATGAACTGCAGGTAGTCTATAATTCTTCACAGATATTTAAGACTCCCTTACAGATCACTGGAACACTCTTGGCTGCATCACTGCGTGGTGAATCCTCAGAGCTGGCACGTTTACGTGCACAGAAGAACCAGGAACACAAAATGCAAAAAGAGAAGGCTTTCCTTTTCGGACAGCGTGATAGTGGAACTGGTCTAGGTGAAGCTGCATATGATGCAGGCAATAAAGCGTCTAATGTTGATGAAACATTTGCTGACGATGGAAGAACAGATGCTTCAGGCAATGTTCTTAGGACAACCTATGGTGCTGTAAGTGCTATGGATAAATACGGTGAGACTGGTTCTTATGATTATCAGAATGTATTCACTATCTCAGAAGCTACTTATACCTATAACAGTTTTGTGGACGACACGGAAAAAGTTTTCCAGTATGTTCCTGAAGCTGGTGTAAAGAGAGCTTTCTGTGGTGCTGGTGCACTTGGATACTGGTCTAAAATGGCTGGTAGCGAAGGCATAGCTGGATCATCAGGCTGGACTGTTAATCTGAGTGATATGAGACGTGATTCTCTGGGCTTTAACTACAAGGTACTTGAGACACCTCACGGTATCCTGCAGTTGATTCCAACTCCCGCATTGCGTGGACCTTATAACAAGTACATGCTTGTTGTAAGTGAAGAGAACCTCTTCCATGCTCAGTATCGTTCACCTATGTATCAGGCTAACATTAAGACAGACAATGCTTTTGATGGAGTGAAGGATCAATACTTCTCTGATGAAGGCGTTGGTATGACATTAATAGAAAGTCATCATCTGTTTAAAGTTACAGATTAAGGAGGCTAATTATGGCTAGACCTTATATAGGTGGCTCAAGTGCTGCATGCGTAAGTAAGACTGCAAGTTTTTCTATTGGACAATCTGATCATGGAAAAGCTTTCATTCTATCTGGTAGTGCAATTACTGTTACATTACCTACTATATCAAGTTCCTTTACTGGATTTAGCTTTAAGGTTATATCTGGTGATGCAAGTGAACATGTGGTATCTGGTGGTGCAAGTAAGATATACTATCATGGTAGCTATGGTACTGATCATGCAACAAATACTGGTAGAGACATACACGAAACAGTATCATCTTTAACATTAAATGCTGGTGCAATTAATGATACGATTGATATTCTTTGTGATGGTACAAACTGGTATTGTAGTGGATCAACAAAAGCTACTGTTGATGCTTCTTAACAGCTAACTAAACTCGGGGGGAGATTAATAGTCTCCCCTCGAATTAAATATGGCAGATTTTCAAGAACAAGCAATGGGACTAACAGGCTTGACGATAGACGCAAGCTCTACTGCTCCTAGTCGGGCAGAATTTTCGACATTTTTAAATGACGGTGTTATTGATGTAACTGATAGGCATCTGAAAATAAAACCATCAGATGACCACATGTTCCTGGCTGTTTCATCCGAACAGACATCTCAAGGGCTGGATATAAACGGAGCTAAAATTACTTCTGTAATTAGAGAGTCTGGAACAGATAACGATTGGAGAGAGTGTTCAAAGATTCACCCTTCAAAGCAGGGGCAGGCAGTAGCGACTGGAAGTCTTCATCTTGCCACTACCCATAATCCTGTATATACAATTCTTGACAACGGGGGCATAAGCGTTTTTCCTGCCCCAGGTTCTGATCCTAATGCATTTAAGGTTTATTATGTAAATAATTCACCTGCAGAAACAGATGGAAGTGCATTAGATCATGCTAGTACTGGTATAAAATTCTTTCCAAATGATAAGATATACCTAGTGATATTATATGCTAGTATAAAATCTTTACAAAGTTCTCTATCTTCTGTAGATATTTCTACTTTCAGTTCTACTGCAGTATTACCAGCAACTCCAGCTCTTCCAGCTATATCTTCTCCTGGCGTTGCATCTACTAATGTTTTAATAGGCGTTCCTCCATCATATACACCTCCAACCGTAGGTGGAATATCTGAAGAGCTGACAGCCGCAATTACTACTGGTGCCGCTGGAACCGATGGAGATCAGCAGGATGTCAGCGATTGGTGGGAAGTCTTAGCTGATTATATAGAAGACTCAGAAGATATTGAATTAGCATCATCGCAGATACAGAAAATTTCTACTTATATACAAGCATACAGTCAAGCTATGCAAAATAAATTAAATGAATACAATGCTGCCAATGCAGAATACCAGGCATCTTTACAGAAAGGAATACAACAGGCACAATTAGATGCACAGGAAGCCCAAAAAGAAGCAGACCTTACCCTACAGGCATCACTTCAAGATTATACTTTAGAACTTCAAAAGTATTCATCTGACTTACAGAGATATCAAGCAACTATAGGAAGCGATGTTCAAACTTATCAACAGGAAATGGCTGAAAAATCAGCAGAATATCAATGGAAAGTTGCAAGACTGCAGGATTTAAAGCAGGAATACAATCAGGCATTTGCATCTTCCCAGCAACAAATAAGATAAATTATGGCAAATTCAACAAGGATGAGAATTAACAGCAGTGCTCAAGTCTTTCATAGGATAGGATCAGATGGAGATATGCCTGAACATGATGTAGCTACAAATGATACCGTTGCTCAAAACATGGGCGGCAGTGCCGATTTTCAGCTAGAAGGAGATGTAACAGTTGTTCATGTAGATGAGTCAAAAACACAAGATGCAACAGAGGCTGTGATAGGAGATACTACTTCAATAGCCGACTATATCTATATTAAGAATACTGGCTTTACTTCATCAGCAAAAACAACCACTACTACATCTGATTTAACTGTTGGCGTAGGAGGGGCTTTCGCAAGTGGAGGTTTTACCTTGTCTTCAGGAGAAGCAATAACACTGCATGGACTTGGTGCAGGAAGTAATCAACTAAGCGAATTTCAACTAGATTCTTCAAGTGGAGATATTTATGTTGAGATAAAGTACTTATAATGACACAAACACAAATAATCGAAATGGTCCAAATACATCATCCTGAGATGGGTGATACAGAGATACGTCTACATCTTAATAAAGCACTGGATGAATTCTGTGAAGGTACAAGAATACTAAAAGGTCAGCAGACATTTACTACTACAGCGAGCACACGCTACTATAAGCTTAATGATCTTGATGCAGATGGAAGCGAAACAGATCAACACAAGTTCATTGATGTTGGCAGAGTTGATTACAATAATTACCAGATATCCAGGCTGCAAGACCCGCCAGAGAAATATTCGAGTACGTAATGGCTACAAACGAAAGATCAAAAGCTTTAGAACATGTCTGGTGGATAGAGTATGCATCGGAGAAATCTACAGGATACCATGTTCCATCCCTTGCTCTAGCTAAGGTAACAACCGCTGATACCACTACAAGTTTTGGTACAGCTACATCAGGCAAGACTGTGAGGGTATACGGTTCTGTATATGATGAAAACTTTGTTGCTACTGGCACTGGTATTGCTCTTACAGAAGAGCCTAATATACCAAGTCAGTTTCATGAAGGATTAGCACATTATGTGATTATGAAAGGTTATGAAAATAAAATGTCAAAAGACCCCCAGGCTTTACAGAAGTCTGGATACTTCAGGAACTACTGGGAACTGTGCAAGAAAATGGGCACAGAATACGGTAACAGAAACTTTGATTCTACAGGGTTTAGCATTAAACCAGCAGACGGATTCTTAATGTAATATAAATAACAAGCTCATTCACGGATGGTCAATCCTTAGAGCAGGAGGCAAACATGGCAAAACTACATTCACTCACAGTACAGGAAGGCGTAAACGCAGGCGGCTCAGGTGGTCAATGGACCGTTAATGCTATAGCCACTCATGCTGGAACAGCAGAAGCAAATACAGTGCACTTAGATGTATCTGGTGCAGCACAGATCGGAGTCTTAGCTGCTGGAGAGCTTTATTTTAATTTCTCCAGTACAACAGAAGATGTTGAAACCGATAATGATCTTTATCTTCCAGCGAATACATTAGTATTTATAACAGTACCTAGAGGTATAGGCAATACAATATACTTCAATCACTTAGGTAAAGGTGCTGCATGTGCAACTAGAGTAGTGGAGGTTTAACATGATTGGTACATTTATAAGTTCAGAGTCTGGATTATCTTCAGGCGGTACAATATCTGGCGACCTGACCATTTCAGGTGATTTAACTGTAAGTGGTAGTGCAACAAATACATTCGATGAAACAGTCGTTGGTCAAGTAATTGTTGGAACTACATTAGGTTCTGCATCAGTACCCTCATTAGCATTTGGTGATGGTAATACAGGATTTTATGAGAGTTCTGATAATGTTTTAGTAGCGGTTACCAATGGTTCAGCAAGGCACGTTTTTAGTAATGATGGTCTATTTAGGGCGGCAGTTACAAATGGCCCCGGTATGCACAATGAAGCATCTTCTGTAACAAATCCTGTTTTTCTCCCGATGGGAGCCGGTGACACTGCTACAGGAGTAGGAGGTGCGTCTGGTACTGTTGCCCTTATCACTGCCAGCACTGCAAGAATGGTTGTCGATGCCAACTCCCGAATCAGCCTGTCGAATAATGATGGTAATACTGAAAATACAGTTTTTGGTTACAATGCTCTTACAAATGCTGGAACGGTACTTGAAGATGTTGGAGCAGATTTTAATGTGGCAGTAGGACACAAGGCTATGGGAACTGGCAATACGACTAGTGCTGAACAAAATGTGGCTGTAGGAAATCTTGCATTAGAGGACATTATAAGTGGAAATCACAATATAGCCATAGGTAGTAATGCTGGTGGTGGTATTACAACATTAAATGATACAGTTTTTATCGGTGGAAATGCAGGTGTAGCAGTAACTGTAACTGGAGGCTCTAACGCATATGATGGTACAGTTGGAATTGGTAAATCTGCTCTCACCGCCCTCACAACTGGTGCTGGGAATACGGCTGTGGGTTATGAGGCATTAAAGACAGAAGATACAGGTTCCTATTCAACTGCCATTGGTCATTCAGCATTAAAAATTCAAGACAATGCTAATGGACAGAATACAGCAGTTGGTTATAACTCTCAAATATCAACAGGAAGTGGGCAATTAAATGTTTCGGTTGGAAATTTGAGTATGCGATACATTGGTGGTTCTTCTGCTAATAATAATGTTGCCATTGGCAATCTTTCAATGCAGAGTAGTGGTACTATAACAGACAATGTTGCGGCAAATAATACTGCTGTCGGGGCTGATACTTTAAAAGCCATTACAACTGGACTTCAGAATGTTGCGATTGGTTCAAGTGCAGGAACTGGGATTACTACAGCGAGTAAGTGTGTTCTCCTTGGTTCTTATGCTGGTGATGCTTTAACCGTAAGTGGTGCGGGTTCTGATGGCACAGTTGCTGTTGGTTACGAAGCTCTCTCTGGGCTTACGGGTGGTCACCATAATATGGCTATTGGGTATCAAGCAGGGTTGACACTTTCAAGTGAACATTATAATGTCTTTATTGGATACCAAGCAGGGAAGTTGAGTAATGGAAGCTATAATACTGTATTAGGTCATATGGCTTTTGATGCGGTAACATCTGGAGCATCTGATAATGTTGCTATTGGTAATAATGCTATGGGTGGTGCTATTGGAGCAGAAGTCGTAGATGACTGTGTTGCTGTTGGTGCAGAAGCTTTAGCTGGTGCTTTAGATAGTACAAATGGAGTTGATGAAGCATCTGGTACAGTAGCTATAGGAAAATCTGCCCTTGCCGCCCTCACATCGGGTGCAAAAAATACCGCAGTAGGTTATCAAGCATTAACGGCAGAGACTATCGGAGATTTTAATACAGCAGTAGGATACAGAGCGTTAGCTACCCAAAACGGAGTAGATGGACCTGTTGGGTCTACGGCTGTGGGGTACTTAGCCGGAGAAGATATTACTTTAGGAGAAGGCAACACTTTGATGGGCAATGAGGCAGGAAAACAAATCACGATTGGGATGTGGAATACGGCTATAGGTCTTGGTTCTTTATTAACATCTGTTGATGGAGATGGCAATACAGCTATAGGCTATCAATCGTTGTCTACTTTAGAAGTAGGAGATGGTACAGGTTTCAATACTGCATTAGGATACAGAAGTGCTTATCTTCTTTCCACTGGGGTTGGAAATATTGCAATCGGAGCAAGTGCTATGTTGCAACATACAACGGGGTCAAGGAATATTGCTATTGGATTTGGTGCGATGGACGGAACGGCTGGAGATGCGGATGATGCACCAGCTTCAACAGATAATATATTTATAGGATATGATGCTGGTGGTGGAAATTGGGAAGATGATGAAGATTCCAACTATAATGTAGGTGTTGGTAATTCTGTTATGGATGCCGCTATGGATGGGGCATTAAATAATACTGCGATGGGGCATAGTGCATTGAGTGCATTAACTACCGGGAACAATAATGTTTGCATCGGTAAGCAATCTGGAGGGCATAATATAAATCTTGAAACTGGTGGGAACAATACGCTTATTGGTGCTTTATCAGATACGTCTGCCACAAGTTCGACTAACCAAACTGCTATCGGTTATGACTGTTCTGCACAAGCAGACAACTCAGTAACACTTGGTAATGCTGATGTAGATGCTGTTTATATGGCACAGGATAAAGGGGCTAAAGTTCATTGTGCTGCTATTGATGTAGAACACGCTGGGACAAGCGGTTATCCATTGTATGTAAAAAACGATGGCAATAATGCAAATAGGTATGGTATCAACATACAAGCTGGAGCAGACGATGCAAGTGGCACTACGATTTATATAAACGCATCAGATGGAGATGGTGGTCAAGTTGGTCATATATCAAATACATCTGGAACATTTGCACTAACCGACCCATCAGATAGTAGACTTAAAAAGAATATTGTTGATACATCAGTAAAAGGTCTTGAGACAGTAGCAAAAATGAAAGTCAGAGATTTTGAATGGAAGAAATCTGGCGATAAGTGTATTGGTGGCTTTGTTGCCCAAGAATTAAAAGAGGCGTATGAACCAGCAGTACAGGGTACAGATGGAGCAGTAGAGGATATACTTGATGATGATGGTAAGAAAACTGGTGAAAGAATTGTTCCAATGGGTGTTTCAAGAGATGTTCTTGTACCAGTATTAGTGAAAGCAATACAAGAATTAACAGCAAAAGTGGAAGCATTAGAAAATAAATAATTAACTAACTAAACAGGAGTCAAACGTGGCTAAAGACAAAAAAGAAAATAAGAAAGGCTAATGAGTCCTAAAGAAAAAAAAGCTGAATACGATAGAGAGTACCGTAGAAAAAATAAGGCTAAGGTACGTGCAAGGCATACTGCGTACTATCGGGAAAACAGAGACAAAATAATTGAAAAATCCGCAGAATATTATTTAGCGAATAAAGAGTCCATTCAGGAGACAGGAAAAGAAGATTATAAAAAGAATAGAGAAGCAAGAATAAAAAAGAGTTTAAAAAGTTATTACAGCAATAGAGAAACAAGATTAGAATACTCAAAACAATATTACTTAGAAAACAGAGAATTTATTTTAAAAAATAGGACATACGATAAAGAGAAAGCAAACGCATTAAAACACAAGAGAAGAGCAATGCAATTAAATGCCTTACCTTCATATGCTAATTTAAAGACCATAAGAAGGAAATTTAGAGTCGCTAAAATCATGTCGTCTCTGGGAGTGGGGAAATATCATGTTGACCATATAATCCCACTACAAGGAAAATTAGTTTGTGGATTTCACCATGAAGATAATTTACAAATACTAAAAGCAAAAGATAATGTTAGCAAGAACAATAGTTTTATTCCATTTGTCTTGCATTATCATAACAATAAAACAATAAAGAGGTACATTGATGTCTAAAAAACAAAACAAAAAAGACAAACAATCGCCAGTCTTGAATCTCGATGGAGAAAAGTATTTCATTGATGATATGACTGATTCACAAAAAGAACTTGCATTTAAAGTGGCATTAGACCAAGACCATGTAGGTGATATACAG
>Ga0208030_1002080_pt1 | contig 10488 bp, 21 predicted proteins | sample MalvirDeepMed_M9_FD_184246 | JGI IMG/M metagenome (GOLD analysis project Ga0208030, IMG submission 184246) | Marine viral communities from the Global Malaspina Expedition - Malaspina viral metaG DeepMed_M9 (SPAdes) (version 2) | ecosystem: Environmental > Aquatic > Marine > Oceanic | place...
GCATAATACTCCAATAGTTTTTCGTCATGTTCGTTAGATTGAATAGAATTCCGCATATTGGTACCACCAGTATGTGTGACTCCAGCAGAATCTATTCCTGAAAATTGTGCCCCTCCAGTATGTCCTCCACCTACTCCAGATAGAATATCCTTATAGCCGAAATCTTTCTGAGTTTCATCATATGTTTTGGTAGAGAAATTTTGATTGTTTTCAAATCTAGCAGATATATTATGTATCTTGCGTGCTTGATCTGGGAATTTTTGCTTTAAATGTCCAAGTGGCAATATCTTACGTACCATCACATAGGCTGCATCCCTAAATAGGATATCCCTGGATTTAGCATCTACAAATACATCAAATGGATCTGGCTGTTCTATTGTAACCTCTCCCATTCCCCTGTCAGCATTAGGGTCTACGCTAACCATAAGGTACCCGACAGATTTAGTTACTGCATCATTTACAGCATTAGATAGGAGTGAGGAACCATCAGATTGATACCATATATAGTCAGCAATATCTGAGAAGACTGCTGCTACATCTATATCGCTACCTTCAGCCCCGATAGCCTGCCACCGAGGCCGATTGGCGGTAGCGTAAAAATTTAACATTTCAACTACAGGGATAATACGATTAATGGTAAATGTAGGCATTCCCTGTGCTTCTAAAGCTGTAGTTTCTTCAGCAGAAAGCTGGTTATCATTAGAGAAATCACAACCTTTTTGATTGATAAATTCCCATTGCTGCCTAAGTCCACTTTCAGCTATCTCGAATAAATTTAATATTCGATCTGCAGTCTTATCTGACCTACTATTTTTCTTTGCCATTTTTTATCTCTCTTATTTGTTGTTTGCAATCCTCGCAAGTGACAAACTTCCTAGGAGCATGAGCTATTAATTCAAGTTTCGCTACTCTGTCTGCTATGCTGCTCATAACTTTACTTATCTTAAGCATTAGATCTCCTATGCTACTATCCATGACTTGGGAACGGGTGTTTTCTTATAATATGAACCTTCTTTGCTTACCTTAATATTATCATTAGGACGTGCATACAAACATGCATATGCCAATGCATCTATTGTATCATCATGAGACATTCTTGGTCCGAATGTTATAATTTCATGATGTAAATCGTAGTGCTCCTTTTTCATATGTATCTGTCCTACAGAGAATCTCTGTGCTAGTACAGATTGTATCCTGTCTCTTTTAGACTGTCTCGTTCCAGGCTTTTCTTCCTTGAACTTAACAGTAAAATCATTCCTTCGCATCATTTCTGATTGAAGTGCTTGAAAAACTGGTCTAGACATTGTCGTATCTTCAATGACGAACATATGCGGGCAGAAAGCTTTATTAATCTCAAATATATAATCAACAATACCCTTCTGATCCTGTGCTTGAATTCCAAGTACAGGTAGGCTCCGCTGACGCACATAATCCAGAACATAAATACGATTAAACTCATCAATGCCAATTGTAATGAGAACTGAGTAATCGCTATCCCTCCTATTTATATCAGTTGCAGTATCTACTCCTGTAAATACAGTAACAGGTATTATATCTCCAGATTCCTGTATAATATACGATATACCATCATTTTCATTATGAAAGAATGAACCTTCCCAATATTTTATGTGATCTCTATTGAATACAGAATGCTCTTCACTCTGTACTTCCATCATGTATTCCTGATAAAACTTATGTGGTTGTCCTGAATCAGTATAAAATTTCTTCTTCCTATCCATTTCCTCCTGACCAAACCAGGAATCCCACAAAACAGCTCCCTTATCATCTATTACCTTATACATTAAGACATCCCAGGAAAAATCATCCCCATTAGTCGTTGCTTTAGCGTGATTAACAATAAGATTATTAATAAAACTGTCGAAATGCACAGGTGTACCGTTAACACGAAGGCGACCAGTGTGAGGCTCAAGAGCAGGGAAAACAACAGCAGTAATGAGGTTAGCGTTTTTTGCCCTAGCATCTGAAGTGATGGTATTGTTTTCGTCTTCAAAATCGTCCAGTACAACGAGGTCGTACCTCTTATGCAACTTAGCACCGCCCCTAATGCCAGAGATATTTGATTTCGAAATGAGCTTACATCCATTGGAGAGCTCTATATCTGTTTCTGTCCATTTCTTTCCTTTCAAGTCTCCAAAATAATATTGAATCTTATCATTAATTTCAATATGAGACTTTATATAGTCCATGTTACCAGTTGCAAGTTTAGCAGTGGCAGATATCCAACCGTAAAAAAAGGGTTCATTGTTTTCTGCCAAACCCCATTCTACTCTTTTACCAGCGAAACAGAAGTCTCGCATAATATCTGCCTTAGTTAAAACTGTCTTACCATGCCCTCTGGGCATTATAAATGCAGCCTGCCTGATAGATTTATCATTGATCTTATCAGCTACAGTATAATGGAAAGGGGGTGTCTCTGATCTCATAAAGTCATCTGGTAGAAATAGTTTACCAAAGGAAATAAGATCTTGGTATGCTAAACGCAGTGACTCCTCCTCCTTAGATACATTATGGAAATTTAGATTTACGTTCTTATCTAAGTCCACTTCCACCACGCTTTCTTCCTTTTTGCCCTTTTCCTCTTTTCCTAGCTTCTATCTTTGGCTTGTCTGGCGGAAGAGTTGTTATATCACCTACACTTAACATTGTTGTTAGCATAATAGCGGTAATCACTTCTTAACGCACTTCCCATTTACCTTTTTATATCCTTTTCCACATTTAGACTTGCCATACTTTCTGCGAGCATTACCAGTTTTTAATTTACTGGTATCTTCTATTCCTAAATCTTTTGTTCCGAATATATCAGCCATATATTACCATTTATCTAATGGGCATTTTGCAGCCCTTATTTTAGTTTTCAGTTTCATGAAGCAACCACATTGCTTACATCTATTAGAAGGCATCAGTTCAGGACATGCCTGACATATAGCCCAACGATGTTCAACGTCTTCGCTTACCAGTTTTTTCTTTAAATACGCCCCGAACTCCTCTATCTGTTTCATGCGGTTCCCATACTGGGTGCCTTTTGCCAGATAGTGGTCAGGTATGTGTAGCCTTGTTTAAATCCTGCCATAGATTAATTTTGACCTTCATAGTCCCATTCTAGTTCTTACACGTTCCAATAAGTCGTGATGTGATTTTAACATCTCAGCTTGTGTTTTCAATGCACCCATGATATGAGCTACATGCTCATTCAGTTCAATCACATGCCTCATGATGCTTTCGTTTTCTTGCTTTACCTTAGACTTGGCTGGTGCCTTCGTCAGTGTAGAGTTTTCCAATATCTACCTCCAGTTTTTTCATGTCGTCTATTGTTGGGATATTAGCAGCTTCAGCTTCTGTATATACAGATGCAGTCATCTGTTCCAGTTTCTTTGCATTTATATGCTCTGTGATACCATGCTCGATGAATAGATCTCTATTGTCAATAAAATATTGAAATGCAGCAGCTACCTCTTCATCTATAGTGCCATCTTCAGGTATTCTACCAAGTTTCAACATTTCAGCAATAGTATTTACATTAGAAGCGAGAGTTGCGACTTGAGCTTTATCATTGAGGTCTGCTGCCCTGAATTGCTTATCCAACATGAGGGTGAACGCCTTCTCGTCTTCTGGAAGGTACGCTCCTTCTTTTCCCAGTTGCAGTGTTTGACCATTTAATTCCTTAAAGTTCGGCATCGCCATTCTCCTCTAAGAGCTGTTTTCTATCATCCAGCACTGTAGTATCTTCAGGCAAGAAGCCTTTAAATACTGCACCACCAATAGCTGTAATCTCCTTTTTTGTCTCTTTGATTTCTAATATATCTGCCAGCTCGAATAAAGCTTTCAGCTTATCAGAATCCTTTTCGCCATCTAGTGCAACGTCCCTGATACCTTGTAATACCATAGTATCATTAATACCTAACTTTGCTAAGACTGGCCGTAATTCTTCTTTCATAACTGTCCTCACTCTCTCCTGTTTTAGTAGTAATCCTGCCTGTGCATGTGCATGAGACCTATTCTTAGTGTCAAAAGCTCTCAAGTATGCTTCCGTCCTTTCCATACCTTCGGCAATAAAAGCAGCGAATACTCGTTCCTTATATGTAACCTCTTTTCTTTCAATGGTCTGTGTATAAGGGGATTTACCTGATATATTGTAGATATTTTCCCTTTTATCACAGTCCATCTTATAGGCATCTTTACAGATAAAGGTACCCGTACAAGTACCTACATACTTAAGAGCTTTAACTTTCTTAGTAGGCCTGGCAAACATTCCAGTACGTAGGATCTGAATAATGCATCCATCATCAGTCAATACCCAATCTCCTATGTCACCTTCCCTCCAGTTGTCAAGAAACTCTGTACCATCAGGTAATTCATCTTCGCTTTCATACACTGTATGGCTTCGATCTTTTACAGTATACTCTCTCACGCTTCTCCAAGTCCAAATTCGTCAATTAGCTTTATCAACGTCTCATCATCATAGTAGTCATCATCCATATTGATGACAAATTCTACAGGATTGGTTATACCTAGCCCTATACTTCCATCGTCTTCAATCTCTTCCTGTATATATTCAATCTCTTCCGTCTTATCGTTATAAGCTATTGTAAGATGGTAGATCTTCATAATATCTCCTTTCTTATGACCTTACAGATGCGAGGGCCTTAGCCCGAGCATGTATCTTTATCTGCATAAGTCATGCACCATAGTTTACATACTTTATGTGATATAAGTCAAGTCTTCTAAGTCTTTGAATAACAACATTGTAGGGTGATTAGGAAAATGCACTCGCATTTGAGTAATCAATCCAAAACTGGTTCTGCTTCCTTCTCAGCTTTAACCTTTTCATCTTCCTTTTGTTTCACCTGTTTCTCCAAATACTCCATGAACTTAGGCTTCTTATCAGTGTAATCTAGAAAGTGAGAGAATATTTCAGTCAAAGAGTTCAGCTGAGACTGTGTCGACATCAGTCTGTACTGTATTTCCTGGATCGCCAGCTGAAAGTCTTTGTTTGTAGGCTTTTTGCTTTTTCTTTGTTTCATTGCAGTCCTCTTCATAGTGAATGTGATCTATGTCACAGTAGCTAGGGCAGACATAACTTCCCCCTGGGCAGTATTCTAGACGGTTTCCCCATCCCATAAAGCCCGCTAAAAATAAGGCTAATAGGGTATTTTGCACTAGTTATTTATTCCTAGTGAATACCCATACTCCTATATTGAGAGCTGCTATCATAGCTATATACAGAGATGCTCCCTGTACCACATGATGCAACTGCCATAGCCCTACAATCAGGTTTACCCAGCGTACTAGCTGGAACCTTTCTGCACTGGTTATTATAGTTTCCAATCACTTCTTCTTTATCTCGTTACTTTTCTGATTACGTAAGTAGTCTTCCAAACTGTCAAATTCTTTCTGTAATTCCTGTAAAAATGGATCTGGCTTAGGAGCAGTCCAATATCCACCATTGGGAAATGCAACCACAAGCTGATCCTCAGAGTCTAACGGGCTTATTACAATATATATAAACTGATAGTCGGAGAATGCATAACCTTTACTCATATCTAAGGCTAATATCTCCCCTGGATTCATCTCATCGGTGGACACCTTACGCCAGACATTAATTTCCTTAGGTTCTGAGCTTTCAGTAAAGGAAACAACGAAAGTGCAGGCAATAATCAGGGCCAGTATTTTCTTCATAATATCTCCTTATCATGTATTTAAGCCCCCCTTTCTGCATAGGTAATATATACGAGTTACGTTAACTTTGCAACTATGTGAGCCACATCACAAAAGGTTTCAAAAACTGGGGCATTTTAGTATGTGACTATATTCAAACACCATCCGCCTTGCGATGGGATTTTCTTTATCCCACTTTAGTTAACTTCCAAATCAAATAGAAAGGGAATACATTATGTTTGAACTAGCCTTATGCTACCTAGCACGCTTGAAATACTCTGAGTGGTATCAAAGACCATTCTACTCCACAACTCTCACTCTCACATTTGAAGATGAGAGCCTCAATGAACGCCTTGTTACCGACAACCCTGAACACCAGCAAGCCGATGACACACCGAACACCAGACTCTACTTTGGTGATGGTGAAGAAGACTTCCAGAACGCTGATGAGTACGCCTACATCATTGCAGACCCAAACCACAAGGGCTCTCGCATCCTACCCATCTCTCTTTACAAGAAAGCCTCTCTCAAGGCTACCAAACAGGCTTCCAAGGCTCCCAAAGCATCCGCTCAAGCCTAGACAGGGGGCTTCATGCCCCTTTTTGCACAACATAATAGACACAGGGGTTATCTTATGATTTCTGATAAGACAGCCCCTAAGTCTCCTAACCTATCAATGAAAGGATAATATCTTGAAGAAATCTACTGATCTAATGCCATACACACTATTTATGTCCTACTTATTACTTGCTTGGGTAGTAGTGATTATCTTATCTCTTGCTGTTCTACTTGAAGAAGAAACAGACCAAGTATACTATGGTCAAACAGAAGAGGTATCACAATGAAATATATTATTATCATAATCATATCAGCTCTATCTTATGCTGAATGTGATTACAATGGGGATAATCAGCTTGACATATTAGATATAGTAGAACAGATAGACTGTATCCTCAATGATTGCTGGTACACTGAATATGAAGATGGACCAGACTATGAAGATTATGCCACAGTCCTAATAAATAATCAGCTATGGTTTGCTGAAAACTTAAGGACTACCCACTTCAGTAATGGTGATCCAATACCTTACATAGCATGGGACGATGGTTGGACATACAACTATGAACCAGCCTATGCTAACTACGATGAAGACTCAGCTAATGCTGAAACATATGGTAAACTATACAATCAATTCGCAGTAGATGATGAAAGAGGTATCTGTCCTATCGGTTGGCATGTACCATCTCAGCAAGAATATATTGACTTGGCTAACTATCTCGGTGAACATATGGCTGGATATAGAATGAAACACACCAGTTGGGATGGAGATAACCAAGTACACTTTAATGGATTACCTGCTGGCTGTCGTGATTCTGGACCAGCTAATGGTGACTGCTGTATGGGTAATCTTGGTCACTTCTGGACATCAGACCATATGATCTATGCTGAATTGGAATCAAGTATAGATGAACTAATATTTAAATCCAAAGATAAAAGGGCAGGTAAGTCTGTCCGTTGTATTAAAGATTAAAGGTGTAAATGCATGGGTGGATCCCTACTAACACATCTAGCGGGCTACGCACCTTATTATTCGGGAAGTGCTTGGAGACATCCAAGGTCAGAACTATAAGATATGCTTATAGTCAGTAAGTTAGGCTCATACCCTTTCTAAGCCACTCCCGACACTTTTCCCCCGAGTGGATGGTTGTATCGGTCAGCGTATTAAACTGGCTTCTATCACTGTATTTGGGCTTAATACAGCCATTCACTCACATATTTGAAGGCTTGAAAGTAACCTACGAATAAGCGTATAGCCTAGGTAACGATCTAGCTCTGCTTAATACAGCCTTCATTAAATTGAGGAAGTCAATAGAGTTCTAATGCGAACACTAGTCTGTAAGATCGAAAGACACAGGCATTCTCTTGCAAGGGGGCTTCCTCACAATATTCTAACCTATCAACTAACAACAAGGAGAAATAACTAATGAAGAGCATAAATATCATGAAGAATCTCTGTGAACTTGTAGCTGATGTACATAATGCTATTGGTAAAGAAATAGAGGCAATTGATAATAACTATGATCCTATTGGAGATCATTGCCGTGATTGTTTCTGTGATAAGAAGTCAGATCAACCAGGTAAATTCAGGATAAATGAAGATCATGTTAGAGTGGACGATGGATATATTCACTTTATTATCAGTGCTGTTAAGCATTGTATTAAAGATAAACGATTCATGTATCGCTTTGCACAAGATTGGTATATTCAACCAAAATTTGTTGAAGAGGAGGCAGTCTAATGATAATACATGATATGCTTGAATCTATTAAACTATTTATAATACTTAACCCTATGGAAACAGCCTTCTTATTGATTGTTGTGTGTACTTGGACTGGCTCTTACCTTGAGTCAGTCTTCAAGTTCTGGGACTGGGGTCCTCAATGCAATAAATGTGATGAATGGACATTCTGGACTGATACTAAGATACATTGCACTAAATGTGATGATCATAGATCTAATGATATCTGGGAAGAAGGCTATGCTCACGGTGAAAGAGGAACAGGAGGTCTTAGATGAATATAACTGGCATACTAGCAATAGGTAATGGTGAGAAATGTCCATTTTGCGACCTTATTATAACAGAAGATATTGACTCTCTCATACATATGACTGAAATGCACAAAGAAGAATTAAACAAAGCATTGTTTGGAGGTAGTAATGAATAAAGAAGAAACTGCTAAGTTCATTAAATCTATCATGAAGGAAGTAAATAAACTGACAGAACTAACCAAACAACTTCAACAAAATATAGATAATGCTCCTATCCTTAAAGAGAAAGACAATATTTATAGAAAGATAAAAACACATGTTAACAAAGAATCAAGTTAAAAGACTTTTAACACACTGTAAGAGAACAGACAAGCAATTATTTAATACATTGTTCACTCATAATGAATGGATACATAATCAAGGCTGGATCGAAGCTCTTACATTTGTGCTTAATGGAGATAAAACAACAATCAATAACCTACCTATCAATAATAAGGAGAAAGTAAATGGTACTTGATCAAATGTGGATTAATCCCCATATACAAGATCTGTATGCTGAAATAATTGCTATAGAAGATATATCTGAAAGCAATGATACAGATAACGAACTACTTAAAACCAATCAACCTAATATAGGAGAAATACAACAATGTCATATTTAAAAATACAACAAGGAGATGTTATACTTCGTAAAGTAGATGAAGCAACATTTAATGCAGAAAACTTAAATCATCGTGTTGCTAAACATGAAACTCGTGCAGTATTAGCAGAAGGTGAGGCAACAGGTCATTATCATGCAGTATATATGGATGATCTATTAGATGGAGCAGGGATAACGCTCTGTAAAGCTGGTGAATATACTCGTCAGAATGATGGTATCATAGTTACTGGTGCTCCAGTAGAACTAAGACATGAAGAACATAATACTATCACATTAGAACCTGGTTTCTATCTTCAACGCATAGTAAAAGAACATGACCATATCTCTGGAATAACAAGGAGGGTTGCTGACTAATGGAAAAAGAAAATATTCCTATAATAGAAAAGAATATACCTATGTCTAAGATTCATTATAAACTAGGATCATATAAATGGAAATGTATTGAATTAATGACTAATATGGATATAGGTGATTCTATTAAAATCGAGAATAGATCGTTAGCACAGGTAAAATATACTTGGCTATGGAGGGCATCTAGACAATTAGGACTTAAAGATGCCTTTAAAATTGAATCTATTGATAAAACTAACCATAGAGTATGGAGGGTTAAATAATGCAAATGAATATAATGCAACTCATCAAAGAAGGAAAAAATGGTGATCATCTTAGATCCAGAGGTGGCAATAGATATACATATAATAAGTATGCTTTTGTAAAAATAAGAAAAGATACTGTACAAGTCTATACTGCTCATGGTTGGAGTGCTTTAAAGAAAACTGACTCACTGGACGTGCATCAATCTGTGGCTACTTTAACAAAAGATAAAGTAATCTTCAATCTTCAAAAACAAGATCAAGATAGTCATTGGCGTAAATCAGAATATAATGTATGGCCTATGGCTGGATTTCTTAGCTTAAATCTACTGTATGATTGCTATAGAAGATGGTCTTACAGTGAATATCTCATACATACACCTAATAAGGGTGATGTAATTCCCTTTGCAAGAATGGAATTTGATTGGCAAGGGAATCTAATATCTAAGATACCACTTAAAGCTGAAACTAAATATGAGGTATGGGATAGACAGCGCAAAGATAATATAAATAGACAATCCAGAGCAAGATATGCACAACAGAAAGCAGAACGTGAATTCCGTAAATATGAGAAAGCTGGTAAACTGGAAGAATATCCAATAGAAAATGTATTCACAATAAGAAATGCACAGCTCAGATCTCATGCACTTAATGCTATTGGGCTTGAAAAGGTATTAGCTCCTTATCCTATTAAGGTAATAAATAAAGATACCATAGATGGAAGACCTTATGAACTCGTTGACATTGAATTGCCTGCTATATCTATATATCAATTTGGTAGACATAATACAAGTTCACCCAAATGGTGTCTATATCTTAAAATGACTAATCCTTCCACTGGCGAATATCATCTTGAAGGAGTTCCTCGTAAATCAGATAGTTCATGGGACCATATCCCAGAAGAAACTGTTAAAGGAGCTCTTGCATGGAGAGATGGTGAAGCACCTGGAACAAATAGACCATTCAATCAAAAATCAAATCTAAGTGGATGGAAATATATTCAACCTA
>Ga0208030_1002081_pt1 | contig 10477 bp, 8 predicted proteins | sample MalvirDeepMed_M9_FD_184246 | JGI IMG/M metagenome (GOLD analysis project Ga0208030, IMG submission 184246) | Marine viral communities from the Global Malaspina Expedition - Malaspina viral metaG DeepMed_M9 (SPAdes) (version 2) | ecosystem: Environmental > Aquatic > Marine > Oceanic | place...
TGTCTTAGGCGGTCGTGCACCAAATATTTTAAAATTTAATGGATCTTGAGTTCTTAATGCACCAAGCTTTTCCATAGCAGCTTTAGTCTCATCTAGCGTCTTAAAAGTTCCTCCAATCATATTTCCATGTTCATCTGTTATTGTATATGGTCCTGGTGGCGCTTCGTACAAATCCGTTCTTACCCTGCTCAAGTCAGGTCCTTTGCCTAATTTTCTTGCTTCAATCTGTGGCTTGTACATTGATTTTTTTCCCAAAACTTTTGGGGCATAACGCTTGACAAGTCCTCCTGCCACAAATCTCTGCGGGTTGTTTTTTATCATTTCTATTCCGTCACTGACAAAATCAGATTCCGGTCCTGATGTCGGCGGAACCGCGTTTGGCCTTCTCGCTATTCCTCCTTTGTTGTATTGGTTCATAATTAAATCCCAATAATAATCACTTCCAGGATCCGTTACTCCTCCATATTGGCTAAGGGCTGAATGCCAATTTCCTTTATGGTGATTTAATAAACCTGTCAAATATCTGTTTGCGAAATCTCTTTGTTTAATTGGATCTTTCCATTCATTAGAAAAATTTTTCCAGGGTGTAACCCTATATCCTGGATCTTTTGCTGTTGAGGGGAGTATTTGAAATAGCCCATGAGCTTTCTCACTTCGCCCTGGGATTGAAGGGCCTATTATATTTGGTCGATTTCTACTTTCCACATAGGACATTGAATCTAGAACTCTCTCCATATCCAAGTTATGACGAGGATAATCCTTCATGCTCATTCCACCTCTGTAATATCCATGCGTTCCGTGTCCTCCCCTGAACTGTTCTTCCCAATGACTCATGCGATCCATCTCTCTTTCCTCCCTTAATTTCTTTTGGCGTGCCTCTTGTTTCCTCATCTGCCTTGCGTATTCCTTTGTTTTGAATATATTACCAGCTGGGGAAAATGAATCAACATATCTTTCCCACATATAGTTGTAATCACTGCCTTCAGGCATTGACATGTAGTCATATATGTAATCATCCGCCTTGGTGCTTTTATCCAGTATGATACTTTTGTCCATGGCTCTTTTCGAAATGTCGGAAGTGGCCGTCTGTGAAATGTCAGACCTGATAGCGGGCTTTGACACGTCCCAAATGATGGGGTCATCCTTTGCGAAGTCCTCCGGGGATGTCATGTAGTAGTTCTCGTCAATAAGTTCCGCAACCTTGTTTTTCCTGTCCAGGAAGATGTGCTGGTTGTTGTGTCCCTCATCGCGTATGTCAAACTCTATTTCAACCTCGTCACCGTTCTTTCGCGCCTTGTAATTAACGAGATCCTCCTCCCCGTCAACCGTCTTTACCGCAAGCTTGTGCGAGTCATACTCCGTATGCGGTTTTTTTAAATAGTATATAACCGTTCCGTTGGGAAGCTTGACCTGTTTCTTGTGTTTTACCGCCGTTTCAAGGGCGGTGGCCATCTGTGAAACCCACGGAGGGGCAAAGTCAAACGCCGCTTTTTTTGCGACTGCCTTTGTAGGTTCCGCCATCACTCTTGGCAACGCCGCGTGCGCAGCCGTCGCGCCCATTCCCTTCAGGAACTTTCTTCTTGACATGTTGCCAAGGCTCTCACCCAGAAGTTTCTTGATCAGTCCGCCTCCGGCCATGCCGTAAGCTCCTGCCCTTAATTGTCCTTTTTGTCCTTCAATATCTGACCTCAATTTAGAAGCCAATTTTTCAGCGAAATAAGGATCGTTTGGGTCTATTTTAGCCCCACGTCGTGTTCCTCCAATTTCAGACACTAGATTAGCTTCCGCCAACTCTTCTCTCATCTCCGCTAAAGTTCGTGGCTTGTAATATTCATACATATGCTCTTTTCTTTTTGTTGGATCCAAAACTATCTTTTGCTGTGCTATCATTTTCTTATCAGCTAGAGATTTAGCCTTGGGAATAGCATCCCTTAATATGTTTATCTGCTTTTCTATATCTTTCTGTAAATACCTGTTTGATTTATAATTAGCAAAAAATAAGTTGGAAGGATCCAAGGCTTTTTCCCAATTACGCTCTATAGAATCTATATGGGAAAGGTCCATAACATCAGGATCCAGCCCTAATTTTTTAGCTTCCCTATATAACTTCCTTAATTCATGTTTTTTAATGATAATATTGCTAATACCCTCAATATCCGTATCGTAAAGCTTTTTCATTATCTGTTCTTCAGGAACCCCTTTTCTTTTTGCAAATTTAACCATTCTATCAATAATGGGGTATAATACATCAGATGATTTTTGCATTATACTAAGAAAATCTCTAACTTTATTAAAATTTTCAGGACTTAAATCATTTATCCCTGAAAATCTGGCAAGTTTGCCTCCTACCAATGGTCTCTTTCCTTGTCCTGCTTTCCATCCACCCCCAATAACTTCCTCTCGTATTTCGTATATAGCATTCGCACTCTTTCTGTTTATGCCGGGGATTTTGTTGGCAAGAGACCGAAGTTCATTACCGGTCATTCCCTTAAGAGTCTCTTTATCTATTTTTTTCAGTTCAGTTCTTATAGCTTCCCTTTCTGCGGCCTGTACTGGGTTAGGGTGAATATTTCCTGGTCTTGTCCCTATTATACTTTTTGGAGTCCACCTTGTTGTTGTTAATCCGTCCTTATGGTATGTCGTTTGAACTCCTTCTGATTTAAGGTATGTTTTTCCCCCATACGTAAATTTACCTTCTCGCCCGGCACTTCCTCTAGGCCCTTTTCCCTTCTTCCATCCCCCTCCAACAACTTTTTGTTGCATAAGCTGTAACGCTCTAGGAGTTCGTTTAAAATTTAGGGTGTCTTTAATGTACTTAACAAGGTCAGGACCATACATTCCCTTAAGTTCCTCGACATCCAGTTCTCTCAGTTTATCTTTTATTAAATTTGCTTCTTTGATTTGCTTTATAGCGTATTCACTTTCTCGAAGAGCAGGGTTGCCAAATCCTCTCCCCCTTACATCTTTTGGTACCCACTTGTAAGCAGTCCCTGATTTATTTTTTTCAGACTTATAGAATGCCTTAACACCTTCTGATTTAGGGTATGTTTTTCCTTCATACTTAAATGTATCCGTTGATTTTTCTCTTGCCTGGGCACGAAGGCTTTGCGCCAGTCTTTGTTTCTCTGTTCGTATATACTTTCCTGTTGGTCGTTTAACTAAAGATGCAATTCCTTCTGCTGCTTTTTTATATATAGCACCCATTACTCAGACGGATAGTAATAACCCTGTTTCCACTTTTCACTTAACACGGGTATGATTCCCGTTTGCGCCAAACCCCGGGCCGTAGGCCAAGGTCCAAGCTGGGTCGTTCCCGGATGGGCGACCTTTAGTCCTGTCTGCATCCAGTTGGGTGCCCTTTTCGCCAAAGTGTTCATTGTTTTTACAGCTCCACCAGCCGTTAAAATTCCGGCGGCTAGGTTGGGAAGTATATGGTCATAATGCTCCGGTTCGTCATATTCATACCTAAAATCCTGCGTCCACGCGTCATACAGCGGATCAAAGGCCCCGAAGTTAAATTCCTCCGGATAGCTTCTGTCATTGTCTGGATCATCGTCCATCATTGCGTTAAACCAGTCAGTGTCCATCGCGAACTGCTCGTCACCGCTCATGGACTGCATTACCAACGGTTTTTCCGATCCCAAATTTGACATGTAGGCAGGATTTAGAGTGTCATACGCACCAAACTCATCAAGCATTCTTTTTTGATATTTTTCCCCAACGTCCTTCATGTAAGGATCAAGGAAATTTTCCCATTCCTTGTTGGCGTACAGATCATTTCTTGCCTTATAAAAATCCTCTCTGGGATTGTATGGATGCTCGTTGGCCCAGTCAAACCAGTTCAATTCACTTTCAACTTCTTTCTTTATTTTTTCCCTGTCCTTATCGGTAACGTTATCAGCCATCCATGCATTATAGGCTTCCTGACTGTCATACTGCTTTAAAAACTTGCTCGCCACGCTTTCTGGATTTGCAAGGGAAAGGGTTTCATCGTACTGCCCTCCCATAATGTTTCCTAGTGTGGTGTCCAGATACTGCGTTGCCCCAACTCCTGCGTGTCCAGCGTCCCATCCCTGAAAATCAATTCCGGGAATGAACGTGTTTCTTTTCGCCGCTTCCTTTAGGTTGAAGGGATTGTAGTATTCAATGTCAAATCCAAGCGCTCTTGGAATGGTCCTGGCGGATGCGCCTATTAAGTCCTTTTCCCAGTCTAAATAATTTCCAAATATTCTTGCGGTGTCTTTCCAGTTTTTTCTTTCATCCCTGTGCTTCCAAAAATCCTTAACACTGTCCGAAGCTACGGGTATCTGATCCTGTATTTTTTCAGCCCATTCGCGGTCCTTTCTTTCCATCCTGTCAAAGAAGGGTTTCGCTTTCTTTCTAAGGTTGTCACGCCATCCCCACGCACGGTCAATCCAGCTTTTTTTATCTTCATCAGCCATCAGTAATATTCTCTCCCTCCTGTTTGAACGCTCTCCTCATCCTCATAGTCTTCCTTAAGCCCGACAAAATATCCCTGCCTGTAACGCATCAACGCCTGCGTGGTTGAATCCACGTAATCGTCGTGATCACCGAACGGAAACGCCGCGCATTCCTCTATCACTTCCTCGGCGAACTTTTTAGTGGGCGCCCATATCGCTCCCGACTCAAAGAGTGGGGCTACGCTGTTTACCCTCGAATGTTTATCGTTACCTCGTGAGGGTGTATAATTTATAACAGGTATTCCTGATTTTTGCAACTCATGAGTTAGGGGCAATCCACTCGCCTTCGCCTCTATCAAAATAGCCTCCGGTTCCCAGTAGTTGTACTCCTCCTGCGCTATTGATTTCAGCTCCGGAAAGTTCCACCTTCCCTTTTTAGCGTCAAGCAAAATTAAGTTGGGCCTTCCACCCTCCTCCGGCTCAAAAACTCCCCATGTCGTTATCGCGGAGTAGTCAGCCGTTTCCTTTGAGCTGAAAGCGGTGTCATATGACTGTATGATGTACTGAAGTTTTGGTATGTCCTCCTTTTCCCATGTCTTCCACCATTCACGCTTTATGATCGCCCCTTCCTCGGAGGTTGGGGCCTGCATCCACTGTGCCTGCCATTTTGTAAGCGGAATGGAAGCCTTCACTCCCATCAATCCCTTCATGGACCAAAAATTGCCCCACATGGGTTTCTCGTTTATGACCGCCGGAAACTCGACAACTTCCCACTGGTCCGTTTCGTCATCCTTGGCCTGGGCCTCCAGCAGTTTGCCGGTTAAGTCCTTTACGGACCACCTTGTCATGACAAGTACTATGGCACCACCAGGTTGAAGACGCTGACGAGGGCCAGAAGTATACCACTCATAATGAGACTCCAAAACAGCAGGAGACAAAGCATCCTGTTCTGAGTGAGGATCATCAATAACCAGCAAATCGGCACCACGACCAGTAATAGCGCCGCCAACGCCAGCAGCAAAATACTCGCCGCCATGATTAGACTCCCATCTACCAGCCGCCTTAGAGTCCGCCGCAAGACGGACATCAGGAAAAATTCTTTCATACTCCGTTGATTCTATCATGTTCTTGGCCTTGCGTCCAAATCGAATTGCCAATTCCCCTGTATGCGTGGTTTGTATTAATTTGGCTTTTGGGTGCCTTCCCATGAAAAAAGCCGGAAAAAGGTGTGACGCAAACTCCGATTTTGTGTGTCTTGGGGGCATATTGACGATTAATCGCTTCAATTCGCCCTTTGCTATGCGATTTAGCTTCTCCGCGTATATTCTATGGTGCTTTCCCTCAACAAAATCGGGCCAAACGGCCTTCACGAAGCTCAAAAAGTCATTTTGGGTCTTTTCCTGCTTGTCAAGGAGAGCATTTTTAAGGATATACTTCAAAGTTCTGGTGTCAAGCTTCTCTAAATCAGAAATATTTTTCATTTTTTAAAAATTTTTTACCCCTACCACCCTATATAACGTTTTTTGACGTCATTGTCACTCTCAAACCTTGTCCGCAAAATTCTAAAGCATGCTTTTCGTAAAAGGGGGGGGTTGGGGGTCGGAGAGTTCCCGGGCGCCGCCTGCGACAATACGCCGCGCCACTACATCTAGTACCACGACAGTTAGTATCCTGGGCATAAAAAAAGGGCGATATCTAGTATCGCCCTTCTATCATTAGCAACAAAGGAACTATGAAGCTAAACCCAACCTTTCTAGTAAGTAGCCAACATCTCTTTGTAAATGTGTAATCAAATCCAATGACCTAACTTCGTCATTGTCTTTGTTTTCAACAACCCACTCAACAAGTGAGTTCATTATTACACCACTTACTAGCTTCCAATCCATACTGCTAGATTTGGGAACGGAAGCCAAGACAGTCTTAATGTCATTAATGACTGCTTGATCTTTGGTGTATTCAATCACCTCTTTAATAACTGGACTAATGTCCACATTTGTTACTGAGGTTTGTTTGGTAGTAGTGACTTCGTTTGTCATTTCTGCTTCTCCTTTGTTATAAATTAATGGCACTATAATACACGAATAGCCACATCAAAGATACGGCTATTATGAAAGTAATTAAATTCATTGTGGATAACTCACACTGTTAATCTCAAATATTGTGTTTGGGTTTACACTTGCCCAACCATGATTTCCTTGAGAACTGTTGTCAACACAGAATACCAATAGATAATTTGGGTGTTCCCTAACTTCTCCACTTTTGGTAAATCTGTAGCCATTCTGTCCAACAATACCTCTTGTGATATTGCCAACTTCGCCATTGTTCTTAATCCACTTGCAAGTGAAGAAACCATTCTTCACTATGTTCTTAAATTCTGATTTAGTCATGTGTTCCTTTCTATTTATAGTTATAATATAAGCATTATTTACCTAATTTCAATGAAACAATAAAGGTAATATTAAGGCACTTCCATAAGTTATCCACTCATCTCCTGACGCTGCAGGATGCCCGGGGACATACATCATCCATTCAAAGTGGTTGGAAAACGAGGAGTTTTCATCGGAGCTTGATTACCGTCAGCTGCGTCCCGTGCGCCCCGGGCGACAGGTGGACAATTATCATCATTGATCTTTTATTTGGGGAGTATTGGGGAGCTTGGGAGCTTGGGAGCTTAGAATGGCCTACTGATCAACCGAGGAAAGACTAAACCCCATTACCATCTCCTTTTGGGGCAAGAGTCCGAATAACTCCGTTTATCTTGCCCCTTTTACCATGCCATGTGGCGAACCATGTGGTCTGATAGGTAATCTTATGCTCGAATTGTGGTGAAGACCACGCTTCTGGTCAGTTTCCTAACTGTTCCGCAAAATGAGAAACAGAGGAAGAATCGTTCGGAGGAAGTACTCTATTTCTAATAACATAATACCATCAATCCAGATCGAAATCAATGATGATTTGAACAATCTTGTGGATAACTGTCCAGTTCGGGAGGGAGGAAATCTTAAACGCCCGGCGCCCGGTTCCAGCCAGCTGCGGATGCGTCGCCGCAGCGGACTGGTGGACCTCCCGGGAGCTTTGGAGCTTGAGACTCTTCAGGAGCTTCAAACTCCGTGTTTAACAACAACCCATATAATAAGGCCTAAAACAGCCAATTTTACGGGTATAAGCAATGTAATTCAATCCATTATAACCTTCTCTTTCTACCTGCAATTCCAGGTTATTCAATAATAACAGGACTTCCTGGATCTGTCCACAGGAAATTCAGGAAAATAAATGGCTGATTTCCGCCATTCATCTCCGTCAGGAAATCCCGGGCGCCCCGGTAGTCCCAGCTCACCAAAAATAAAACCCCGGAAATCTCCCGTTTCTATGTTGGAGTTTGGGAGTTTAACGGGATCGCGCGCCGGGCGCTGGACAACACACTCCTAGCCACCAACTCAAAATTGGTGGCTATGGCGGAGTTTGGGAGTTTTAGTTGGTTTGTGGCTTGAAGATACTTCTTACCTTTTCACCAAAGCTGTCCTCTGCTTCTTGTTGTGCCCTTTCAACACGCTTTGCGTTTCTCGTCATCACGGGAACAACCCCGTCATAATGATTCGCAATTCTAGTTAATATTGAATTCATTTCTTCTTGGTTTTCAGCAATCCTATTGAGTGCTTCAGTAATCGATTGGTCTACTACCATAATAACCTACTTTCTATTTATATATGTATTATACCACATTCTTATCCACAATGCAAGAACTCATTTGGAATAAATTCAGGACTGGGAAGACGCCCAGGTCCCAGCTCCTGGATGCACAGGCAGCTGCCAGATGAAAAGTGGCGGAAATCCTAGGAGTTTTGTCAGGGAGGAACGCCCGGCGCGCCCGGTGCGCGGAAGACAGGCGTCAGATGTCCACCAAAAATTGGCTGTTTTACGGGAGTTTCAGGAGTTTCGGGAGTTCCGCAGCGAATTCTCTTCCCAGGGCCCCGGTCCACAGGCCACCGTCCACTGAATCGTAGTCATTATCGCGGAGTTCAAGGAGTTTGGAGCTTGGGAAAAGTTTCGTGATCCCCCGACCGGGATCATGTATTAAGATAAATACTGGTGCGCCATGAATCATGTGAATGGTATTCCAGGCGATTTGCAACGGTGAAATCAATACCTTTCCAATACCCTTTTTGTTACGCCTTACCACTTTCAATTCAAGTGTAAAAAATCCCACATCATTGTGATATATTAGGCAATCAGGGAATCCTGGCGTAACGTATGACTCAATCCTGGTTATTATGTATTTCTTACCCCCACTTTCCAAACATTTCTTTAAATTCTTGTAAAAGTTGGTTTCCGTTTTTACGGTCATACTTGGTTCTGTCCCTAACTACTCTCTGTTTGTACTGGCGTGATGTCCTTAATTCCTTCGCTACCGGATTTTTTTTCGACCGATAGGACAGTTTTATTATTCTCTTTTTTAAATTCACCTGTTAATCCTAACTCCTTCAGTTGTCTAAGAACGTCTTCCCTTGACATGTCATCAATTGATCCTGTTCTAATTTCTTTTCTTTCAACATACAATCCCGCAGCTTGGCCCCTGAGTCTTTCGGCGTTAATTGCGGCACTGTGTGATTTGTCACCGAGTGCCTTGTCCCTCAGTCTAGCCAGTTCCTGAATGTGCTTGTTCATTTCAACCCTGTGGGTTTCAGCTAATTCACTTCTCTTCTTCTGCACAGCGGCAACAACCCTTGGGTATTTCTTGACGCTCAACAGCTCTGATGCTGTAGTTGCGGCACGCTCCCTTTTGTATCCAGACTGTCTGGCGCATTCAGTTGGCGTCATTCTACCCTCATTGGCAGTGTATATTTCAACGAAAATCCTTTGTTTTTCAGTCAATCCATCCTCACCGCGTGGGTATTTCAACGCCATATCTCTGGTATTGGCAATGGTATTACGGACGACCTTTTCTTCCAACCGTGCTAACTTATTGTTATATATATCTTTTTCACTCATTTTGACCTCAAAATCATCATTTTATCGTCATTTTTATCACACTGCCAATACTTGCCAATACCCGGTATCCCTTACTACACATAGAGAATCACGAAAGGTATTACGGTATTGGCTAAAATCTACTTTTGGAAAAAAACTTTTTTCATTTGAGCATCCAGCGCCAATACCAATACTGTTCATAGTAGGTACAGTGATCTGCTGGAATGTGGAATAAAGTCAAGGTATCCACGGTTTTTTAGCAAATACATCCTTTGGTGAACAGCGCTCTTGGAATTGAGTCCTGTCAGCTGCTTGAGCTCCTCGTACGATGGAGCGTAGCCGTTTGCCTTGATAAATGATTGAATTACTTGAAGAAATTCATATTGCTTGGGTGTAAGTCCCTTCTTCCTGTCCATAATACCTATCCAATACTGCCGCAGGTGCTTAAAAGAATAAGCACGAGCAACACAACTATTACTATTTTATACATCATTTTTTATAATATGTCCTGTCTTCCCTTCCTGGAAACTCATTGTAGCCCTTTGCGTTGGGATTAGGCCCATAAGCGTTTCTTGTGTGCCTTAACATTTCATTGTATCCCCATTCATTTATTACCTCACTCGTAATTGATTTTTCAAGCGTGTCCTTCAGTTCCTTTTCATTATCGTCCAGTACCAGTCTCCTGGGGGCGTTCTTTCGAACGTAGGTTGATATCTTTGACCATGTTATTATTATACTACTTTTTTTCGGCCTTAGATAGCCTTTTTCCTGATCCAGGCGCGGAAGTTCATCATCCTTGTCATAGTTGTCCTTGATGAATTTAAGTACGTCATCATCGGTTTCAAACTGCTTGACCACCTTTTCGATGACCTTTTTGTCACGCCACAGGTTTATCTCGTAGGTCTGCATTACCTTAACCTTTCCTTCAGGTAAGACGCAAGCCAGGGGTTGTCCCTGAAGACCTGCGCCAACCCGTTTGTTATCTGGTTTATGACCACCTCTTCCTTGTTGTCAGTGTCAAGTGGCTGTCCACCCACTGTCAGTGAACTGGTGTAGGATATGCCGTGCAATATTTCATGGATAAGCGT
>Ga0208030_1002088_pt1 | contig 10452 bp, 5 predicted proteins | sample MalvirDeepMed_M9_FD_184246 | JGI IMG/M metagenome (GOLD analysis project Ga0208030, IMG submission 184246) | Marine viral communities from the Global Malaspina Expedition - Malaspina viral metaG DeepMed_M9 (SPAdes) (version 2) | ecosystem: Environmental > Aquatic > Marine > Oceanic | place...
ACTTCCTCCTTGGCTGCTCTATTAGCCTCCGCAGAAGCTTCCCCGCCAAGCATCTTCGCTTCTTCCTCCGAAACGCCCCTCGCAATTGCCTCATCGTAAGCGACCAGATATTTTGCCCGTGCCGCTTGTCTCTGGGTCCTTAATTTATCCATGGCATTTTGATGAAGTTTTAATGCTCTTGTATACTCTCTGTTTACCACTTTCCCCAAAAGCGGCGGCGCAATATCAGGGAGGTCCATTGCTCTTCTAGTTAGCAAAGCAGCAGCGTCAATGCTTCTAAAGGCTGCTTCCCCAAGATCTATAATTTCATCCCGTCCTTTAGTAGACCACAGGTCCGCGGCTAACCTTCTCCCCAGGAAGGACGACGATAGAGTATTTAGGGCAATTAAATGCTGACCCGTAGCCTGTCCTGCAACACGACCTCCTGCATGTACAGCTTCTTGCACCGCTTTGCCGTAGCCGACTGCCATCATATCTTCTCTGGCAGCTCGAACTGGAAGGTCTACCCCTGGTCGTGCGTACGGAATTCCTGCAACGGTGTTTTCTAACCATGCTATTTGGGATTCATCGAAGAATTTATCTACATACGGCCGATATTTTTCGATATTTCGTGCCAGCATCGTCAAGTCAACGTTTCCTGATGGAAGCTTCGTAGTGCTATCAATGGGCATTGACCTTTTCTTTAGGGCATCCCAAAGCCCCACACGGAAACCGGCTAAAGCCCTTTTGCTTGGGTCTTTCATTAATTCATTCATTATCACATCAGCGCGACTAAAAGCCGTTTTTAGGTCCAGATCTAGGAAAGCGTTGGCTGCGACTTCCTTATCGGCGTCCAAGTAAATAAAGGCAGTGTTGTTATCCTGTTCGGCTTCTAGTCTCCGTAGGTTGACGGTTCTAGCTTCTTCTACGTCTGCAAGAGTGCCGTTTCTTTTAAGTGCGGCGTTTATTTCAACGTCCGTGGGGTTTGTGACTCGCGCTGTAATGTCTGCGACGTCTCGTTGAAGGAGTTCTAAATTAGTGAGCCTTTCTGCAAGCCCAGGGACTTCTCTTATCGCTTCCGCATGATCCCGGATAAGATTATGTACTAAACGTTCAGTAACTTTGCCTCCCCCTGCTGATTCTACTAATCGTCGTAATATCTGTGCCTCAATAACGTTAGGATTTCCTCCCGGTGTCAGGGTTGCGTCTATGGGAGTGCCCCAAGTTACTGCCCCTTCCGCATCCACCATTTTTTGGGGAACATTTATGGCAGCTCGGAACTCCCGCACCGCTTCGCCGGAACCCGCACCAGTTATAACAAGTTTAGAGAGAAATTCTTGCGGAGAAGTAATTTCGGCACCGCTTGCTTTCAGGCCCAGCAGCTCTCCTAACCCACTACGTTCATAAGTGTCATGTTTCCAAGTGGTAAAGGCACGAGCTTCTCTCAAAGCTTGGAGTTGTTCTGGAAGAGGAACTGCATCCTCTTCCGCTACTGGTGTTTGTGCCTCTTCACGTAACCGGCCCAACTTTTGCTCTGCTGTATTTAAAAGCTGGGTGGTTTCCGCCAACTCGTCCTCTGCCACCCTGATCTCTGTCGCGCTCGCCCCACGCTCCGTCATCTCTCCTATTTCTCGTTGGTATCTACTAACTAAAGCCGTTCCGTTACGGACGAGCTGTGCGGCCTCGTTAATTTCTGATGTTGTAGGGACGACAAAACCTGTCCCAAAAATATTTGCTTCCGTAAGCACGTCGTCTGTTATAAAGGTTCTAATATCACTATAGAAGTGCCCTAACTTAGGGCGGTTAGACCGGTAGGCCCGGACCATTTTGTCCCCCAAATTGCTCCTATATATCTGGATATCTAAAATAGACACTGGCCGCATTGCGGGGGAAGTTCCTGGTGCCATACCCTCTGTTGGAAACAGGTCATACATACCGTTGTCCGGTATAGTTTCCAAATTATCCGCAAGAAGGTTGCCGTCTTCGTCCCGGACCCCAGCAGGAATATCTCTCTTTGTAAGAGGCTTCCCTGCCTGTCCTATACCTATTTCATTAAGACGCTTTACCCCAGCCAGTCTATAATATTCGGAAGGTAACGTTTCTCTAGTAGATCTTTCTGCGGCATTAATTACGTCTCTAGCCCAATTGCCAATAACTTTTGTATTGGAAATATTATGAACCCCTAGGACTTCAGGACTCCAAAGCTCTCTCTCCGTTTTTGTGGCGCTTTTTCGAGCCACCTCAACCATTTTTCTCGCAACTAAGGAAGCGGGTTCTCTTCCCACTACAGGCAGTAAGTCCTCGTAAGCTTTTAAGGCTTGCTCCGCCTTGATGCGAACTTGTTCTTCAGAAGATTCTCTTAAGGTGGTCCTTGCTTGGGTGAGGAAGTCATAAGCCTCATCTGGATCTGCATTACCAAGCCTGTTCTTAAACTCTCCTATGGTGCGATTAATGGTAGCGTCTATTTCTTCCTGTCTTTGGATTCGGCTCCGTTCAACACGAGGTTTTGCCGCTATTGCTTTTTCCAAGGCCGCAAGGCCCAAGTCATTAACGCCACCTGGCATTTCTCTTAAAGCTTGGAGAAAGTCGGGACTGAGTCCCGCACTAGCTGGTCCCCAGCTCCCATTAGGGAGTCTTACAATAGGGGTAAAATTTGAGGTGGACCCAGCAAAAAAACCTTCGTCTACAGCTTTAAGAAATAACTCTGCCGTGCTCTCTCCTGTTCTTTGAGAGGGGTCTCTAGGAGGCCAGGTCATGTCGGTTGACACTGTTTTAAAAATTCGGGCCAACATGTCTTGCCGTCCTTGAGGGTGAAACCCTTGGAACGCCCTGCCTGTAAAGTCTGCCCCTTTCTCCCAAAATTTTCGAATAAGTTTTTTACTGGCGGGACCTAGACCCTCCAAGTAGGTGGCTGGACTTCTTGCCGCGCCTAGAATAGGAAAACCCAGAGACAACATCATTTGCATCGTAGGCTTAATGTCCACGACCCCTATGCCTTCACCTAAATTCAAAGGCATTTGCTCATTAGCATTGTCCATAAAGTTAGGAGTCGCATGACCCACCCCCATAAGGATGCCCATACCTAATTCCCTACCGACTGTCGGGCGTGTGACGTATGTGCGGCCATACTGGAGCATGGCATCAATAAAGGCTTCCGGAGCACTGTAATACTTACTTAGGACGTTTCTAGCTGCTACGCCTTGCGCTGTTCTCATGGATATTTGAGAAGCCCAATTGGACCATACTCCAATTGGAATAGCCATAGTAGTAGCGCCACCCCCGAAATAAGCACCTTCCAGGATAAGTTTTTCTGCATCCGTGCGCGGCTCTCGTGGGTAAGGATCAACTATCCCCCCAGTAAGTGTTTTAACTCCACTTTTTACTACATCCCCTAATGAAATAAGTCGGGGATAAGGTAGGGCTCCTGGAGATTCACCTAATCCAGCCTGGTAACGGCCCGCTGGAGGTATGGGAGGTTCTTCCTCCATCCGTAGTCCTGGAAGCTGTTCCGGTGTTCGTCCCGAGGTAAGGCGTGGGTAAGAAGACCGGAACATTCCTCCAAACATTTGCAAAGCAACGTCCGGCACAAAAGTAAGAAACTCGATAGCCCCTTTGGCAAATGCTTTCTCGGCACCTAATGGTTCTTCTCTTACACTAAGGCGTTCCCCTTCTTCAATTATCATTGGAGGTCTTGTCTGAGGCCGCGTCTCTTGTACCGGCGCGTCTACTTTGGAGGGAAGAATCTCGGGGGCTAATTTTTTAGTATAAGTTACCCCACCCGGCACCTCAGATAAAACTGATTTGGAAACGGGTGCGGTTTCTTCGACTTCTTCTTCATAAAAAATCATGGGGGGACGTTCAGCCATGGGACATTAATTCCTTTATCTGAACTCTATTGGCTGGACCCCAAGATCCTCTGGATCATCTGGGTGGATCATCGAGAAGGGTCCGAACTTGATCCACCCTTTTCTTCCATCCTGCATAACATAAGGAATTTCCTGTCCTACCCTGATTTTATTCCACGCAGCACGATTAAATTGACGTGTCACAACTCCTGTGGGATCCAAGTCCTCTGGAGTCAGTAAGGGAGCTGGAGGAAGCTCTGGTTGCTCTAACCACGGATATTCATTCATGTTAACAGTCATGGGTACACCAAACTTTTGCGCGGTAATTTCAAAAACTTTAGGAACGACTGCTTTGGATTGTAGCTCCGGAGTACCATACGTTTGTATTGCTTTAGTAACGATAGCAAGTGCATCCCCCACCTTTTCTTTGTTATGCTTTTCAGCTTCGGTCATAGCGGGAATTAGTTTTTGGAGTTTTTCGAGATTAAATTTTGAGTACCGGCTAGTGGATGTACCTTCTCCCCCTGTGAGAGTACCAACGGCAACATCCAATTGGTTAAAAACACTTTTTAAGAAGTTTATCTGATCGCTTGACACACCGGGAATATCCGCGCCCCATGCTCTCCAGTTACTGAAGTTTCCTCTGAAAAATTTACCTGTGTGTCTAAGCAGATCATGGTTATCATTTAATAAGTCGAGAAGACCCTTTACACGATTTAATTCCGTAAACCTTATTTGTTCTTCCGGCGTAGTTAAGGAGTAGTCAAAGGCATCTCGCCGTTTTTGAAGACCAGTTAAGATTTCTTTCCAGTGCCCCCCAATATCTCTTCTTGCGGTTCCCTCCGGCAAACCACGCGACAATCTCCGAAATGCCTGTCTTTCAATACCGGATAATTTGTCCCAGTCGATGTTCGGTAAAAACTTTTGCTCCCGGAGTCCTTCATAGAAGGGTTGTATCTCTGCTTCTTTACGGTGGCCTACGCGTCCGGGGGCGTCACCCACTCGCTCTACGGCGATAGCAGTTGAGAGATCGCGTGGGATTTCACTTTTCGCTGGGCGAGGTCTCCCGGCCCATTCCTCTGAATTTAACACGTCATCCCAGAACCTATTTGCATCTTTAGCAAGTAACCCCTCCTTAATACCCCCACGTTCTCCTGTAACGCCTTGTGTGTAGGACATTAATTGAGTAAAAAATGGAATACTTCCTTGATAAGCACCCATTTTTTTACTTCTATCAATATCTTTTTGACTAAAGCCTCGGTCTCGACCGATCCTGTTCCACTCACTTTCAATGGTTGCCGCTCTCCTTTGATAACGAGCAACTTCCGTCTGATTACCCTCTAATAAGACAGTTTTAAATGATTTGGGTAGTGTATCGTATTCCCAAGAGGTAAGCATAATAGCGCCTTGAGCACCCAGTGAGACTCTGTTTTCTCCTAAAGGTAATATGAGGGTGTCTGTGCCTCTGTTCTGGTAAAGAATCTGCTTCCCGGCAGCTCCTTCCGCGGTAAACAACGTGGTTGGATCATCCACCACATTATTTCCATCTATTGGATTAAGGCTATCGAAAGACTTCCCGGCACCACTAAGCCGGACGAAAGGCTTGACTACATCAGAATCCCAACCAGGCTTCGGGTGGTAATAAGTGATGTCAAAGCGATCATTCTTAACATCATCATAACTGAGACCCATAGCCGCTGCTCCGGCGCGTGAAATTTTTCCTTCCTGCGTGACTCCTTTGTCATAATAATCATAGGTTCTTTGTTGCCACTCATTTTTTAACTCTTGCAGATCCATTGCTTGCTGGTAAGACCACCCGGCAGCATAAGCACGGTTCCGAAGATCGTATGTTGCCTCAAGTTCCGTGTTCATTAGAGCGGAGGCCCGTGCAGCTTTGTCTCGGAGTTGTTGGAAACTTCTATTTAATCTATTTTCTTCTCTAGTAGCCTGTAACCTTTGATCTTGTAGAGTTATGGCTTCTTCACTCCCCTCTTGTGCCAGTAAAAGCTGGTGATCTATCGTCTCCCGATGGCGCGTCATCTCATTCAGTTCACGCTCGGCTTGTTGAGCTACTTCGTGAAGCCTCTGGTATTCAGTTTGACTTTCACGGGAAGCTCTATCTAGTCGTCCTTCTGACGATTGGAAAAGCTGTTGTTTTTCGGCCGCGTCCATATCAGCAGTAATTGTCGTTTCAAGCCGGTCATATTCATGCCCTGCTCGTTCGCGAATTTGATCTATAGCGTGTGTCCCAGCTAATTCTGCGCGTTCAAGTGCAAACCCTGCGGTATGTTCTATCTGGTCTAAACGATTCTCGTGCTTTTCACCTTCTACAGTTAACTCGTGCGCCTGTGCCCGTGCTTCTCGGTCAGCTTTTTCAGCTTCTAGATATTCTGTTTGGGCGATCCCTAAAGATGTTTCCCCTAGAGCACCCAGACGTTCAGCGGCTGCTGTTCGTCTGGCTTGTACACCAGTCACGGCTGCTTGAGAAAGAGCGGCTTCTTCAGCTTTTTTTCCTATTTCCCGTTGACGTTTACGACCGTAATAATCAGCGGCAATAGGTTTGACGTCTGCTGCAAGCGGAGACAACACTCCACGGCCAAATGTACTTATAGCCATTTCTCCTGGAATGGGTGGTGTTCCCATGCCACCGAAACCTCTTTCCGCTGCGGATAGACCCATCAAAGCAAGCGTGAGTCGTCTGTCATCAAGAGCTTGTTTTCCGTAGTCGGTAGGCTCGAAACCGGGTAAACCCGCATATTTCTCGCGAAATTTTAAGACATCTTCCGGTGTCCATGGTTCTTGCTCTGGGAAATAACCCGCCTTTTCGAGGGCTTCTCTAACCTCTGGCTCTCGCGCAACAATACCACTAGTTAATTTATCCGCCATTAAATAAAGCCTCTACGCATAAGGTCCGGTGACCATGGTTTCGGTTACGTCTTCCACGCCTCCTGGAACAGGAGCCATCATGCTAACTGATTCTTCCATTATGGGAGGACCACCTGACATGCCACCTACTGCATTGACCAATGCTTGAGTTTGAGCGGCCACTCCATCCGTCATGGCTGATTTTGCAGTTGCGGCAGCCATATCCGCGATGCCGCCGGGGGCACCGCCGAGTTCGCCAAGTTCCTCCTGCATCAGGGCACCGATTCCCTGATCCAGTTGAGCGAGTTTAAGAGTGGGCTGTACGAGGGCCAAGACCGTATCTGGAGTTTGGGCGGCGTCTTCCGCCCCGACTACAGCCGCTAACTCTGAACGATACTCGTCCAGCGTCAGGTTGTCATCCCACACTGCATTAATCATCTCCCGGATGTCGCTCGCGGATTCCAATCCCGCAATTCCTGCTGCGGTTTCTTCACCTATAACCGCTGCCATTTCAGCATCCATAACTTCGCCTATAGCAGCGTCCATTTCTGTGTCTGCCATTTGCAGCACTTCTGGTGGAAGCTGGGATGGGTCGGTCAGAGGGGGTTGCCCACCACCGCCTCCCATCATGGCGGCAAGTTCCGGTGGCAGTGCGCCTTGTGGCGGCATTGCAGGTTGCATGGGCGGTCCCGCTGCCATCGGAGGCATCATGCCACCATTTGCCATGCGGAACATTCTTCGATCATAGATATTACCGGGCATTATGAGAACAAGCCTCCTAGTTGCTGACCAGCTACTCCAAGCCCCAGAAGGCCGGTTCCCGCCCCAGCAATTTGCTGGAAGGTACTTGGTGCTGGTGCGCTGGGTGAAGTGAGGGCACCCAGACTGGTTTGGGTGGAGGGTGCGCCTTTGTAAATGTCGGAAAGGAAAGCCACCCGTGAGTACGGCTCGTAAAGCTGTTTCATTGCGTTGGTGCGCTCTGCGTCTAACAGAGCCTGTTGCAACTGCTGCTGCTGACCGCCCATTTGTTGCAATGCGGCAAGATCCTTTAGTCCGGATTGCTGCGCGGCCTGACCGGCACCTATCTGCTGACCACCTATGGCGGCTTGCTGGGCACCGATACCGGCTTGCTGCCCCCCAATCTGGGCGGTTAGGCCACCAATGCCAGAAAGTAATTGGGCTTGCTGCTGTTGGCGTGCTTGCTGGTTCTGGAACGCCGACTGTCCGGTTTGCAATGCCTGAAGATAATTCTGGGCATTTAACTGAGCGAGAACCCTGGCTCGTGCATCCTGAAGATTTTCTCCAAGCTGCGCGGATTCAACACCAAAGCGACTACCACCAAATGCCCCTGCTTGAGTTGCTTGTGCTCCAAGTTGGTTTTGTGCCCGTAACCCTTCTTCATCCAGTCTTTGCAGCGTGGTGTCAATGACCGCTTGCTGGAAAGGATTGGTATACGGAGTTAGGTCGGTGGGAGCAAAAAGACCGGCAGTTCCCAAAGCAGCCGTTCTTGCTTCTGCGGTGGGAGCCAGAGCACCTCCAATTGTGCCCAGGGCTGTTCCTAGTGTACCCAGTCCCGTTCCGAAGGTGCCTTGACCGGCAGTAAGTCCTGGGAGGTAGGCTCCGACACCCTGCGGACCTGTGATCCCTGTGATAGCTTGTTCTTGAAGTGGGGCAAACCCGGCAACTCGCTGCTCCGGCAGCGTTACTGGGAGATCGGCAAGTTGTTTTCCAGACTGAAGAAGACCAAGTTTTATGGCCTCTATTTCAGGGGCTTCGCGGACAATTTGTTCTTGGATGGTTGTTGTCGCCATGATTACGCCCTCATCTCGAAGTTACGCATCATGTTGTAGAGGTTCTGTGCCCCTGCGTAACGGTTCCCCCTCCCTGAAGGATCAGCACCTTGAACAGCTTTTGAATTAATGACGAACTCTCCGTCTGACAGCATCGCGGGGATGTCGTCGGAGGTCGTGGTCCCCGGCCCCTCTACGAGGGCTTCCCTGCGTGGGTAACTAACAGCTCCGCCCTGAGCAGCAAAAATGCTCGGTTGCAGGAGTTCTTCCGCTGTAGTGGTCGGGATTTGCGTGGTGACATCTATTTGGGCTGCTTGTGCCGCTAACGGATCAATTACGATAGGATCGAGGGCATCCAGAGCTGCTTGTTGTACTTCTTCCGGATCTTCTTCCTCGGCTGGTGTGAAGGCACCTCCTGCGTATAAGCCGCCACCAATTAGAGCCAAATCCTTGATGTTGCTGGGTTCCCCTAAGATATCCGTATAGCCTTTTATAAATTTACTGGGAGACAACTTATCTAGCCAAGGTTCCGTAGACGCAGCCGTGTCGCCAATCTCAAGGACTGTTCTTGCGTCCAAAGCAGTTGGAGCGTTAATGCTTGTGACAGGTTGTATCCTTCCAAACGTTAAATCTCCAGTGGTTGTACTAGGCGGTGGTAATGAAGCAGGTAAGGCTGGATCTGCTATTGAGAGTGCTCCAGATAAATCGTTAGACACTGGCACTTGCACTGACGACACATCGGGAGCAGCACGAAGGTAGTTATCCCCAACGTTAGGTCGAGATAAGGGATTAGGATTTACGTCAAACGTAGCACGAGGATCCAACTTTAAAGCTGAAGAACCTGCAAGATTTTTGGTTGCAGCTTCCCGCAGTGCCTGTGCTTCTACTAGTTTGGCGTACTCTGGATTATACGCTGCGTCGGTAAACCCCTTTTTAAAACCAGCCCACCCCTTACCGCCTTTCATACCTCCAAAGCCTTGCAAGATTCCGGTGGTTCCTCCGGATATAAGTGCTGATTTGAAGGCATCTTTTAAACTACCTCCTCCTATCAGCGTCCCAATTCCAGAAGTTAACGCCATGGATCCCATCATTCCGGGACCAAAAAAAGCGGCGGGTAAGAAGGGTATTCCAATTGTGGCACCAATTAGGGGAAGGGCAATAGGCGCAATCTTCTTGGCTATATTGACTACTTTCTTGACTACTTTCTTAACAGCTTTGAAAGGATTGAAAGAAAAAAACTCCGGCATTCCAGTAACCGGGTTAATGCTGTTCAGTTCGTTTCCTATTATGTAGCGTTCCGGGTCAAGCCCCATTTCCTCCATCTGATTAAACAGAAGAGCCTTGATCTGGGGATTTGCGTCCAGCACCTCCATCGGGATGACCGTTTCCCCTTCGGCGGCATGGATCACATAAATGTCTCCATTTCGCCCAAATTCCGCCAGTCTTTTGACTTGCTCCGGCATGGAAGCAATTCCAATGGGGGCGAGTTCGTAGTCCTCAGAAGCTTCCCCGTAGGAAGCAAGACCTTTATCTGAGAAAATTGCGGGAGTTTGCTGGGTCATCACGAAAGCTCCAATACGCTGGCGAATGCGTATATTTTTGATGCTACATCACAATTGAGTTGAAGCGTATCACCGTCCTCCAGAACAAAAGGACCAGTGAGGGACGAGGTAACTGTCGTGGCAATCGTGGTATTGGCAAGTACCACCAATGTAGAAGCGGAACTGTCGTTTATCTTTGATAATACTATTACATTTCCACTGTGGCTATTATACAGATTTATGTTCTTTACAACAGCTTCTGTTGCCGTGGGACACGTATAAATGGTGACATCCCCCGTCGAACCGACCAAAGTCCCTATATTCTTGTACGCAGAAGCCATTTCTATTCCATAAACCAGCTAAAGCCCTTGGTATCGTCTTCCCCGCTCATTACGGCTGGAAAATCGAACTTGGTCAGGGCCATCTCTAAAT
>Ga0208030_1002095_pt1 | contig 10428 bp, 9 predicted proteins | sample MalvirDeepMed_M9_FD_184246 | JGI IMG/M metagenome (GOLD analysis project Ga0208030, IMG submission 184246) | Marine viral communities from the Global Malaspina Expedition - Malaspina viral metaG DeepMed_M9 (SPAdes) (version 2) | ecosystem: Environmental > Aquatic > Marine > Oceanic | place...
GGAGTGCATTCCTACAAATGAAGTCATAGAAGTTGTTGAATGTGTAGATGAAAACGGAACGAACGGCTTTCAAAACATCTATTGTTATAAAGGATTTTTTGAATACGGCAAGTGTGTGCCTTGCGAAGAAGAAATCTGTGATGGCAAGGATAATGACTGTGATGGTGAGATTGATGAAGGTGAATATCCTTGTTCAACTGAATGTGGCGATGGAATAGCTATTTGTTTAAATGGCGTAATTAGCTATTGTAATGCTGCGGCGCCCGAAGAAGAAATCTGTGATGGCAAAGACAACAATTGTAATGACGAAATTGATGAAGGCCAATTAAATAAATGCGGCGATTGTGGCCTTGAACCAGAAGAAATATGTGATGGTATTGATAACGATTGCGATGGCCTCACAGATGAAGATCTATTACAAGAATGTAGCACTGCTTGTGAAGCTGGATTGGAATATTGTATTGATGGTATGTGGCAATGTACCGCAACGCCTCCTACAATCGAAATTTGTGATGGTTTGGATAATGACTGCGATGGTCAAGTTGATGAAGAATTAAACTGTTTATGCAAAGCTTCAGATGTTGGGAAATTGATTCCCTGTAAAGAACAGCCCTTAGTTTGCGGTGAAGGATATAAAACATGTGAATGCACAGATGAAACCTGCACTGAGTTTCAGTTATCAGAATGTTTAGCAGTTTGTCATTGGCTTCCAGAAATTTTAGAGCCTACAGAGGTATGTGATAAGTACTTAGGAAAAGTTAAACCAGAAGAATGCAACAATCATGATGATAATTGTAATGAACTAATCGATGAAGGTTTAAAACTAGCATGTTATGATGGGCCGGCAGAAACTATTGATGTTGGGATATGTAAAGCTGGTGAAATTATGTGCAGCGCTGGCAGCTGGGGGAATTATGATGATAGTGGCGTTTTTATTGATCAATTGTGTCTAGGACAAATCATTCCAGAACCAGAAGATATTTGTAATGGCGCTGATTCTAACTGTGATGGTAAAATTGATGAAGAAAAAGAGTTAGAACCAACAGATATTTTATTCATTGTCGACATGTCTGGATCTATGGGAAATGAAATCAGCGCGGTTCTCACTGCGTTAAATCAATTTGCTGCTTATTATAGCGATGCAGAAGTAATAAAATGGGGACTTTTATTGGTCGCAGTCAATTCTCCGGGGGATAATCTTGATCGCTTACATCTTACATCTAATTTAACGACTTTTCAGCAGTTTATGGGCGCTTTTTCGAATATTTCCAGCCTTATGGCCGGCGGTAATGAAATGACGAATGATGCAATATATCTTGCAATTTATAATATTGTAGATGCAGCAAATCTTTCTTACTCTCCTCAAGAACTAAATTGGAAAACAAGCGCATCGGGTTTGACTGGATGGGGAATTGTTGGTGAATCTGTCCCCCCTCTTGATCAATTTGAAGTTAATTGGAGAGATGATGCGAATCGCGTAATAATACTGTTTACTGACGAACATGGACAGTCTTATTTGTATCCAGATGGATCTCCCTCGGTGAGTGGAGTGTCTAATAGTCTTTTAGTATATGCTATACTTGGCGCCCTTAATCTGAAAATATATGTATTTAGCTTGCCTGGATTAGAACAGCTGTCAACAGGAGGAGGATGGGGAGCGGTTACTTTAAACAATACTGCTGGTAAATTTTATGCATTAACCAATAGCGCGATTGAAATGTACAATAATCTTCTTGAAATCCTCGATGAAACAGCGTGTTCTAAAGAATAATGGGCGCTATATTATGTTATCTTGGCTTTTTAACACTTTTCTAATTATTGGAGGAATTTCTTTAATCTTAGGATATGTATATGCTAAAATAAAGACATAATCGGAGGTTTTTATGCTAGCAGATATCGTCGTTGATCTTCAATATGGAGATTGCGGTAAAGGTAAAGTAACTCATCATCTTTGTAAATCAGGAGAATATACACATGTCATACGCTATAACGGAGGGTGTAATGCAGGCCATACGATCTTCCATAATGGAAGGAAATATATCACTCATCATATCCCTTGTGGTGTGTTTTTCAATACCAAGTCTGTTATTGGTCCTGGGTGCGTCCTCAATGTTGAGCAGTTTTTCAGAGAAATAAAAGAATTAAATGATGGCGGTGTACAAACCAAAGGTCTAGTATTTGTTTCAGAAAACACTCACATCATTACATCAGCTCATCTAGAAGAAGATGGCAAAGACACTAAAATTGGCACAACTAAACGTGGAAATGGGCCGGCATATCGGGATAAGTTTGATAGAACCGGCATAAGAGCCAAGGATATTCCAGAATTAAGGCCCTATTTGATCGATATATATGAAGAACTTCATCAAAAGTATGTAAATCCAGTGATTTTATTCGAGGGCGCCCAAGGATTTGGGCTAGATATTGATTGGGGTGACTATCCTTACGTCACTTCTTCAAATTGTATCTCTGCAGCTGCTTTATTGAATGGTGTGCCTCCTCAAGCGGTTCGAAATGTGTGGGGAGTGGCTAAAATCTATGAAACATATGTTGGAACTAAAACATTTCAACCAAAAGGAGATGTTTTCAATCAAATTCAAAAAACAGGCCAAGAATTCGGCGCCACAACTGGTCGCAAGAGACAGGTTAATTGGATGAACCTTAATTTTCTTACAAAAGCCATAAATATTAACGGCATTACACACTTAGTCTTTAATAAAGTTGATGTTTTAGAAGAGTTAGGTCGCTTTGCGCTTTATCAAAACGGCCAGAAGAAGGAATTTGACAATGTTTTTAGCATGGAGGCTTTTGTGGAGAAGTCAGTTTCGCAAACTGCGCAATTTATTAAAGAAATTCATTTTTCTAGAACACCTCATGCTATCTAATTAACTAATTTTACTCATTTTTAATAATATAAGGCACTAATTATGTCATATGGAAAATATCCGCGCATATTCCGATGATTTAATGCAGTTTTTTCATCAAAGATACAAATTACAGAACAAACCACAAGTCCATTTTCAAGATGATGTAGAAAATAGTCAGAATCCTCTTGGAAAAACCGCTCAATACGACCCTCATGAGCAATCGATTACCGTATTTATAACAGGAAGGCATGTAAAAGACTGTTTAAGATCATTAGCGCATGAATTAGTCCACCATATGCAGTGTGAGAGGGGAGATTTAGAGAATATCGGCCCAACAGAGCCAGGATATGCTCAAAAAGATGGTCATATGCGAGAAATGGAGCGCGAAGCTTATGAAAAAGGTAATTTATGCTTTAGAGATTGGGAAGATCGACTAAAACAGCTTCAAGAAACTAATTATGAAGGCAAACTACAAGGAGATGCTATTATGTCTACACAAGATTGGAAAAACAAAGAATTAAACACTCTTTTAATGGAAAAATGGGGTTTTAAGTCAAAAAACAGCGAAAATCTTCTAAAAGAAGAAGTTAATGCCTATATGACCGCTACAAACGGCTATTCGGGGGTTACACTAGAAATAAAAGGCGATGAAAGCTTAACAGAGGAAGAATTAGCTGAAAAATTGTATCAAGAAGACGATTATGACTTAGAAATGAGAGCAGAAGAAGCAACCGAGTATAATGTCGGTCAAGGATCCCTAGAAGAGCAAAAATTACGTAAAACTGTTAGAAAAATGATCAAATCTAGCCTACAGGAACAAAAATTACGTAAAACTATTAGAAAAATGATCAAAAAAGTGATATAATCATGAAAGTCGACTTACATAGACTAACAAGGAGGTTTTTACTTGGTGAATCCTTCCAAAGGCCCAATATGCGCGCTTTAGTTGAATCTGTGGCCAATATCTTGAATGAAGTGCAAACCCGGGCAAGATCTCAGCGTGAAAACAGACAAATAAGCGTTGCTCAGCAACATCTCCTTGAAATTAAGAGCTTATCGCGCCAAATGGAAAACAAACTCACTAAATTAGAAGAACAAGTAAGAATTTTAGAAGAAGGAATCTAATGGGCACTCCAGGGCACATGAATCACCCTTTTGATGTAAATTGGGTCAATACAGGCGAAGATTTAATAAAATTTTTTAATGATGTAGCCGATATACTACAAATAAAGCCATCTAGCATCAAATGGGATGGAATTAACGTCAGTTTTAAGCTTGTTACCGACGAAGACGGTAAAAAAAGCTTTCGTATGGATCGCGGTACTTCTTCTTCTGAATCTGTTATTGGCATGACGGCCGCTGATGCTTATAAAAAATGGCCAGAAGGCCATGGCATGCCACCTGCAATTGAAACACTTTTAAGCATATTTAATAAAGCTCTTCCGCGAATAAAATCAGAATTAGAAGCTTTAGGCATGTGGGATGATTCCACTAAATTTTTTAATACTGAATATTTGGGAGAAGGGGGTAGCAATGTAATTCAATATGGCAAAAATATTTTGGCCATTCATGGTATTAATCAATTTTATGAAAAAAAAGCGCAGGCCCATAGAATTAAAAAAGGAATTGGTATGAATCGGCCCGGTCTTAAAAGGCCGGTCGATCCAGAAACAGAAAAACCAATAGAAGCTAAAAGTATAGAATTAAATTACAACCGCAAAGCATTAAATACTTTAATCGCGAAAGTACAACCCATAGCCGAAGAATATGGGTTCTTCATACTTGGAGACGTTGCAACAGAAAACGCCGAACCAATTGATTTTCAACATACATTGGATAAACCATTATCTATACACATGACTGAAGATTCAGTGCAAACATTTTCTCTGAGAGAATGGTTACAAGATGCTATAAACCCTCGAAGCAAAAGAATAGTTACAAAAGAAGGAAAAAAGATTGGAGCCTTAAGCAAACAAGTTTATGTTGCCGTTTTAAACGATGTTCCGTTGCTTGAGTGGCTAGAAACAAAAGAAGATGTTGAATGGGCCATAAATGGCGCTGTTTTTTATGATGCAACAAGAAAATTAGGTAATGATGTTAAAAAATCATTAAAAGTCTCTAATGAAGTACATAATATGCTTGGTTGGGAAGAAAAGATGGGCGATATCGTTAATCATGAAGGGATTGTGTTAAGAGATCCAAGCTTTGGTGAAAAACCTGTTAAAATTACAGGAGAATTCATTTTAGAAGGCATGGCTAGCACTCATGGTGATCACCAACAGACATTAGCCAAACAAGCGGTTTCAGAGCCAAAAGAAGGCGAATATGGCAAAAGAATCATAGCTATTTACCCGGGGAGATATCAACCTATGGGGCGCCACCATGTTGAAGTGTATCAAAAGCTTTTAAATGATCCTAAATTTGATGATGTTTTTATTGCCACTTCAAATAAAGCCCCGGATGCCAATTCGCCATTTGATTTTTCTGAAAAACAAGCAATTGCAAAAGCTCATGGAATCGATCCAGCAAAAGTTATCATGACTAAAAATCCTTATTACGCCAGAGAAGTAACTGATAATTACGATCCAGAAACAACTTCCGTTGTTTATTTAGTTGGTGCTAAAGATATGCGCGATAATCCACGATTTAAAAGAACAGAAGGCACCACCAAAGAAGGTTTTGACTGGAAAATAGAAGTCGCGCCTCATGTAGAGATTGATATTCCTGATTTTGGTGAAATGTCTGGAACTACGATTCGTAAAGTTTTAAAAAATGCCGATGTAGAAACATTTAAAAAAATTATGAAGTTTGATGACCCCGAAATTTATGATATGATTAAACATAAACTTTCAAAACAACCTCTAGAGGAGGACGCTCAGTATCATCTGGGCGTGTTTCTTGGGTTGATTAACGAATCGCTACAAGAAGTTTATTCTGATAAGCAAAGACGTTGGGCATGCGCGCAGGCTGGTGAGAATAGAAGTAGCTTCAAAGGAAAGCTTTCTCTTACAAAAGCCGAAGCTGACGAACTGTGTAATGCAGAAGAACTAGAAGAAGAATTAGAAGAAATAACCGGTGCGGGAGCCGTCGCCGGTTATGCTGGTCCCGTAGGACAAGCTAAAAAAAGAAAGCCGCCAGAAGTCGCTGAAAAACGAAAAGAGTTGGAAGAGGTTGTCATCTTGGGAATTCCGGATCCGGAACTTCCGATGAAAATAATGAAATGGTTTAAAGAAGACATAATAGGTGAAGGATCCACCAAGGTGTGGCAAAAAACAAGAAAAAAGATGTTACGTTCATACCGCAATAAACATGGTGCGAATCGAAGAGCATGGGTGGGAGTCGGCGGCGAGATGCTCGGGAGGCCTAGGCAGGGCTGGATAAGAAGAAATATACTTGGCAAAAACCATCCTCAACCTCTGGTTGATAGATATTATGAAAAATATATATTGCCTCCAATAGAAGATGCTATAGAAAACACTCCTGTTTTTATTCCTATAACTAAAAAGCAAGGCGCGTTAATAGCGCAATTGCATGTGTATGCGGAAAAATACTTGGGAGCGCCGCACGCTAGTGCATTTTATCTTCCAGCGCCAATTAAACAAATATATATAATGCCCATGGCCAACGTCTCTCCACAGCAGCGCGTACGCGACACCGAGCAGTGGGACTTCGATCGCCCAGACGCGGGATCGACAGCAGCCCATGAGCTTGGTCATGCAATTGATAATGCTTTAGGATTAGCGACATTACCGGGATATAAAAGCCCATATCAATACAACAAACCAATGTGGTCACATCAACAAGCTTTTGATAGGCTAAAAGGATGTTTTCCATGGTTAAATAAAGGTATAATTGGAAAAAAACATCATGAACTCGCCGCCGAAATATACACGGATATAATTAATTTCATACGATATGTCGGCAATTTCGGCATACATCCCGGGTATATAAGAACCATGCTAGGTGTAAAATCTTGCAAGAAAACACCGGGTGGTGATGACTCCGACGAAGAGGTTATTTGCCCTGTGGTTCGGGGGGCGGATCGGCGCGCAAAAAATTGGCAACAATACGGTGATCTATATAAAGCTATTGTTAAAACTCTAGAGCTAGAAGGGTACGTGACCGGGCATGCCGATGACTGGTCTCAGGAAGACACCCCGGAATGGATGCGAGACGATAAAGATGAACGAAAAATTAAATATATAAGAAGAATTGAAGAAATAGCAATGTGTTTAAATCAAAACGTAGCGAAAGTTGATTTAAAACAACAACCACCAAAAGAATTAGCTGAAAACAATGTTAATGAAATTTTAAACTATTTATTACAAATCTCAGGAGAAAATTAAATGTCAAACCAAACACTTAAAGAAGAGCAAAGACTTCGAAGAATCATTCGAAAAGGTCTATTGGCATTGTCAGAGAACAAAAAGAAGCAAGTTCAATATGAACAGCGTCTACAAACAATATTATATCACTTAATTAAAGAAGTCAAGAACAAACTTGATCCGCGATTCTTGTTAATTGAAAAGGAAGAGGAAGAGATTCACGCCTCAACTGGTATTAATGATCTTGAAGATGTATTAAAATCGATTAAAACAGTATCGAAAAACGCATATATGCGTTTAACCACCTCTCCTGATCAAAGGAAAGCTTTTATTGCCACGTGGAAATGGCTATTTAAAGCTGCGTTCTCTGGAGATGTAAAATTACGTCAGGCCGCGGAAGAAGCTGCCAAAAGAATCGATCAAGGTGGCTTCGAAGCTCCTGAAGTGGCTGAAGAAGAAACAATAGAAACTGAAGGAGAATTAGTACAGGAAGTTTTTAATGTAATTCTTGAGCAAGAAGCAGAGAAAGATAAAGACGATGATGAAAAAGTAATAATGAAAATAACAGATCCCGATCTCCAAACGGAGATACCACCGGAACCAGAACCAACAGAAGAAGAAGAACAAGAAATGACCATATCAGATCTGGTTACTGCTCCCTCAGATATTGATAAAAGCGGCCCTGCTTCTGCAGTAAAAGTATTTAATGCAACTAAAAAACAAGTTTTAAGAGTCTTTGATGACTTAAGTGGTAAAGATGCAGAAGATTTTTATAAATGGTTTTTTATTAATATGTTAGGTTCAAAGAATTCTGGTTTCGAAGATGAATCAATCAAGCCGGTAGCGGGGCATTTTCAATGGGCAGAAAATGAATTAATGCAAAAAGGCATTGAAACTTCACCAGAATTACTTCCAAATGAAAATCCGGATGATTTCAACATCTCAGCAGCTGATTTTGGAGTTTAATTAGAAATATAAAACTTAAATTAATTGTATACTATATTATAATAAAATTTAAATGGTTTGGAAAAATAAGAAAAAGAAGCCAACTAAATATGAAAATTATAGTATAGTTAATAAGCTTAAATCTGATGGAAAACTAACTACTCAAACTATAAATAATATCAATAATATTTCTTTGGAAGACTTAATAGCTATTAAATTAGAGTTAGCAACAAGGTATACTTGTGGTAAGTTTTATGGAATGCCAGTTTGGAGAATTACTAGGCATACTATAATAGATGCTCTTTTAAAAACAGGCTTAAGTATAGCCAAAACCAAGAAAGAAGCAGCAAGATTTCTTGGTGTTGATTATATGGATTTTAATAGATATATAAAAAAATATAAAACAGAATCGTTTTTTGAAGAAGGGGGCGAAATGGCTTCGACAGAGAATGGAGAAAATTAACGTGCAAGGCTGTGTGAATACCACAGTAAAAATATTCAATTTTTTATAAAAGCCAACGATAACGTTGAACTTAATTACGCCTTAGCTGCGTAATTTGGAGTTGCTAGCACTTTATTAAAGAAGCTAGACGTGTTTTCCAGTTTTTCGAGTTTACAAAACTGGTGGTGCGCGCATGTAGGGCTTGAGTTTGTCAGAGTTCAAATAACTGACTAATCTTGTGAATGACGTTGTTTTCGATATTTTTTGGACCCGGGTTCGACTCCCGGCGCCTCCACCAAATAAACCATGAAGATATAAAGGAGAAAACCATGGAAAAAAATCAAGCTTTAAATATATTAGTACAAGCAGTGAATATTGCGCAAAAGCGCGGAGCATATGATCTTAAAGAAGCTAGTGCAATTGCAGCTGCTGTATCTGTTTTTACTATAGAACAGCCTATAGAAACAGAAAACAATGGCGAAGATGTTAACAATGAAGAACTGAATAAGGAAATATAATGAATAAATACAGGGCAGAATACATTTGGATCGACGGAACTGAGCCTACTCCTCAGCTGAGATCTAAAACAAGAATTTTAAATGAAGATGAAACACTCCCTATTTGGGGTTTCGATGGATCTAGCACTAATCAAGCAGAAGGTCACAACTCTGATTGTGTCTTAAATCCAGTTTTTATTTGTAATGATCCCATTCGCGGAGGAAATAATAAACTAGTTTTATGCGAAGTATTAAATACAGATATGACTCCTCATAAAACAAATACAAGATCGTCGCTACAAAAAGTGTATGAAACGTTTGAATATGCTGATATGTGGTTTGGAATGGAACAGGAATACACCTTTGTGAATCGTTGGAATCATGAACCAATTGGTTTTGAATATTCTTTAAAAAATACACCACGTGGGTCATCATACGAAGATGAAATTGTTCCACAAGGTCCATACTACTGTGGTGTCGGCGCAGGTTTAGCAATTGGTAGAAATATTGTAGAAAAACATCTAGAAGTTTGTTTGAAAGCAGGATTACAAATATCAGGAATTAATGCTGAAGTAATGCCCGGGCAATGGGAATTCCAAGTCGGGCCTGTTAATGCCATGGAAGCTTCAGACCAATTATGGATTGCACGTTGGTTACTGCATAGAATTGCAGAGAACCACAATGTAGCTGTTTCGTTTGAGCCAAAACCAGCCGAAGGAGACTGGAACGGAGCGGGATGTCATACCAATTTCTCAACCAAAGTTATGAGAGAAGCTGGAGGGGTATATTACTGCACAAAAGCAGCTGAAGCTTTAGGTGAACGTCATGGATTGCATATTAAAAATTATGGCGCAGCTATAGAAGAGAGGCTTACTGGTGATCATGAGACATGTTCATATAAAGAATATCGATATGGGATATCAGATCGAGGCGCTTCCGTTAGAGTGCCATGGCAAGTAGCAAAAGACGGTAAAGGATATATTGAAGACCGTCGGCCTAATGCCAATTGTGATCCTTATATTGTCACGAGGTTGATAACAGAAACTGTTTGTGGACTAGGAGAGTAAAAATGTCTAATAAAACTTGGGTAATTTATGGTTTTTTTGATAATTATAACAAGGCAAAAGAAAAAATTAACGAATTGGACGATGAATTCGATCTATATAAGATAAAACGAGTTAGAGAAGCAAACAAAAAAGGGTGGTTCAAACTTAAGGCTTGGAAGAAGCCAATTGAAGTAAAAAAGAACAAAAAGAAAAGGAAATCAAAGAAGGATGGCAACTAATAGATTTACAATCGATTCTTTAGGAAGAAGAGCTTATGTGGGATCAAAAGTGTCTTATAATAATAAA
>Ga0208030_1002101_pt1 | contig 10403 bp, 13 predicted proteins | sample MalvirDeepMed_M9_FD_184246 | JGI IMG/M metagenome (GOLD analysis project Ga0208030, IMG submission 184246) | Marine viral communities from the Global Malaspina Expedition - Malaspina viral metaG DeepMed_M9 (SPAdes) (version 2) | ecosystem: Environmental > Aquatic > Marine > Oceanic | place...
CGAACGTGGACTTTTAATCGCGGCTAAAGGTGTTAAAATGATTATTCCACCAGAAAACCAATTCAATGCAGAGAGATTAACAAAATCTCAAGGTAGAACTGGAACAGCTGATAATGACATCAATGCAGTAAACAGTATGGGAATGATTCCTCAAGGATACAGAGTGAACAATTACCTAACTGATGCTGATTCTTGGTATCTTATCACTGACGTTCCTAACGGCATGAAAATGTTTGTTAGAGCTCCATTAAATACCGCAATGGAAGGTGACTTCGACACTGGAAATGTTAGATATAAAGCTAGAGAAAGATACTCGTTTGGAGTATCCGATCCTAGAGGTATATTTGGCGTAGAAGGTACGTAATCAAATTAGAGATGAGGCGGCCACAAAGTCGCCTCATTTCGACTATAAAGTAAGAAATTCACTATGAAAAACTTCAGAGTACAGATTCGCTATCATGGCTATTATGCTGATTTTAATGTCAGATGTAACGATACAGCTATAGATATAGAAAAAGCAATCCTTGACAAACTAGGAAAAAATGAGGTAAAACTGGAGAAAGATGGATTTACTTCTAAAAGAGGTAAATGGATAACTTATGAGGAGGTTATCAATGACCGAAGACCTATACACTACGAAACGGTCCTTGGAACTAGAGTGGCAACAGGAGCACCTGAAGGAAGGTAGATATACTTTGCATATGGGATATATTGATAAAAAAATTCAGGAAATTGTTAAACAGATTATTGCCAAAGAGTTTGAAGAACAAACACTTCAGACTAAAATAGCCGAAGCCAAGGCCGAAGTTTCGATAGCCACTTAAGCGCTATCAAAAATCAACTTTTTACTACAGGATACCTTGCGCTAAGCGTAAATCTACGTTATAGATTAATTACTATACAATTATTAATTTGATGTAGACGAGTATAGTCGACGGCCTAAAGACTACATCATATAAATTAGGAGGATTATAATCATGGCAAACACGACGTTTAATGGTCCGGTACGATCCGAAAAAGGATTTGCCCAGATCAATAAAGCTACTGGCACAGGAGTTATAACTACAAGAACTCTGGGACTAAAACCAGATTTCACTAGTTTAACTGCGACGGTGGTTTCAACGAGTTCTTCGTTGACTTATACTAAAAATGTAATCACAATCAATGACTTTACAGGTGGGGCTGCACAAACGGTAACTTTACCCGCGGCAACACAGGGAGATATTGTAGTTCATGCTCAATCAAAGGATACAACTAGTGGCGGAACAGCTGCTCTTGTATTTGATTGTGCTGGAAGCGATGTATTCGCAACAGGTTCAAAAGTTGCAAGTACCGCTGCAGCTCTCATGACAATAGATACTTCAGATGCAAGTGAAACGAAACTCACGTTTACACCTGCGGCTGCAACAACTAATATATTAACTATTGGTTGTTATTTGTATTTTACTTGTATTACAACTGGAACATGGCACTTTGCATACGATCTTGCACGTGATCCATTAGCTGTAACTGGCACATTTGCCTGGGCAGCGTAATAAATAAAATAATGTGAGCTCCTTCGGGAGCTCACGACTAAGGAGAAAATTATGAGTACATATCCAGTGGATATAAAAACATACAATATTACTACAGCTGATACACATACTGTGTTCAATGGTCCTGCAAGAGTTTTAGGATGTACCTTTACTGTTCCTACAAATGTAGCGGCAGGAACAATAACTTTTAAGGATGATTCATCATCAGTCTGGGTGGTTGATACACCGGCTACAGATACAACAAGTCATAAAGCACCTGTTTTTGGATCTGTAAATCTTCCAGGAACTGGAATTAGAGTTGATACGAGTTTAAAAGTAACAAACGTATTAGTAACGCATGTAACCGTATTTTACGGGTAGGAGTCTAAATGGCAAATACCACATCGGGAACAGTTGTTTTTGACAAAACATACTATATAGACGATATCATAACCGATGCTTATGAACGTATCGGATTCGTAGGCGCAGCAGGAAATCAATTACGTTCAGCTAAAAGATCATTAAATCTTATATTTCAAGAATGGGGAAATCGTGGACTTCACTATTGGGAAGTAGGTGATACCAATGTTGATTTAGTTGAAGGCCAAGCAGAATACATTTTTTATAGAGCCACAGGAGATGGAACAAGTGCAACGACTGTCGGTGGAACTACAGGAGCCAGCACTTATGGATTGTCTGATATTACTCAGTGTGCTTACCGAACTAATAAAGGTGAAACAACTCAGGCCGACACAACATTAGAAAAAATTGATAGATCTGATTATGCAGGAACCTCTAATAAATTAACAAAATCAACACCCTCTCAATTTTGGATTCAAAGATTTATTGATAAAGTTACTTTAACTCTTTATCCAACACCAAATTCAACAGCAGCCAGTAATTTTTTACACATTTATTTTGAAAAACGAATTGAAGATGTAGGGGCCTTTACTAATGCAACCAATGTTCCCTATCGATTTGCTCCTTGTATGACAGCAGGTTTAGCTTTTTATTTAAGTCAAAAATTTGCACCACAAAGAGCACAAGAATTAAAATTATTTTATGAAGATGAGTTAGCTAGGGCGTTAACGGAGGATGGGTCGCCATCTAGTACATATATAACTCCTAAGGCATATTACCCAGCGATAACATAATGGCAATTTTTTCAAAAGGTAAATATTCACTAATGGTTTCAGATCGTTCCGGTCTGTCCTTTCCCTATAGAGAAATGGTAAGAGAATGGACTGGTATGTGGGTTCATATTTCAGAATATGAATCTAAACAACCTCAATTATTTCCTAAACCCAAAGGAGCAGATCCCCAAGCTTTGGAACATCCTAGGCCAGCTAGAACAGAATTTTATACACCTACAATATTACCCAATAATCCCTTTACCACAAGCGTGGGCGCAACAGTTACGGTAACTCAAAATGATCATGGACGATCAACAGGAGATGCGGTAAGATTTAGAAATATTATTAAACCTGTTGGAGATGTGGAAGCTTCAGTTTTTATGATGGAAACTACTTTAGCCGCTGATATTACAGACAGTGCTACTACTTTAACATTGACTGATGCATCCAATTTTCCTACAGCAGGATATATTGTCATAGACGAAGCAAATAATGATAATGAAACAATTGAGTATACTGGAAAATCTGGAAATGATTTAACAGGATTAACACGAGGAACAGGAGCACCCACATATAATTTAACTCCATTAACAACTACCGCATCGGCCCATTCAGCTGGTGACAGCGTAGCAGGAACTTATTCAATTACTAAAGTTGATGATAATAGTTATACATTTCCATTAGTAAGTGCAGCAACAATAGCACAAGCAGGAGGAGGATTTGAGGGGTTCGCAGGACCCGTCAACACTAGAGCATAATGTCAGGAATAACCGCATCAACATTAAAAACAATGATTAAGAACTATACCGAAGTTAGTGCTACGGTTTTTACTGATGCTATATTAGAAAATCTTATTTTAAATGCGCAACAAAGAATTATGTACGATGTGCCTATCGATGCAGATCGTAAACAACAAAGTGCATCTTTAATTGTAGGACAACAGACATACAATTGCCCTGCAGGATGTCTATTTATACGTAGTATTCAAGTTTATACGGCAACGGATGGAACGATTACGGGAGCTAACACATTTCTTTTAAGAAGAGATCAAACTTTTTTAAATGAGTATATTCCAGCTAATACTGCAACAGGAAGCCCTAAATATTATGCTCAATTTGGAGGAGCTACTGGATTAAGTGATACGACTTCAGGCAAATTTATGGTGGCGCCTGTTCCTGATGCCACGTATGCTTTTCAAATTCATTTTAATGTGATGCAGACTACCTTAGAGGGAGAGAATACCAATTTTATTAGTTTAAACTTCCCGCAAGGGCTCTTATTTGCTTGTTTAGTAGAAGCCTATGGATTTTTAAAAGGTCCCATGGAGATGTTGACACTATATGAAAACAAGTATAAACAGGAACTAGAGAAATTTGCAGCAATGCAAATTGGAAGAAGACGAAGAGACGATTATACGGACGGCACAGTTCGTATACCAATCGAGTCTCCGCCTCAATAACAAGGAGTAAATTATGGCAATAACATCAGCAGTGTGTACATCATTCAAAGTTTTAATCCTTAAAGGTCAAATGGATTTCACAGCTTCGACTGGCGACACATTCAAAATTGCTTTGTATACAAGTTCAGTGACTTTAGGAGCAGGTACAACTGATTATTCCGCTACTAATGAAATTACAAATACATCTGGAACTGCTTACACGGCCGGAGGAGAAGCGCTAACTAGCGTCACTCCAACGTCTAGTGGAACGACTGCATTTTGTGATTTTTCTGACGTTTCATGGACCAGTGCTTCGTTTACCGCGAATGGGTGTTTAATTTATAACACGACAACGGGTACAGGCACAGGAACAACTGATGCTGTAGCTGCCATTGCTTTTGGTGGAGATAAGACAGTTTCAAGCGGAACTTTTACAATTCAATTCCCAACAGCTGACGCTTCGGACGCTATACTAAGAATAGCATAAGGAGAACCTCCTTATGGCTAATACTTGGAATAAAGCCGGCACAACCTGGGGCTACAATTCTTGGCAATCTGATACCGTTACTCAAGAACCTAGTGGTCAAGCCGCAACTGCGAGTATTGGAAGTGTTACAGCTTACAATGAAGCAGGTTGGGGTTCTGATACTTGGGGTACAGAAAACTGGGGCGAATCAGGTTTAAGTCTTTCAGTTACAGGTTTTGGTTTAACTCTTTCTTTAGGAACCGCGATCGGCGAAGTTAATGTTGGTTGGGGTAGAGATAGGTGGGGTGATAATAGCTGGGGTGATGACACAGTCACTATCACACCAACTGGTGTTGAAGCTACTGCACTCAGTGGAATAAATACGTGGGGTAATAATCTTTGGGGTCATGGTGCATGGGGCACTTATACCATTGATTATGCAATTAGTGAACTTCCTACTGGAGTCTCAGCAACTGTTTCCTTAGGAACCGTTACTGAAACTAGATCAAGTACTCAAACACCAACCGGTGTAAGTTCAACTGTTTCTTTAGGTTCTATATCCATTAATAATGGGGCCGATCATACTCAAGGATTATCCGGCCAATCAGCAACTGCTTCAGTTGGATCATTTGGTTTTGCCTGGATTGATTTCCCAAGTGGGGTTTCTGCTACAACTTCTATCGGAAGCCTTACAATTACTAGTGTTGAATTAATAGATATTACTGGTGTTTCTGCTACAGCCAGTGTAGGATCAATTAGTCCTACTGAAATGGCTGTAGGCTTGACAGGAGTGTCGGTTACAGGCAGTGTAGGATCAATTAGTCCTACTGAAATGACGATGGGATTAACGGGAGTTTCTGCAACAGCAAGCGTCGCGGATATGACGACCTCGAGTGGAGGTGGAATTTTTGCATATGCCGATATTGACACTGGTTCAAATAAAACTTATAGTAATGTTGCAACTGGATCAAATATTACGTATACAGATGTGACAACACCGTAGGAGAAAATTTATAAATGGCTTCAACATATAATAATTTAGGAATAGAACTTCAGGCAACTGGCGAAAATGCCGGTACATGGGGTACCAAAACTAATACAAATTTAGATTTAATCGCAGAAACATGGGGTTATATATCCATTGATATGGCGGCTGCCGACGTCACACTTGCAATGACAAGTGGTTCAGAATCAAACGGCAGAAATTATATTTTAGAATTAACAGGAACATTAGCAGGCAATAGAGTATTAGATATTCCAGCTCAAGCAGGTTCACCTGCAGCAAATATCGAAAAAGGATATATTATTGTTGATAAAACAAACAGAAGCGGTTCAGCATTTAGTTTAACTTTTAAGGTCACAGGAGCTACTGGAATTACTTTACGAGCACTTCCACAAAACAAATCAAGTGCACCAGTAACAACTTTCTGTTATCACAATGGTACAGATATTATTGATGCCTCGAAAGATGTGGCTATTAGTTTTACCGATGGTCAGTACATTGCAGATAATAGTGGAAATGAATTAGTAACCTTTGGGGTTGTAGCCTCAGCTGTTAATGAAGTTAAAGTCACGAATGCTGCAACAGGAACTGCAGGCCCAATTATTGCAGCAAATGGAGAATCAAATGTTAATCTTCAATTAAGACCCGCAGGAACAGGAGTCATTACTGTAGGAACATCTGCAGCAAATGCGACTGTTACTTCCAAGGGTGCTCACGATTTAATTTTATCAACAAATGAAGGTTCAAGTTCAGGAACCATAACTATAACGGATGCGGCTAACGGAAATATTACTCTTACACCTAATGGTACAGGAGAAGTTCAAGCTACTGATCAAGCAGATGCAACAGCAGCAGTTAAAATTGCAGGCTTAGAAACTATGTACGTACCCGCAGTAGCAATGTATCCAGAAACAACTAATGGAGCTGAACTTGCTCAAACAGTGCTTACAGCTGGAAACCCTGAATTAAAAGCTATGGCTTTTGATACTACTACAGCAGAAGCAGTACAGTTTAATGTATGTATGCCTAAATCATGGGATGAAGGCACAGTAACTTTTCAAACTTTTTGGTCTGCATCTTCAACAAATACAGGCACCGGTGGTTTTACCCTTGCAGGATGTTCAGTAGCTAATAACGTAGATTACGATTTAGCTTTTGGAACTGCAGTGGCTAATACAGCACTAGCAGCAAGCGGAACTCAAGATGATTTAATGGTTAATGCTGTAAGTGGAGCAGTTACTATTGCAAGTGCAGCAGCTGATACAAATACAATTTTTAGATTAGTACGCGATACTGGTACAGACACTAATACTGGTGATTTAAGATTAGTGGGAATAAAAATATTCTATACAACAGACGCTGCTAACGACGCATAGGAGAAATAGAATATGTCTTTTGGATATCAAGTTTTAGGATTTGGATCAGGTGGCGGAGCAGCCCCTTATGAAATGTCATATATATGTGTGGCAGGTGGCGGCGGCGGAGCCGCAATGGGCGGCGGCGCAGGTGGCGCTGGCGGTCTAAGAAGTTCTTATGGTACAACATCTGGAGGTGGCGCTGCAGCTGAATCCGTTAAAACGGTTGAGGCTGGAATAGCATTAACTATTGCAGTTGGTGGAGGTGGTCCAGGCGGACAAGGAAGTCAAGCAGGAACCACAGGAAGCGCTGCTTCTATTACCAACGCAACATGGGGCGAAGATGTTAGCTGTACTGGCGGAGGATATGGTCAGCACAATTCTAATGGCGGAGCCGGAGGTTCAGGTGGTGGAGGTGGTTTTACTTCAACGGCAGGAGCTTCTGGAACAACAAATGAAGGATACGCTGGAGGTAGTTCCACAAGTGGAGCATCCCCTCATGCAGGAACTGGAGGTGGCGGAGCAGTTAGCGTTGGAGGTCAAGGAGGCGGTTCGACTGGTGGACAAGGAGGATCGGCACTTTCTATTTCAATCACAGGATCTGCTGTCGATTATGGCGGCGGAGGCGGTGGCGGAGTAAGAGGAAGCGGAACTCCTGGTGAAGGAGGCAATGCCGGAAGTAGCGGCGGAGATGGCCAAACCACAGGGACCCCTAATCCGGGAGTTGCAAACACCGGCGGAGGTGGTGGCGGAGGAGGCCATGAAGGACACTCAGGTGATCCAGGCGGAGACGGTGGTAAAGGAATTGTTATTTTAAGGATGCCGACTGCTAATTTTTCAGGCACAGTCACAGGTTCACCCAATGAATCTACCGATGGAACCGATACAGTTTTAAAATTTACAGGCGACGGGAGTTATACAACCTAATGGCATTTTTTGCGAAATTAGATGGAGATAATAAAGTAGAATCAGTTCATTCACTCCATGATAATGAATGCCCTACAGAAGAGGTTGGAATAAATTTTTTAAAAAACCTTCATAAGACAGGAGATGTTTGGAAACAAACGTTTCAAGATGGAACAAGAAAAAATTATGCTGGAATAGGTCATACTTATGACGAAACTAGAGATGCCTTTATTCCCGTAAAAGAGTTTGATAGTTGGACTTTAAATGAAACTACCTGCCAATGGGAAGCACCTACACCTAAACCTGCAGGACCCTATAAGTGGGATGAAGATACCCAAGCCTGGGTCTCTTATTAATTATTCCTTTTTCTAAAATTTATTTAAGTAAGCTTTAATAGGTTGAACAATCTATTAATTAAAGGTATATTTAGTTAGAAAGTTATGAAACAATTATTTTTTCTTGCTGGACTACCACGAAGTGGTTCCACTTTATTAGGCGCTTTATTAAATCAAAATCCAAATCTTTATGTGTCTCATACCTCTTCTTTTGTAGAAATTCTATGGCGTGATTATTCCATATGGAATGAGGAACGTTATGCTGAGGATTTTCTGGGGACCAAAATGAAAAATATGAAGATTCCTTTTCTTCAAAAGGTCTCTCAAAATTATTTTTCAGAACTCACCGATAAACCTATTGTTCTTGATAAAAGAAGAGCGTGGCAAGCATTACAGAACATTAAAATGTATAGGGAAATCTTTGGCAAAAATCCTAAAATTATTTGTTGTGTTCGTAAGATAGAAGAAATTATAGCATCTTATAAATCGCTACATTTAAAAAATAAAAAGGAGTGGCATCCATCATTCTTACAAGGGAATGTCTTTGAGACCTCTTTTATTCATTTAAAACGAACGTGGAGTTCTGAATTTAAAACGTGTTTATTACTTATTGAATATAAGGATTTGGTTGAAAAGACTCAGGCTACCCTCGACAGAATTTATGAGTTTATTAACCAACCTTCTTTTTCCCATAATTTAAATAACATTAGGTCTAAGGATCCTTTGAAAGAAGCGGAAAAGCTCTATAGTTTAAAAGGCATGTTTAAATTGCCTTCTCGCATTAAAAAAAGTACAACTAGTATAAAGATATTAACGGATGAAGAATATAATTCTTATTCCTTAAAAAATTTTTGGAAAGACAATGACACGAGTTCTTACTCAGCATAAATTCTATCGCTTTGGTCCTTATCTTGCTGAAATGGCGGTTGAGCCTGATTACTGTGCAAGATTATTAGAGACAGGAAAAAAATTAAAAAAATCCCATAAAGAACATCTAGTGGGTCAAATTGATCATGAATATACTTATGATTTTAAAAAAGATCCTTGGATCGTTGAGAGATTTCAAGTTTATATTAATACCTGGATAGAGGGTTGGAAAAAATTTTCTCTAAAACCTGACTTTAATCCCAAGTCTGAGTTATTTAATATGTGGATTAATCGAATGAAAGCGAAGGAATATAATCCTCCCCATATTCATACGAATTGTTCATTATCTTTTGTTCTTTGGTTAGAGGTTCCTCCTGCCATCCTGAAGGAAAAGAATCTAACATCGGCTCCGAACCCAGGCACGACGACTTTTGTCTATGGAGAGGATCGATGGAATATTGTTAGTGAGCAAACTATTGTCCCTAAAGTTAATACAATGGTCATGTTTCCAGCCCATTTAAGACATTCAGTGATGCATTTTAATTCAAAGGTTATTCGTACCTCCGTGGCGGGAAATATTAAATTTACATAATAACGCCGATATAGTATAGATAAAGGAGAACGAGTTTTTCTATGCTACAAAAAATAGGCTTTTTACCAGGATTTAACAAACAAGTCACCCCGACCGGTGGAGAATTCCAATGGCAGGGAGGGGCTAATGTTCGCTTTCGTTATGGAACTCCCGAGAAAATAGGAGGATGGGAACAGCTTGGAGATGATGCTTTAATAGGAGCTGCACGAGCTCAACACCACCTTATTAATAATGCGGGAACCAAATACTCCATCATTGGAACCAACCGAATTTTATATGCATATAGTGGAGGAGTCTTTTACGATATCCATCCCATTAAATCTACCACTACTGAAACGAATGCTTTCACAACCACTAATGGATCGACCGAAGTAACAGTTACCACTTCTACCAATTTAGGATTAGAGCCCGGTGACATTCTATTATTTGATAATTTTACAGCGATCACAAATTCTAATTATGTAGCTGCTGATTTTGATGATAAAAAATTTATGGTTACGACCGTCCCAACCAGTACAACTTTTACCATTACCATGACGGCTGCTGAAGGCGGCTCAGGAGCTACTACATCTGGAGGAATAAGAATTCAAGTATATTATCCTGTGGGTCCGGTTCAACAAGCCGCGGGTCATGGATTTGGAACAGGACAATGGGGCGGCTCAGTTTCTATTGCAGCTACGTCAACTTTATCTACAACCCTACCGGATGATTCAACGACAACAATTGTGGTTGCTGACTCGACTCAATTTGAAACAGATGTTAGTGTGTCCTCACCTGGATATGTTTTAATAGGA
>Ga0208030_1002103_pt1 | contig 10398 bp, 9 predicted proteins | sample MalvirDeepMed_M9_FD_184246 | JGI IMG/M metagenome (GOLD analysis project Ga0208030, IMG submission 184246) | Marine viral communities from the Global Malaspina Expedition - Malaspina viral metaG DeepMed_M9 (SPAdes) (version 2) | ecosystem: Environmental > Aquatic > Marine > Oceanic | place...
ATAATTCTGCATACTGTTTTTCAATGAATGGTAAAATTATTTCTTCGGATGCTTTGTTGAGGAATTCCACCACCTCCTGCTTTGTGTTGGTGGAAGGACATACTTTGTCCACAAGATTCCCACAACGCAAATACACACTATCTGTATCACTAGCGACAACATAATCAAAGTCCTCCGTCTTAAATGTTTCGTTTAAAAATGTATTGAGTTTATCTGCAATGAATTGAATAATCAATTGACCAGACAAAGTAATTGCTTCTGCTAAATCGATGTCATAATATCTACCATACTCATTTCCCAATGCACCATAACAACTATTCAATTGAATCTTCCGTACCAATTGGAAGTTATAATACTTGGTAATTTCTTTATCAAGTTTCTTTGCAACACCACCTTTAGCAAGAGTTGGCATTGCCATCTTACCAACACCCTGTCGGTGCTTCTGTGCTTCAATCATCTTTTCCTTGTACATCTTTCGTTCGTTGTACAACTTCTCCATGATTGCAGGAAGGAATCCTTGATGTTCTTTTGTGTATGTTGTTCCGTTTGCGGCAATACACAAGTCTTTTTTCTTCCACTCCTTGAGCATCCTCTGTGTGTGTTCACCTGTTCCATTTATAATAGAACCAATGTCAAGAGTTTTGCGAAGTCCATCCTCTGTCTTTGTTTCGGGTGAAAGATTCAACCAACGAATAATAGAAGGATACAAACTTGCAAGGTCAAACGACACAATCCAATCGTGCATTCCCACAATTGGTTCTTTCACATACGCACCTGCATATTGTGTGTTCTTTTGTCCACCTTTCTTTGGTGGAATTGCAATCTTATGTTCGTGCAAGAAGTGATAAATGATTGAGTCCCAAGTTCTCAACTGTCCAAACACATCCATGTAGTTTCCAAGTTTGGCAGAGTATGCAAGAGTGATTGCAAGTTCCAACAACTTCATCTTGTCTTCTAACTTCATCACTAACTGTGTGTCGTAAAGGTTATATTCCATGAACTTTTGGAAATCGTTTTTATAAAAATCTGACAATGAATCGTATTCGGAATAATCAAGTTTCTTCTCACCAAGTTCTACCTGTGATATATGATTCAATGCATAAGATGCTTGATTGACATAAGTGAATGTTTGATATAATTCATAGTAATCAAGTGTAGAGATGCCAATCAATTCGTAGACAACATTTTCTCTGTTGAATTTTGTAATTTTTCGTTCTCTATAATCCTTCCAAGGAGAAAGTCGTTTCGATTCTTTCTTCCCAAGAACATTTGTAATACGATTTACAAGATATGGAATATCAAAGAACCGTACATTCCACCCTGTAACAATATCTGGAGATTCCTGTTCCCATAAATCAAGAAATGCTTTGAGTAAATCTTTTTCGTCTGAAAACTGTTCTTGGTAATGAACATCCTTTGCACTCAAATTGAATTTGCCCAATCCCAAAACATACATTTTACCATTGAAGTCTACGGAGATTGCATTTACTCTTTCCTTTGCATCCGCAATGTCTGGGAATCCATATTCGGATTCACACTCTATGTCAATGTTTGCAACTACAATTTTGGACAGGTCTGGTTCAATATCTTTTGTAAAATTCTCTGCAATGTATTGGCAGACATAATCAGTATTACCATAAATGTCAAATCCCTTAACATCCTTATACTGATTTATGAAATCTCTTGTGTCTGGAATATTACCTGGTTTTACTTCTTCGACATAGAATCCATCAAGAGTTGTCCATTCTGTTTTAGATTGAGAGGGGACATACATTGTGGGATGAAATTCTTCTTGTCGTGAAATGCGTTTACCATTCTCGTCTATTCCACGATAGAGAATATACTTTCCCCTCATTGCAATGTTCGTATAAAATTCACTCACTCATAAACTCCACTAATGTATTTGGTACTTCTTTTTTAATTCTTTCGTGTGATAATTCGGCAAACTCTGGATTTAGTTCTATACCGATATAATTTCTTTCATTGTTCATCGCAACTACACCTGTTGTCCCACTTCCACTAAATGGGTCAAGAACAACACCATTTTCTGGACACCCTGCAAGTACGCAAGGTTCAATTAGTTTTGGTGGATATACTGCAAAGTGTGCTTCCTTGTATGAACTAGTTGAAACTGTCCAGACATCTCTTTTGTTTTTACCTTTGAGTTTTGTTGCATCATATAATGAACCACTGTATGCATTGTTCAAAGTTTTGTCTTTATTTTTTGCATGTTTGTTTCCACCAAATCCTGAACAATTCGGACCATCTTTTTTATTGGGGTCTGCAAGTGGTTCAAGAATTGCATCTTTGTCATAATAATATTTCTGACTTTTTGACAGGAGAAATATATGTTCATGACAAGATGTCGGTCTGTCATTTACTGGAATCGGCATAGGATTTGGTTTATGCCAGATAATATCTGAACGCAACCACCAACCATCTGATTGTAATCCAAATGCAACTCTCCAAGGAATACCAACCATGTCTTTTGGTTTCAATCCTTGTACTTTGTTATTGTTTGCTGTGTCTTGTTGTCCGTTTCTTCCGTCTTTATATTTTGGGTCTTTGTGTGTTCCCTTTGCACCACTTCCAACATAAGAGTCGCCAAGATTTAACCAAAGTGTTCCGTCACTTCTGAGGACTCGTTTGACTTCTCCCATAATCTCAACAAGTTTATCGACATATTCTTCTGGTGTTGTTTCTTGTCCGAGTTGTCCATCGTGGTCATAATTTCTCAACGCCCAATATGGCGGAGATGTTACACAACAATGAACAGATTCATCATCCATTGTTTTCAATACTTCTAGAGAATCACCTGTTTTGATTTCGTAGTTCATTTTGTACCTTGTCCCAATACTTTATTGTTTTTGTTTTCTTATATCCGTTAGGACCACCGTTGTGCATCCTTGCACGGTCTTCATCTGTTACTGGTCTACCCAACCTTTCTTCGGTTGCGTACCTATCCCAAAAAGCATATATAACTTTTTCGGCATATTCTCTGTCGATGACATCTTCATATTCCCCACCGATATTTGAGTCGTACTCAAGTGCATCTATCCAAAAACATTCACGGATTTGGTAACATCCTAGTTCACCAACTTTACCAATCTTTGAACAGTCTCCATTCGATTCTACCTCACACATGGCAGCCAACAGTTTTACATGACGAGAAACCTTCCCTGTTTCAAAGCCTTCAAGAGTGACTACCACGGTGAGGATTATAACTGCTATAAAAGCGCAACTTTTCATACTGTAATTATACCACATATGCAGTAAAAGTCAATTATTTTTTGTAGAAACATACCCATCAAAAAGTATGCAATAGTTTATGATGTCTAAAATGGCGTCATGGTAGGATTCATTATCTACCTTGAGTTCTCCCGCACTTGCGAAAGTGGAAAGGCGGGAAAGTTTGTCGCAGAGTCGCACCAAGAATCCTTGTTCTGTGGAACAGATTCCCATATCTTCCGACCTAGTAAAATTAGCAAACGGCGACTCTCCACCCTGTCCTGCATAGTCATGATTTTTCTTTTCCATAATTTCCAGTGCCTCTTTACAGAGGGCCTCATGATGTTCAAATAATTCTTCACGGTTCACTTAATTCTCCTTGCTTCATAAGTATGTTCTCTACCACGCAGACTCATTTTATTAAAGTCATTTGCTTCTTTTGCGGCATCTTTTTTCAATTCGTATCTGGCTTTTCTACTACCATCTCCTGTGGTCATCCATTGTTTACTAGTCGTAACCCAGATTCCCCACGGTTTAGATTTTCTTTTAGTCATTAGGAAATTCCCAACCGTTTCCTTTTGTCCATGTGCCACAATGTTTGTCGTGAGAAACAAAGTACATATACATGTTATCCCTATTTGGCAATTTCCTTTTAGAAATTCGTATATCTCCGTTATGCTTCTTCATTAAACTTTCTTCAAATAGTTTTTTACTAATTCTTTTTTTGGGTTGCATCACTGCCATTATTCTGTTCCTGTACTGCCAAATCCACCTATACGGTTTGTCTTTTGCTCTGGTATTATTATACTTTCTTCTAGAGAATAGTCAAGCGATTTTATGAGTTCTCCTTGTGCAATTCTTTCTCCATGAGTTATTCTAACCTCATCGGCAGAAGTGTTTGTAAACATGATATAAGTTTCATGATAATAATCAGAATCAACAATCCCTTCACCATTAGTAAGAGTAAGACCCCTTTTCAGAGAGATGCTTGACCGAGGGTGAAGTCTTACTGAATGTCCTTCTGGAATGTCAAAGACTAGTCCAGTGGGAATGAGTGCCCTTTCTGCGGGACCTATCGACAGTTGAAGTTCTTCTATATCCGACCACTGGATTGTTTCTGGGTTTCTTGTGTCTTTGTGATTGTTCATCATATAAACGGTCACTGGTTTGTCAAGATATGCATGAATATCAAAACATGCCGAACCGTCTGTTGCGAATTGTGGGTCTTTAACTTCAGTATGAAGTTTGTAATATTTTAGTTTCATAATATAAATTCCTTATCAAAATATTGAAATTGTTTCTTGTTGTGGTATTTGAAGAGCACCTAAACTTCTCTCAGCATTACCAGTTACTCCTTGATATGTTGTTGGATATGCTGTTCTTTTACATGCAACACCACTCGTTGAACCTGCTAATCTAAAATCCATAGCCGCTCCACCTTTAAACGGGTCATATCCAAGCGTAGTAGCATTTAAATTTGGAACATTTGTTCCCTCCCCGTTTATTTGATTTGTTACACCTCCGTATGCATTACCGACCATAAAAATTCCTGTGGTATCATCTGCATCTTCAATATTAATTGCATTGGTTGCAGAAGTTCCATAAAAAATATTATTTTGTATTGTCATTATTGAATATTGGTGTGTAGTGGAACTTTCCATCTCACGAATTGCAATGGCGTCAGTGCCAAACCCATAAAAAGTACATTCGGACACATCGAAAATTATAACTTCGTTTGTGCTGTTTAATAAATCCATATCCATTCCAATTTCCATATCTTCTACACTTCCGTGAGTAAATATACAATTACGAACTACTAACGGTGAGTTATATCCAGAACCTAAAGCATATATTCCTCTATTTCCCCTAAACACACACCCATAAAATGATGCTCCGTCATTTGCAGTAACAAGTACAGCACCACCATCAGTAGCAGTCTGAGACGCTTCAAAATAGCAATTTATATAGTGAGAGTTGAACCGAACATTTAATGCTTCGCAACCGTCTGCTGTATTTGTGTTTACAAATCTACAATTATAATAATATGCATGGTCAATGGCATTATTATTACTCCATGACCAAGATGCAGAACTCGTTTCGTAATCTATATTTTTGAATACAACATTACCACCTTGATTGATTGTAATTCCATATTGATTACCACCTCCTTGCCAACTGATTCCATCGCCTGGTGTTGTTCCATATCCTTCAACAATTGTAGTTGCAGTATCTGATTGGGTGGCCATATTAAATGTGTTTTCACCTGAAGCAATTGCTACTCTAGACCCAGATTTTTTCAAGTAGAGAATATCACCAGCAGAAATACTTTCCATTGCATTATCAAGATTTTCATAGGCGTTTGCTTCGGATGAACCATCATTGTCTCCACTTGCATCTGCATAATAATATTTGGTTGCCATTATCCTTGCCTCACAATCGTCAATGTCAAGGTACAATTTGTCAATGTAGTAACAGTATCAATTTCAAATTCAATCATGTCGCCCTCGGCAAATGTTGTCTTTGTCCAATCAACAGAACCATCTCTATATTTGTTTGTCGCACCAAGTTGTCCCATTCCAGGCAGGTTTGTACCGGCAACACTTGCAGTTGTTGGCCAGTCGCCATAGGTACACCAATTTATATCCCATTGTATTACACCAGTATCCGTTGATGTTAATAACCAGTCTGTAACTTCACAATCATATGGAATCTTACGATGACCTTTCTTTCCTGTTTCCAATACAGAATCTCCATTATTTACAGAAATTCCTATTATGTCTGTTTGTGTGCTTCCCAGTGTTGTACCGTCTGGAAATTGTATGTAATTTCCTGTTCCTTCAAGGTGAACATTACCTTCAAATGTTGCACCACCACCCAAAGACAGTCCAGCGGCACTATGAATTATATGAGCATCAGAATTACCAAGAACAATTTCGTTATGGGCTATGGGAGAACTTGTTTGTGCATTAAAACCTAAACAAGTATTATTCTCTCCATAAATAATACTTCCCCCCGCAGAAGACCCCAATGATGTATTTTGAGTTCCATATTCACTGGCTTTGGTTGGATTATTTGCATTATTAAAAAGTGCTTTAAATCCTATAGCAGTATTATCTTCACCTTTTGTATTTGAATTTAAAGATTGTGCTCCGACTGATGTATTCTGACTTCCATCCCTATTGATATACAGTGATCGATATCCGAATGCTGTATTTTGATTATTAAGATTCTGTTTAAGTGCTGATGATCCAACTGCGGTATTGTTTACTCCTATGGTAACACCTGCAAGTGATTGATATCCTACAGCAGTATTATTAAGACCCCCATCTAAATCCTCAAGACATTGTTTACCGAAGGCAGTATTTAGTGGTGCTCCACCAGCAGTACCTCCACCACCCTTTCCAACGGTCATTTCATTTACTATTAAGTCTTGAACAAATGTTGATTGACCATGAGCAGAAATACCATGTGTAGTATCATTATATTTAAATCCCGTTGCACCTTTGATGACAGAACCCTTGACACCATAGTATGCAATCTCACCAGTATTTCCTTCTGTGTTACCAGTTTCGGTTGCTGAACTTTTTATCCATGCAGTACCATTCCATAACCAAGTTTGGTCTAGGTATGTGTATGTGTCATCTATTGACGGACTGGATGGAAAACTAATTGACATATAAAATATCCTTCATATTATTTATCATCCATATGCCTTTACAACAACTTTTCCATCTGCTCCGTCTTTACCGGCAGTCTTTATTGTGGGCATTCCACCACCACCACCACCGCCGGGTTGTGTTCCTGCTACTGCATCTGCACTGGTTGTTGCACCAGCACCACCTGCACCACCATTACCACCTGCACCACCATCACCACCATCACAAGTAGCAGAACCACATCCATCCACAGTCTGTTCTGATATTTCGCCAGCGACACCATCCGTATTTGTTGTGTTTCCTTCATTTGTAGCAGTTCCTGCTTCACTGTTTGGTCCAACACCAACATCGCCCGCAGCCTTTTTTGCTCCACGACCACCACCCGCATCTACAGTGAATGTGGTAATAACTGTAGTACTTCTTTTATGCGTATCTAATGTTGTATCTGCTCCATCATTTCCATGCAAGTTCGGATTGGCGGGTGAGACGCCACCTGCACCAACAGTAAAGTTTAGAGTGTCATTTGCTTGCATATTTGCGGCACCATAATAAATGTGTTTAATATACGAACCACCACCACCACCACCGCCATGATAATATACAGTTCCTGCCCCCTTTACACTCACGGCTTTTCCCTTTGTTCCACCACCACCACCTGCCCACAATTCTATTTCAAGATAAAGTGTACCTGCGGGAATTGTATAACTCTGAGTTCCTGTAGAAGTAATTGTTCCTGTATTTAACAATTGATATGCTCTTGTGGATGTTGCTCTACTTGTACCTAAACTCATGAGAAGTTAATTCCACCAACAAATCCATAAATGGTAGTTCCTGCATCGATTGACATAAACGAAAGAATGTCCACACCAGAGGATGTGAGTGAAGGAGCATTATCTCCCGGCCATTTTACTGGAGTATCCCATGTTACTGTTTGTGAACCACCATTAGTAATGATTAGTGTTAATGTTCCTGCAATACCAGATGCTGGCCAGGTATCAAAATCAAATTCAATGGATCCAGAGGAAACCGTCACAGTTTGAACATTACCGTTTTCTAAGGAAATGGTCGTATTACCAGTTATAGTTCCAATTGCATTTACAGTTTCAGAATAGTCTTTTAATTTCGGTCTTGATAATTCATTGTCTACCAGATTTACTGCACCACCAAATGTTGCACCTGCATCTGCGGAGATTCCAACATATGCATGAACATTTCCTCCTGCTGAACTTCTTAGGTCAAGTATAGGTGAAGCAGTTGCATAAAATTTTACCGAATCTGAGGTAATCCCCATATATGTTCCATTACCAAGATATACATCTGTGGACATTTGGGTGCCACCTCCAGTATATTTTGGACCACCCCAGATATTTCTGAAAGAGGTCCAGAGCGGAGTACTGCCTGGTGTCGATATCTCTTGCGTGAATTCTTGCGCTCCTTTATCAAGGAGGGCAAGACCAGGACCTACACCCCATGCAAGTTTCGCGGTGTTATCGGGCGCAGTACCTGATATATCTGAAACGGATATGTAAGGTTCACCACCTGATGGGTTGTTTGCCTCAACAAAGTCAAGTGTGTGGTATGGTTTATCTCCTGCGAGTGCTACATCCGCACGCTTGAATTCTACACCGTGCCTAGTTCCCTGAGTTGTTCCGTCTGCAAAAGTAATAAAATTGCTTGAGGTGGTGCCGGTAAGATTTATTGAACCAAATGTTGCACCACCGTTGACGATTATATTACCACCAAATGTTGCACCCATATCTGCGGAAATACCAAGAGGAAATTTAACTTGCCCTGATGATCCTTCCAAGAAAAAAGGACCGCCTGCGGCAAGTTTAAGTAACTGAGGACTGAAAACCATTTTGGTGTTGGTATCTCCAATGTGTCGGAGTCCACCTGCCATGTATATGGTGCCATCGACATTGACATCACTAATTATGTTTACATCTCCACCAAATGTTGCACCACCAGCAGATATTCCTGCGACAGTATGCATTATTTTAACATTAGAATCACCCAATACAATTTCATTAGATGCATTTGCGCGACTTGGTCGTGCATTGTGTCCAAGGTATGTGTTGTTAGAACCTGTTGTGCCGTTATATCCTGATTGATATCCTAATCCACTGTTATACTGTCCTATTGAACTACTGAAGAGAGATTGATATCCTAATCCAACATTACCATCCCCTGTAGCGTTACCACTCATGGCTTGTTGACCTATTGCAATATTGCTCTCTCCTGTTGTATTGTTGCGCAGTACCCTATGTCCAAGTGCTATGTTATAACTAGCGTTTAGGGTGTTATAGAGTGTTTGATACCCCATTGATATATTACTACTTCCCCCTGTAGTGGAATAGAGTGAAGAATGTCCAATTGCTATATTTTTTTCTCCGACTTGGTTTTTGAAGAGTGCTTCCTGACCTATTGCTACATTATCACTACCAATTGTATTGTTGTACATTGGTCGATTTCCAATTGCTACATTTTGATCCCCCCTTGTATTGCTGGTCAATGCTGAGCGTCCAGTTGCTACATTGCCACTTCCACCTGTGTTGGAGGATAATGTCCCACTTCCAATTGCTACATTCGCAGCACCTTGTGTGTTGGAGGATAATGCATTAGAACCAAGTACTGCACTACTAGTGCCAACATACTCAGAATCTCCTGGACCGAGGCCTACGGTTACACTATTTACTGTAATATCATTTGCGAATGTCGCACCATGAGCAGAGATTCCATGCGAGTTAGCATCATAAAAAATTCCAGTTGCACCTTTTAATAAAACGCCCTTTCCAGAATAATATGCAAGTTCACCAGTATTACCTTCGGTGTGTCCTTGAGTTGCCCCAGTATCGGTAAATATTAAACTGACATTTTTTCCATGCCGTTCTACTGTGACTCCATTTCCTTTAAAGTTTAAATCACTTACTGACTTAATTACCATCGCACCGTTGTCACGAATTCCAACTGCACCACCGCCTGCAAGTCCCACCCAATCTACATTTTGTAGGGTCTGTGCTTGTTTAGGAGAAACTGCAAGCATTTTTTGTAGAACCTTAGTATCTACACTTATTTTCTTTTTCTTGTCATCATATTTTAATGGAAATTGTGCTACTGCAACTCCATCGTCACCTTCTTCACCTTGGTCACCTTTATCACCTTTATCGCCCTTATCGCCCTTTTTGCCTTTTAGACCCGGAGTGCCACTAATCCCCTGTTTACCTTTCTTACCTTGAACCCCGTCTTTTCCGTCTTTTCCGTCTTTACCAGATTTACCTTCTTTACCAGATTTACCTTGGTCACCTTGCTCTCCTTGAACTCCTTGGTCACCTTGCTCACCTTGTTCACCTTGAACTCCTTGGTCACCTTTGTCGCCCTTATCGCTCTTGTCACCTTTATCACCTTGGTCACCTTTATCACCCTTTTTACCTTGAACACCTTGAACTCCTTGGTCACCTTGTTCACCTTGAACTCCTTGGTCACCTTGTTCACCCTGTTCACCCTGAACTCCTTG
>Ga0208030_1002106_pt1 | contig 10386 bp, 7 predicted proteins | sample MalvirDeepMed_M9_FD_184246 | JGI IMG/M metagenome (GOLD analysis project Ga0208030, IMG submission 184246) | Marine viral communities from the Global Malaspina Expedition - Malaspina viral metaG DeepMed_M9 (SPAdes) (version 2) | ecosystem: Environmental > Aquatic > Marine > Oceanic | place...
CCCATAATCTAGATGAGGATTGGGCATAATTACCTATACTGATTATATGTGTTGCCCCAACGTCCTTGAGGTTTTATAGGAGTGTCCGTATACATTCCTGTCCTAGGGTCAATATGTGCTTTTAATTTGTCCTGAAGGGCTTGTTCCTCATCACTCATTCCTTCACCAAATCCTATTGATATTAAGGGTAAAGGATTCACAGTGTTGTCACGTGGTCTATAAATATGCTGTGCATGAAATGGTCTTTCTGGTGTCTTATCAACCAATTCCTCTCCGTAAGTCATATCCGTTAAAGGTGATTCATACATTCCACCAAAAGGATCAACGGGTGGAGAATATGGCGCTAGCTGTCTTTCGTCAGGATATTCATAATCTTCCGGGAAAAAAGGAAAAGAAGGTTTTTCTTTTATTTTTGGTTCACCATATAAATCATTGGAAGTGTCTTCCCACAGTTCACCTGTGGTGTAGTAGTCATCCTTATTGGCTATATCGTCTTCAATAGACCCTCCCCCTAAATCAGCCGTAATATCCATATCTGGAATTGGTCCACCTGCTGCTCCTGTAGTTTGACCTGGACCTGCATATTCAGATCCTTCTCCATATCCAAGAAGATCTCTCATAATCTTCACACCAGGAACATATTTTCCTGTTCTTCCTTGTCCTTTATAGACGTCTCCAGTATATCTAGAACCTTCGCCTACGCCAGTATATTTACCTGGTGCATAGTCTTCAAATCCTGTTACCGCAGCAAGTCTATCTGAAGTTTGTTTGTTTCTCCAAGCTGTTTCAGCTATATCTCTGTATTCCTGTGCCTTTTCATTGTCCTGTGCCATAGAGGCAAGATTTATATATTTATCGTAAAAGGCTTGATCTGAATCTTCATATCCTGGATCGCCTTTTTTTAATCCAGCGCCAGTCATCATGGCTCTTTTATCTTTTTCCCATTCTTTGTGACCTGCAACTCTTCCTAATTCATCTTGATAAGATTGGTGTAATCGTGAGCCACGCATAGCACCGGAAACTAAATCTCCTACTCCTTTCATCATCCGCGCGATAGGGGGAACAAATTTACTGCCTCTTGCTTTGACAGTATCCCAAATTCCTCCTCCCACTTGAGGACGCGCCGCAAAGCGATTTTTACCAATTTGAGCTCGTGTTGGAACTGGCCCTCCTGCTGGCCCAAAACTTCTTCCTGTTCTTCGACCTAATCGTTGTTGAGCTCTGCTAGGGCCACGAGGTCTTGAGATACCTGTTCCTCTGTACGCTGTATCATCAGTCATACGCTGTCTAGCTTTATTCCAATCTATTGCCATTTTAACATTCTCCTGTTGCTCAGCCCTATACGCCTGGTATAATTACGGCTTTAAGCACAATCAATACAACAATTGCTACTATGCCGGCCTTTATCCAGTCACGCATTCCCCAATCATTCCATTCCTTCAAGTGTGCCCAAATATCTTTCAGTAATTTCATATTTACCTCCTGTATTTAGTGAATCGTAGGCTTCTCATGTTGATCAACCTGTAAATAAATTTCGTCGACCATTATAAACGAATCCAGCATAACTTCAAACACTTTCTGTGCCTCTTTGGCCCCAAGTGCGTGTATGTACAGATTTCGCGTAACAGCCATTAAACCAGCTGCAACAATAAGTTGATCTTCTGGTTTTCCTTTAATCTCTTCTACTACTAGCTTTTCAGCTTTTTGCATAACTTCGGTTATCTTACTTAGTTTTTGATTTTCCATTTGCTTTCCTAGACGCAGATCTCTCCCTCATTCCGGCTATTTTTTCATTGCTTCTGTTTTTAGCGGCATCTCGTAATGACGCCACATCTTCCTTTATTTCAGCGGTCGTGTCTTTTTGACCTTCTTTCATAAGACCAAAAGATTCTTTAACTATGCCTAATTCATTCGTACTCTGCATCTTTTCTCTTTCCAAGTCAAGCTTTTCTGCATCAACGGCTGTTTCCATAAGCATCTTGGTTTGATCATGCTCTCCTTTTTGTTGCAGTTCAGCAGCTTTAAGATCAATTTCTTGTTGTTTAAGTTTAATCAGTGGATCCTTATCTTCTAATCCGCTTCGTTGTTGTTCTTCAGCAGCCATGTTTTTAATCAATTTCGCTTCCAAATCAGAAATTGCAGATTCTTTTTGAGTCACAAACTGCTGTTGCATTTGCTGTATTTGTTGTTGAATCTGTGGATTCTGCGCTGCTTGCTGTTGCATTTGTTGAATCTGTTGTTGTAATTGCTGGGTTTGCTGTTGCATTTGCTGTTCAACCTGTTCCGCTGCCATAATTGCAATATGCTGCAATATATGCGCTTCCATCATTGCGTAAACCTGTACATTAATTTGAACCGGTCTTGTAAACATGAATTCAGCGTGCGCCTCTATGTGCGCCTTGTGGTTTTGTTGTGGAAATGCTTTTGGATCTGTTCCACGCATTGCCTCTGAATTTTCAGTGGCAGGGCTTTTGGGTGGTGGATTTCCTGGATCCGGTTTTAGTAACGCGTCAATGTTATCAACATCCAACGCTTGGTAAACTCTTCTGTATGCTTCACGTAAATTATGTAACGCTGGGTTAGCCGTCGCCATTTGCAACTGCTGCTGTGCCAGCATGACACGCTGTGACATGGAGAATATGTTTGGATTGGATACGGGTAAAATGTCAACACGGTCATCAAAATCCGCTTGCTTAATCATTCTGTTTCCACCCTTAACCATGTATGGATATTCTGGCGGAAGGAACATTTTAATACAACGCGCAAGTAAATTAAATTCAACACCTTGCGCATAATGCAATCTTTTATGGATTGCGCTCATAACTTTTGTTCCACGCTCTAATAGCGCTAGTGTAGTACCAACTGGGTTCTGTTCATTTCCTTCACCCATCTTCATGTCCGCAATCGCCGCGAATGACTTGCCCGCGTCAACACAGAATCCCAATAAGGCAAACAGAACCTGTGATGGTTCCTTGTATGGAAGTGGCAACAGTGATTCCCTAATTGACGTTCCTGTTACGTCAACATCCCTAAATTCACCCGGTTGCAACGGTTCGTCATGGTCACGTATGCGCATGCCACGTGCCTTGAAACCTGCTGGAAGATTGGCAAGAGTACCTGCATCAATTAACTGCCGCAAAACACTTGTTGCAGTTCTTGACAATCCGCCAAGCATGTGTATTAGGCCAAATCCATAGAAGCCTAATCCTGGGAGGAACTTGTAGTGTGTAAAATAGTCTACGCGGTTTCTTAACTGGTCCTGTTGGTTCCAGTTTCTTTTTATTGAAAGTATTTTTGTTGAGTATTGATCAATTGTTATAACGTAAGGAAGCTTAATTCCACTTTGGTCCTCGAACCCCGGAACATCCGCGTCCACATGCATTTCCAACAATACGTGTTCATCATCCTCGGATGACAGATTATCACTTACACCGTGCAATTCATCAATTTTCTCTTTTACATCAGAAGTAGAAACTGTACCTGATGTAATAGGTATATCACGGTAAAATCCGCTTACTTGCTGCTTTCTGAGCGCGTTGGAATCAACTTTTGTTGCATGTGTAATTCTTACAGCATCTTCCAAAGATGATGCCATGTAATTAACAACGCAGTCTTCACTTGAAACAAATTTTGAAACTGGACGACCCAATACAGAGTCATGGTATGTTTTTTTGAACGCTGAGCCGGATAAAGGCAAATAAAACAGTAATTGGTCCATGTCCGGGTCATATTCTTTCATAACGTTCGTAATTTGATAATTCATGAAATCCTTTACGCGTTTTGCCTGTTCTTCCACTTGAGGCGTAATTTCACCAACTATTTCCGTATTAACGGGTCCTGCTGGCGGTAAAAGCTCCTTATACGCCTGTGCCTGAAACTGTGTTGCCGATTCCGCCAATAGGGGATGAATAACGCCGCTTGCCCCTTCAAAAGGCTGTGTGCGGTCGTCATACTTAAATCCAAGCATGTCCAATCCTTTGGTATATGTTTCTTCCCAATCTTTTCTTGATTGCTTGTCCGATTCATATGATCCAATCAATTTATCCGATAATTTTTGAAGATCACCTTCTTCAAGATATTCAGCAAGGTTTGCGTCAAACGGAATCTGTGACTGGTCGACTGGCGCGTTTGGATCCGTGTTTATTTCAGCTCCGCCATCCGGTAATTCAGTAATTTCAACATTAGGATCAAGGTTAACTTGTTTATTCGGTAATTGAACCTCCGTTCCACCGCCAGAAATCTCCAATCCATCATTGAGCGCTTCAATTGCCTTTTCTATTGCACCGGAAGCAGGCATTCTTGATTTAATAGCCATTTTACTTCTTTACCATTTTTTTATTAACAATGCCACCTTTTTTATATACTGGAATTGTAGACTCACCAGGAATGCGCTGTCCTGTATTTATATCACGCATTTCAATTAAAGGGATCTTCTCCCACGTATATCCGTTCCCGTCAACTATTGTTGTGTCTTTAAACTTAAATCCACTCTTCTTGGCAATTCTTTTCATCGCACTTACTCCTATTTCATCGTACCACTTATCCCCGCCTTTGGGAATGTTGCCATGCGCCTTTTTCATCTTTCCAGTGGATAATCCTATTCCATCATACCCCTTATCAGATGCCATCTTCATTAATCCCTGTAAAATCACTTTTGCGTAGTTCTCTGACTTCTTGAATGGAGCGTCTGGATGAACTTTACCACTTTTACCTGTTAATTCTTCTTGCTTTTGCACTTTTTTCTCTAATTTCTTTATATCTTTCGCCAATTTCTTCAATGCCGTCTCAATATTCTTTAATTCAGCCACATTTTCCGGTGATTCACGTTCAACGCGTGATAATTGTAAAATATTATCTTTTCTAAGCCTTGTTGACTCCAAAGTTTGCTCTTTTTTAGCTAATTGCGCAGCAAAATCGCCCATTTCAGCCAAAACATCACCCTTATCTAGCCTTGGAGCGTATTTATAGCCTTTTTGCGCCACTTGTTGGTGTAAATCGGACTGTATTTCCTCCATGAGCAGGATCTTCCTGCCACTTTCATCAATTCTTTCACTAAAGCGTCCCCATCCAAAGGGTGAGTTTCCCGTATTTCCCTTGAAAACCTCTCCGGAAAAGTGTCCTGCCTTGTATGTTCCTTCCTGCGCCCTTACGGCACCTGTATCAAAGTTAAAATAGAACTTTAATTCGCCGTATCCTGAACCGCCAGGAATGAACTGTGTTCCTTCGTGCGCTGGAGTTCTTTTGCTTTTAAAAAAGAATCCCCTTCCCTCGCTCATGTCACCCAAGCGGTATAGCATTTTCTTTGTCCAGAAAGGAATTGGAACATCGCCTGTCATTATCTGCCGATCAAAAATATTTAACGCCTGATAGAGACGATTGAACGCTTCCTCTTCCGGAATGTTTTTAGCCGCTGCCAATTGTGTTACATCTTCCGCCGGAACGAGATTCTTTAAAACATTAAAATGATCACGTTTTACAATGTCATTTGTTCCGTGGTATATTCTTGGAAAAGCGCTTTCCCACATTTCCTTGAAATACTGTCCCTTGTGAAGTTCAACCTGTTGTCCACCATAACCTTCTTTCAGCAAAGGAACCATGTCCGCATCCTCGCCAGTTCCAACAGCCTTGTTCGTTCCTCGCATTGTATTAATGATATTTTCACGGATCTTCATTCCCGTTGCGTCCTGCGGTGGCTGGTGCAACGCCGTCAGCAGCCTTGGATCATTGGATAACACCTTCAGGTTTTCCAGCTCCGGACGGTGTCCCCTGGATTCACGAACCGCTGTAAGCATTTTCGTAATGTCATTCGCGCCGCGTGATACGGGTTCCGCCATCGCTATGTCCATGTCAATCTTCGGCATCTCCCTGTTGTATGTTTCAAGGAGCTCGGTTTTCGATAATTTTCTTTTTGGATCCGCTTTCGCGATATTCGTCAGCAACGCCTCAAGACCAAATTCGTCAAGCTCCGTTGCGGAAACTCCAGGCTTGTTCTTTATTGTACCAAGCCATTGTTGCGCACCCATGTTTACTTCCGGCATGTCCTCAATCGCGTTCACTGTTGATAGAAACATCGCTGGTTTATCTTCTACTGCTTGTGATACAGCGACCTCGCCTGCAGTCGAAGGTTTAGTTAATGTTGGTTTTTTAATATCACCAACCCGGGCCACGGCCTTCGGTACTTTAGATAGTTTACCAAATAAACTTGCAAATCCGCCGACACCAAATTTTTGTCTTTGAATGCTTTCTTCTGGATCTAATAATGGAATTCCGTCTGGCATGGGTCCTCTGTTTGGTGGTATTGTATCAGTTAAGTCTGAATTAATCAAGCCACCATCTTTTCTTTTTGTTCCTTGTTTAATTTGCGTTATTAAATTTGGTAATCCAGGTATTTTATCAATAGACTGTCCGTATGTCACAAGCTTCTCTGTAACAGGATTATAAAAAACTGTTTGAGCATCAAGTTTAGTCAACTCATCAATAGATTTTTTGATTTCTGTATCCAAAGACTTTAATACCACTTTAGAATTATCACCTAGTGGAATTTTTTCCCCACTCCATCCGTTACCTGTTTGTATCTTTTTATTAACATCGAAATCATACCCTAAAAGGTTATATTTTTTAAGTAAACTTGAAATAAGTCTGTTCTCAACTGCTCTTTGCTTATTATTTAAGTTTAATGTTAAAAAATATTTTGGTTGTTGCAGCTCATCCAAAAATTCATCCGGAATCATGGACATCTTACTTCGGATTATTTTATGATCAACAGGATTAATTAAACGTCCAAATCCCAAACCATGCGCCTGGACAAGCTTAGTACGCCTGCCATCTAATTTTATATCCGCGGCCTCGTCTATGATTTTTGATGTCTTAACCGTTAATCCCTCTAAATGCTTAATGGGAGTGGAATCAGGTCCTGCCCTAAAATCTAATTTTTTCTGTAACTCTGGATTGATTGGTTTTTTCCCTTTCGTTAAAAGAGGATTATATTCTCCTTTAGTCTGTGTTGTTCTTCTTCCAAGCTCACTTGATAAATCATTTTTTTTTCTCCAATTTTTTAAAGGACCATGATCTATTATTCCTTTTCCACCTGAAGTAGTGAATATATTCTTATATTTAGGAAACACGTTGACCAATTTTTCGTTGGATATGTATCTATGATCATTTTCAGTTAAATATTTTTCAAGCGCTGTTGCAGCATCCTGATTCTTATCTATATTACCTTGTAATTTTTGTCCGGTGGCGTACTGTTTTTTCTGGATGGCTGATATATCCGCCTTTAATCCTTTTGAAGACAAGAATTGATTAAGATGGTCCTTGAAAAAACCCTCCTGGATTCCTTTATCCCTGAATATTTTAAATCCTGGCATTTTCGCTATTTCAGCAGAACTTACCTTTTCTATTCCAGGAATTGTTTCAAAAAAATTATAAAGTGGTTCTTTAAGTTTTTTTATTTCTTGCTTAGGGGAAAGAATATCAAGTTCTCTTCTATATTTAGCGATATGGTCTGGACTAAACTCATGACCAGTTTGCTTAAGTAATATTTTAGATATTTCCGGGCTTGTTAATGGCTTGATAGTGTTGGGATCTTGCTGTGATAAAAGTGATTTAAGAGTTACATTACCCAGAGGCCGAGATGTCTTTACAAATTGTCCTATTTTGCCAAGGGACGCGATTCCAGCTAAAGCCATTACTGCAGTCCTGCAGTAAAGTCCTTAAAGTCTAATGCTCCTATACCTTGATTCATTTTATTAGAAGGTGGTGGACCTGCAAACATATTTTTAACCTTGGAAACTCCTGTGCTAAAAGGACGCGTAGCTGCGTAAGCCTTCCCCGCCATTGTTGGAGCATTTATAATTCCTCTAATGTTTCCAGCTGCAATTGATGTGGGTAATCCAAGAAAAGTAGATGCAATGTTAGTTGCTGGATCATCCCCACCAATCATTCCTTGATATAGGCCCATTGGATCTTCGGCAGTTCCTATGTAACCCTTATCCTGTAATGTTCCTAGACCAGGAATATCTTCGTATGAGAATAATGATTTATTAATTAGTGTTCCTGCACCCTCATCATCAAGCTTTATGATTCCTAAATTCGGCAATGATAAATCTCCGAACCTGGTCCACGCAGCGTTGACAGCTTTTGGCTCTTCTTTAAAATTTTTAACATAGAAATAATCATCATCTTCATACCAATCATTCTCATCTAGATAATGCTTACTCATTTCATTCTTTAAAGCCATCATGGCATCATAAACTTCTTTATTTCCTTTATATTTATTTTCCAAGTCCTTCAAACTTGTAACATCCAACCCTAAGAATTGATTAGCCGCATCTAAAAGTTTATCGCCTGTCAAAACATGCATATCACGGTACTTTTCCAAATATGGGACAAGCATTTCCTCGTGGTCCTGTATTTTTGAAATTTTTTTGAAATCTTTCCCTTTTACATCAGTTGTCATCATGTTCTTAGCGAAAGAAGCACCTGGAAGCCAAGAATATTTCATTGACTGTCCAACATCCCCCCACGTAAGATCTTTATCAGTTAATACTGTAGGATCAACTGGTAACATTCGTCGTGCCATTGGGATAAGTTCCCCAAACCATTCCGCAACCATCTTGGGCTGGTTTGCGATGACCTTGCCCCATTCAGCTTCGGATGCAACCATCTTTGCCGTTTCCTTTATTGTAGGTGGAAAATTATATTGATCCGCCAAGGCTTCAATACCTGGAGTATACCATCTTTCTTCAGCTGGGTTTGATAAAGTTTCAGCTGAATTGTCAAACGCGCTTTCTGTGGAATATTCTGTTGAAGGTTTTACTTCAACACTTCCAGATGCTGCGTCAACATCATACCCACGCATTTTTAATGCTTTTTCTGATGCCAATGCCATTAGTAGTATTTCCTCCTATTATCCCTAATGCGCTCTTCGTCAGCAAAGTCATCCTTCAGTTCCACGTAGTATCCTTGCCGATAGCGCATTAATGCCTGTGTTGTGCTATCAACGTAATCGTCATGGTCCCCAAAGGGAAATGCTGCACACTCCTCGATAACTTCTTCTGCCCAACGTCTGTCTATTGGAGCATAAACCGCTCCTGATTCGAATATAGGTGCGACACTGTTTACCCTTGAATGTTTATCATTTCCCTTCGACGGTGTAAAGTTAATTACGGGGACCCCCGCCTTTTGGAGCTCGTGAGTCAATGGAAGGCCACTCGCCTTCGCTTCCACAAGCACCATTTCCGGCTCCCAGTACTTATATTCCTCTTGCGCCTTGACTTTTAGTTCAGGAAAATTCCATCTTCCCCTCTTAGCGTCAAGAAGAATAATGCATGGCTTTCCACCCTCATCCGGCTGGAATACACCCCATGTTGTTATTGCTGAATAGTCAGCTGTCTCTTTTGAACTGAATGCAGTGTCATAAGACTGTATAACATACTGCAAATCAGGAATCTTGTCACTATCCCATTTTTTCCACCACTCACGCTTTATAAGCGCACCCTCCTCGGAGGTAGGTGCCTGCATCCACTGCGCGTTCCATTTGGTGACGGGAATGGACGCCTTGACACGCATGAGACCGTCCAGGTCCCAAAAATTTCCCCACATGGGCTTGTCCTTGATGATGGCAGGAAACTCAACAACTTCCCAGTCATCCGTCATTTCATTCTTGCCTTGGGCCTCGAGCAACTTGCCAGTGAGGTCTTTTACAGACCATCTGGTCATAACCAGTACTATAGCTCCACCCGGTTGAAGACGCTGACGAGGACCAGAAGTATACCATTCATAATGAGACTCAAGCACAGTAGGGCTAAGAGCGTCCTGTTCGGAGTGAGGGTCGTCAATAATGAGAAGATCAGCACCCCTACCAGTAATAGCGCCACCAACACCAGCAGCAAAATACTCGCCTCCATGATTAGACTCCCAACGGCCTGCCGCCTTGGAGTCCGCTGCCAGTCCGACGCCTGGAAAAACTTTTTCATATTCCGTTGATTCTATCATGTTCTTCGCCTTGCGTCCAAACCTAATTGCAAGTTCACCCGTGTGTGTTGTCTGAATGAGCTTGGCCTTTGGATGGCGGCCCATGAAGAACGCCGGAAAGAGGTGTGACGCAAACTCTGATTTCGTGTGCCTTGGTGGCATGTTGACAATAAGCCTTTTAAGCTCACCATTGGCAATGCGATTTAGCTTTTCAGCGTAGATCTTGTGATGCTTTCCTTCTATGAATTCCGGCCAAACAGTCTTGACAAAAGCAAGAAAATCACCTTGCGCTTTTTCACGCTTTTCTTCCAAGGCGTTCTTGAGAATCAACTTCAGCGTATTCGTATCTAAGGATTCTAATTTAGAAACATTTTCCATTTTTTAAAAATTTTTTTGAGGTTGGTATTATAA
>Ga0208030_1002110_pt1 | contig 10364 bp, 11 predicted proteins | sample MalvirDeepMed_M9_FD_184246 | JGI IMG/M metagenome (GOLD analysis project Ga0208030, IMG submission 184246) | Marine viral communities from the Global Malaspina Expedition - Malaspina viral metaG DeepMed_M9 (SPAdes) (version 2) | ecosystem: Environmental > Aquatic > Marine > Oceanic | place...
TGAGTGCCTGTCTGTTGTGGTCTTGAGCTTTTCATTTTAACATCTTTCTCATTATCAATTCGTTTCCATCGTGTCCCGTTACCTTATATTTAAGGATTTTCTCCCAGCCCTTTCGCCCCACTAACTCAATAGCGAAACAGCCCTTGGATTCTGCCCATTCCTCGATTGTCTTAATATGCTTGATCCAGCGTTTTAAATTATCGCCAGAACACATGAGGATGGTACACAGAAGCCCGTCGGGTTCGTAATGTATAGTCTCGGTTATACAACAGGCTCTGATCTGTTCGTCCCATGCTATCCAGAGTTGATAGCGGCGTTTTTTTAATCCTTCTAAAACATCCTTCGCAGTCTTGTCTGACCCCTTATACACAACCCTCTGGATAAAAGGTTCCACACTAGGCCAAACGTCGTCCAGTTCGCTTTGTTGAACGCCCCAGAGTTGCGTCAGTACCAACTACCCCAATCGCCATAGTCCACTTGTCCCTGCAAGTCTTCTGCCATTGATTCTGCTAAAGCACTGGTTTCATTGTATCCAGCATCAGGGCCAAGTATTTCTGCTGCTTCATTTAACAAAGCGCCCGCTCCTGTTAAATTATAAGTATTTAATGCTTCTTGATTTGTGACATTATGACCCTCACCGAAGTCTTGATACCCGACAGGCGTTTGCTGGGTGTATAATCCTGGTGGCGGTCTGTCTCCCTGACCCATTATATATGCCAGGTCTCTGGCGTTTGCATATTGCGGGACCACAGTTGATGAGTCATCGTCGTAATATATAGGTAGCCCTTTTTCTGGACCTGGGGATATAGATCCCCAAATCGTTCTTGACGGGGTCTGCACTTGGCGGGTTGGATAGCTGCCTCCAAAATCCTGAAGCATATTATAAAGATTTAAGGTGCCTCTCTGGCTACCGCTGCCACCTGGGTCTGTAGTCCCCCAAGTCGCTCTCCCTGTTTCTGGATCAGCAAATAAGTTTGAATCCGTCGCCGGGTTAAATTGATGATAAGCGCCTAGCTTATTTAAACCAGCAGCTAACAAGCCTAAAAGACTAGCTCCGGGGATTTGACTTCCCCCAATCGCCGTCATCGCTGGACCGACATACTTCTGCCAAGGTGCGTCTTCTCTAGCCAACGCCCTAATCTCACTAAATGGCATTTGAGCCGCTCCCTTATGAACGGGATGGCTAAAAAGATAACCGCTGCCAGGGTTAACAGGCTCACCCGTTTGGTTCTCCCCGCTAAAGAAGCTGCCTCCTACAAGATCCGCTGGGTCTATTGGTACTGCTGCCGCTTGCTCACCTGATACCTCTAGCGGGATCGGGATGGGCGCTACTGGGGGAGTTGGTAGATTAAAATCTGGGCCTATTTTTCTTCTAAGGCTGCCCCGTGTAAAATAATCAACCATGAAATGTAATCCTAAATATCTTATCCGTGTTGGAATTATTCGTGTGAGTTATTGTCACTTCACCGTTCTTTCTGCTTGCCTCTGAAACGTACATACTCGCCACTATCGCAGCGGCGTTTGTCGTGGTTGGACTCCAGTGGAGGGCTGTCTCCAGTCCTATCCTGTCGTCCGTGAATGTCGTGGTTGCCGCATCCGCCGTTAAAGTCCACAGGGTTGCGTTATTCAGTTTTCCCTGCATGACCCTTCGTGACCATTCGAGGGCGTCCCTCAGGAATAAACCTGTGTTAGCCGTTGAAGCCGTAATGCCGGGGAATTCACTCATTGGTTAATAACGCTTCTTGTAAATTAATTCGTCCTCTGGGACATCCAAGGTCGTCCAAGGTGGAGTTTCTTTCCGTTGCTGTGGTGTAAAGTCCATTCTTGTTTGGACGTTTCTGGCTTCAGCTTCCCCAGCTAATCTTTTGTAGATTTCGTATTTTTCTTCAGTTGTGAGCGGTCTGTTTAGTGTTTGTTGAGCAGACTTTATATCACCCTGGGCCTTGCGGATTCCTTGGATTTCTTGTCTGTCAAATTTATTTAGAGCGTATTCGGCCCGTCTAAGTGCGTTTTTGAAATCTTTTTTCTCATCTCCAAATTTAAATGCGTTTCTATATTTGGCGTAAGCACTTCCAGTTGGATATGTCATGTTATGTTCAAGAATAAGTTTATTGGCGATGAATCTGCCAGCGTCAGAAATCCAATCGTTTCTTTTTTGACCGCTACGTTTAGGGGGTGGGCCTAGTTCTCGCCTTATTTCACCACTGTATTTGTACCAGGGCTGACTGCCAAACAACTGTCTTGGTTGTTTAATTGAGAGAAAGTGATGGATGCTATCCATTGATACCAACTCAGCCCATTCCCTGTGAGTATTTTCATATGCCTTTAATTTTGGGATACCTCCCAGTTCATTCATAACCTCTCTGGCAGACTGTACTTTTGCTCCAGGGGCTGCTTCCAATGAACCGCCCTTGGCGAAATATTCCCTGTCTTGAATTGAGTGCTGCAACTCATGTAAAACACTTGACTTTGTTTCTTTAGGACTCAGTCGAGGCTCTTCATAAAGCGTTATGCGTTCTGGAATAACTTCTTGACCCTTACGTGGTTTTTCACCCCTCCTTAGTAAATCACGAAAATAATTTAAATCGGCACCCTTTATATGGGTTGGAGAATAAGAAGCACCTGTTCCCTGCATCCTCCCACCTAATGTTGACGGTTGACTTACATCAATGAGGGAGGCGGATGGATAAGCCCCCCATAACTTATCGTGTGGCAACAAAGTATCCACATCTCTAACTTCAGGATAATATGTGGCTCCGTACTCTGTAACAGGCTTTTTCGTAACTGCTACCTGACTATCATCAATCTCAAACTTCCAGTCATCCTTGTCTTTAACCCAGCCTGTTTCTTTCCAGATATTTTCTCTGCTTTGTCCCGCTTTGGACATTTCCTTGGCTTTTTTCAAGGCGGTTTTATCGGCTGTTGCGGCCTTCGGGCCAGCAAACATACGGATGCCGCCAGTACCTCCTCCCAGTAATCCGCCGCCCGTATATGCTCCGCCAGCAAATAGACCCGCTAAGGCTGTAATGGGGTCGGCGTTTCTAGGGTCCAACATCACACTGGGATAGAACTCTGGGCTAAGGGTAAACCTTAGGTCTTTCTCAAACTTCTTTAATCCCCTTCCTATGGTGCCAGCGTCCTGTTTCAGTGCATCCCAAGCAGCCGACCAGAGCGATTTTCCAGGTATCAACCCAGTTTGACTGGGCTGTATCCCCAATGCTATCTGGCGGTCTAATAACCCTTTAGGTGTATGGCTCGCAGCGAACGGCCTCATAACAGTTGAAAACCGCCCCTCAGGTACATTCGGGACTTTGGCCCTAGTCGTGAAAAAGTCAGCCATCACGCCGTTCCGTCAGCGGTTATATCTGCGTCTACTCCCTGTGCGTGAGTCCATGTTGAACTGGCGGCTATATTGACTTGCGCCCTTGCATACCTCGATGACGTGGTAAAATGCGCCTGACCGTCTGCGTCTATACTCGAAGCCGAACCCGTCGTTATAGAAGTCCCCACGTCGTCGCGTGTTTTAAGGGCTACTGTCACATGGGCCGTATTACTGACATCGACATAAGGTCTGATACCGTCTATCAGAACCCTCTCACCCCCGCCTATCTCCTGTGATTCAATCGTCGCAGCAAGGTTAACCCCTGAGAATGTGGCATTTTTTTTATCGGTGTCAAACACGGCTAACACGTCCTTGCCTCCCGTCCAGATCCTCGAATCCAGACTATAGGGAAGGTCGTCCAGTTGGCTCTCGACAGCGTCCAGACCTTCTAAAGTATATCCCTGGGTCAGGTCGGTGAATAACACCTGGGAATTAAATTCCGCCTCAGACCATTCGTTGAGGCTCCAGTTATAGAGAAGAGCCTTTGTCGCATTGGAAGTCGAACTCGAAGGATAAGTCCACATTACGACTTTATTAATTGGATCGCTCGCGCCCCATACCAAGTGTGGATAGTCCTGCTGGAATCTACTGAAGAATGTCTTGTCTACCTTTTGATCTCCTATCGGGATGGAGTCCTGACCGTTAAATTGATAAAATCCATCGTTCGCCAGGTAAAAACACGAATCCCCTATATTGACCACACTTCTTGAAGCTATCGTTCCTCTTGCTCTTTCCACCTCATAGAATTCGAACACCGTTGGCGGCCCTGAATAAATAACGCGATACACGGCGTCATCCATGAAAATAACTCCGTCCGTGCCGCCTACCGCTCCCGTAATTGCCTGAACCCAACCTCCTGAGGGGAGATCCTGTCTGTCACTTTGCTTGCTCGCTGCGTCTGCGCTTCCAATGGTAGGCCAGTCAGTAGGATCGTTTATCGCTGACCAATGGACTCTATTCGCCACTGAATCATCCGCCGAGGTATAGGTATTCCCCAGCATGATGAAGTCTTTAATCTGGGCGACGTGCCTTGCCCTCGGAGCGTCCGAGTCAAGATCAGCAAAGACCGTAGAAGTGTCCATAACATAGCTCTGGGTATTCGTATTATGACCACTAACCGCTATAATTCTTTCACCGAACTTGGCAAACTGCCATGTGTCGTCGTCAGCGACTGAGGGCGTCGTCGAGCCTGTCACGTCATTGTAGGTCGTACTGGAGAGCTTATAGAGCTTGCTTGTATCCCCTGCGAATGAATTAACATTTCCCGCTGAATCCCTGAACGCAGCCGCGCCCTGACAGGTATTAGTTATAGCGCCGGTCAATGCCGCCAACGTCCCTAGAGGAGCATAGGAGTGCTTCGTCCTTGGAATGACGTTCTTCGCAACCGTACTAAACTGGCCCCCGGCGTCGAGGGCTGGTTGATCAGGCGCAAACTCGCCGAACGGGATCATAGATAACCGCCCGTGTTAATGTTAAACTGGTTCCCTCTTGCAAGACTCGCATCGTGCCGCATTCTAACCCTGCCCTGGGTCTTGGAGTTTAGACGATTAATCTCCTCGATAATCTCATCTCTTAGAGGTTTATATATTGCCATCCTGTCCTTGGCCTGTCGTGCCGCTGCCGCCTCGAAACACGACGCATAAAGGTAAGCATCTGGATAGTTGCTCATCAGCCAATTAGTAGCATCAGACGTCAGATTGTTCGCCTTATAATAGACTGCTTTAGTCGCATAAGACTGATCCGCCGGTCTCTCGAACTCGTACACCGTCGCCCCTACTCTGTAGAGACGAGGCTGCCCTGAATCCGTTGCGCCCCAATAGACCAGATCAGCATCTGTCGCCGGGGTTAACTGACTCAAGTCAGACGTATAATGTAATCCAATATCCGACAGGAATCCCGTAGGCAGAGAGGCGGTGCTTGCCGAGGACGAGATTGTAACCGTGGCCGTCGCCCGCATCTGGTGCGTTCTCAAACGCCTGTTAAGAACCGCTTCCGCCCTAAGTACATAATCAGGGACAGCATTAGTGAACCCCGTGTCGGAGCGTGAGAACTCCGAGGCTATCGCGGTCTTTAAGGTCGTGAAATTCGTTAAAGCCATTTACTTCTTCTTTGGCTTCTTTTCAGCTTCGCCAGGGCTTTCTTTCCACTCTTTCGGGATAACGTCGTCATCCTGGAAGAGCTTTGAAACGATCTCGCCCTTGTCTTTTTTATACATCCACTTTGGCATCTTTATCTCCTAAAGAAGTGGGAGGGCCGAAGCCCTCCCTGTGGGGTTAGTTCATCTGGATACGACAGGCTAGTTCTGGCCTGATGGTTTTGTATCCGTAGAGAACGTCGATCCTTGTCGGGAACGTATCAGCACTGATGCTGTAATCCCTTACAATTCTCATGGATATTCCGTCCATGACTTCTCGTGCTGAGAAATCAACGCCCTGAGGCCTGATCAAGTCAGCCGTTGCAAAGCAGAAAGCATCCTTATGATACGCAAGGCTCACACCGTAATCGGCGCTTGCAGCTATATCAGTAGACTGGTCGCTTTCGTTTTTATGCAAAGCGGCATTGTTGGCCGGCATAGCACTTACATTCTGTTTCGCACCCGAACTGTAAAGCGCAGGGGAGAAACTGATTGTAGTGGCAGAAGTCCCGGAGTTCGCCGTAACGGTAAACTCTTTCAACTTCGTTAGTGTTGCCTTGGTCTCAGGATGAACCGCGAACACTGAAGCGAAGTAGAAAATATCGCCTATTAAGAATGTCCCAGCGCCGGTATCCGTGGTGATCGAAGTCGATCCTTCAGCTATCGTGCCAGCATCATTGACAAGATAGTCGCCTGTACCATCGTCAGTCAATTGTTACACAGCTTTTTTAATTACTGTCTCCGATTTTCATCGGAGTATCGGACTATATCATCATCCCAAAGGGATGTTCTGCGCTCTTGGGCCTTTACCATCCTCTTGCGAGGACTCCTTGGCCTAGTCTCTGAACCTTTCTGACATTACTGCCAGACTTGGCTGCTGATTGGCTTATTATTCCTAACTTAGCTTTCCAGCAATTCACAGAATTTACACTTACCGCTTGCACGGCAAAGGGGCAATCTAATGGATAGTTTTACCCGACGTATGCTGCGGCCACATGGAGTTTTCCATAATTTCGGAGAACCCGAATGTGTTAGAAGCCACACGGCCTTCCTTGTAGTTTTTGCCTACATTAGTACGGTCGTTATAGAGACCTTTTAAGGCTTCAACCAAGTCAAGGTTGTCCTGAGTCGACAGGTTTAAGCAACGGTTGTCATACGGTGCCAGATTATCAGTCAGCACCTTGGACGCCGTCATTACATCGCTTGACGTAATTGTCGCGCCAACGTCCGTCACGTGGTTGTAGACGTCTTTATACATGGACATTGCGTCGGACTCGATGTTCGCCGCCAGGACTGACATTGCCGGTTCTAATATTCTCGAACCGAAGTCGTCTATATCCAGTGACAAATCGTCACTTGTCCATGTGGTATCGACGCCCTTCTGCGTCGCGACCTGAAGGGTCACGCTCGACTCCACGACGTCTTGTGAAGAGAGTGCAGCCCCGGATCTTACGGTGTACTGATTGGGAAGCCTGATCTTCAGACTGTCGCCGATCTTTGCACCGCTCTTACCAAAAGACGAATCATAAGAACGATTAATTGTCCCTACGAAGTTCAACTTCTGGTGCAGTATACGAAGGGCTTCCCTCGTAACCGCAGTCGGAGTTAAAGTTGTATTAGCCATATTATCCTCTAGCTATTTGCGCCTCCCGGCGTTTCATCCATTCGTCCACACTTAACCCGTCATGCAATCCCTTCTGGGCAGTCCTCTTGGGTTTTACCCTCGTGGCTTGCGGGACAGGTTCAGACTTTTTGGGTTTCGAGCCGGTCTGCTTCTGTTGAAGTTCGTCAAACAGTCGGGCTTTATTTAAGATCCCTATTAGAACAGGATCGTAGTTCGTCCCGGCCAGTTGACTCTCGGTTAGGCCGCTTTTTATCCCAAAGTCAAAAACAGCCTTTTCGGTTTCCGAACTCCAATTAGGGACCGCTCTCTCTATCTTTGCGCGATTTTGCTCAACTTCCTTTGCTGTTTCAGTGTGCATCTGCTGTTGAGTTTCGGCGTGTAGAGATTGCAGCTTCCCCTGAGCTTGCATTCGTTGTTCCCGTAGAGCACCCATCTGTATTTGCGCTTGCTGCGCGGCATTTGGATCTTGGGAGGCCCATGTATGCCAGTCTATCTCGTTGTATTCAGCTAGTTGCTGGTCAAGTATGCCGAGTTGGGTGTAAGCCTCAGTATGGGCGGTCTGCAACTGAATGGCTTCCTGGAACCGTTGTCTGTCGGTTTCCAGATCCTTCCGCTGTTCCGCAACTTCCTGAGTCTTGGTCGTGTAATCACTTTGACGCATAATTGCGTCTTTTAATTCCGGGGGTATATTATACTCTTGCCCCTCGTATTCTACAGTCTCCACTTCAGGGGACGGGTCGGGTTGCTCTTCCGAGTCCTCATCGTCCTCTTCAATTGACGCCTGTTTGGCAGCTACCTCGCTTTCTTCTTCGGTCTCTACCTCTTGGGGTTCGTTCTCGTCCCCTTCAACGATTCCCTCATCGGGTTGTTCGTCAGCCATAATTTACCTCGTGGGTTGTGGTTTCGACTTCCTTCGGGGATGGTCGGTGTACCTCCGACTTCCTTTAGGGCTGGTCGATTTACCCCCGGAAGGGGTAATTGGTGACAGTCCCATAGCTCTGGGCCTGTGCTAAATCTTTCTGTATCTCAGCCTGGGCTTCCATCCTGTCGGTTTCAGCCTCGAATTGATCTATGCCCACCTTCTGCCTGTCAAGATCGAGCTTCTGTTTATCGATATTTATCTTGGCTGCATCGACCTGTTGGTCGCCCTCTAGTTTCCTGATGTGGTCTATCGCCATTTGCAACTGTGCTTGCAAAGCGGCTTTCTCCGGGTCTTCAGGCTGAGTTAGCTTCTCCAGTCTCTTGGCTATCTCATCAGCCCCAGGCCAGTCGAGGTTCTTGGCAAATATATCTCCAATGATCGGCGCGGCGTCTGGGTATACCCTGAGAAGTTCCATCATCTGGGTTGCGGCTTCCTCGCGTCTTGTCGTAAAGCTAGGCCCGCTTCTGACTACCAGGTCATACTTGCCTTTGGTTAGATCGTATATTCTGGCCTTCGGTTGGCCCATTTCATCCATGACAGGTTGGCCGTTCTGCATCATGGGGATTTGCTGATTAACCTGTACGTTCTCAGGCTTGTCGTCTTCACCCAAGACCCTGACCACTCTCTCGCCGCTGTAAACATGAGGAATTAAGTCAAGTATTATCTTCCCGGCGTGTTGTATTGCCTTGTTGAGATTGTCGATAAAGTGAAAGGTCGAAACATCCCCTTCCCTCTGTCTCGCTAGAATCGCACGGCCTGATTGCTCATTGGACCTCGCGCCTAAAGAAGCATCGTGCATTCCAATCACGGACTTCATATCATCCGAGGCGTTGAGGGCTTCCTGTAAGGCTCCCGCCGGTGGCCCTGCGAATGATTGTCTTTGAGGCGCTACTTGCCCGTCATACTGTAGATAAGGATGGCTGTCGGTATTAGCCGTCGCCCACTTGTCCCCGTCCTCGTCGAACGCACCAACAGGCCCAATGAAAGGCGCTTTGGGAGCTAAAGCCACTAATTCAGTCGAGGCAGTCCTCCAGTAGTTATAAATCCTCTGTGGGTCTTTCGCGTCCCTGATTAGGGATTTAAAGTGTCTCTTTCCCTCGACCCAACTCTCTTCGCCGTAGACCGGAATAATGGGAATATACATCCCCGGCCAGTCGATCTCTTCCAGGACTTCCTGCCCGCTTAAAGTATACCTTTTGACCTTCCATGACTTAACCGTTCGCGTATTCTCCACGAATACTTGAGATACATCCCAGTAGTCCTTGTTCTTTTCATAAACCTCCTCGTCTATCACCTGGCCGTCACTTAATAGAACTATAGGTCTGGGTTCCTCTGTTCGCTTCCAGTAGTCTGCAACCCTAACCGAGTCCTCTGTTATCCAGTCGAGGTCTTTCTCTGACTCGAAATCGGCGTCCCAATCCACCTTATCTGCGTCGGGGAATTCCTTTTCGAACTCTGCGTGGCTCATTACATCGGAGACGAACCCTATATTCCAGTCGCTGCTATCTATCGCCGTGCTTCTAGGGTCGCCGTGTATCGTAAACGGGTTGGCTATCCTCTTAATTAAAATATCCTGCTCAAAGGTATCATTGAAGGCGGGGAATTCCACGTCGATGATAAAGTAGCCAAACCCTCCAGTGACCGCATCGCTCATCGCTGTGTCGTACGCAGCGTCGGCATTACTCTGCACCTGTATGTTCCTTAGTAGACCATTGAGTATCTCCGCGCACTCCACGTCTGCCGTGTCGTCCACGGGGAACACTTTAACGCTTGGTGTATTCAGTCGGGCGTCGTTAGCTACTTGTCTAATGAACGCGGGCATACGATTAATCGTCAGAACGGGTCTGCCTTCCCGGCTGCGCTTACTCCTGTCGGCCTCGTCCCATTGCTCACCCAGACGGGCGAAGCGTATATCGCTCTCGGCGTTCTCGCGGTTCTCCTCCTCCGCTTCCTGGCAAGTCTCGAATGCCTCTTTGGCTTCTTTTACTATATCGTCCATTATCCCATCCAAGACCCGCCCGCATTATTGCGGTGGTCAATCTTAGGTTTCTGTCTGTTGAGCTTGGGGAATAGCTCAGTAAATGCCCATACCATAGCATCCACTCTGTCGGGCGAACCGTCGCCCTGATAACCAGCGGAAGTCATCTGGCACATCTGATCCTCCAGCTTATCGAACGTCCCGGCGTGTGATATGCGCCCTAACTGGTAGAGAGCCGAGATCGGCTCCGCTCGAACGTGCTTTCCCCTTGTTGCTCGCACCTCGATTATCCGTATTCCCGGCCTCACGCTCTCAAGCGTATGC
>Ga0208030_1002114_pt1 | contig 10353 bp, 24 predicted proteins | sample MalvirDeepMed_M9_FD_184246 | JGI IMG/M metagenome (GOLD analysis project Ga0208030, IMG submission 184246) | Marine viral communities from the Global Malaspina Expedition - Malaspina viral metaG DeepMed_M9 (SPAdes) (version 2) | ecosystem: Environmental > Aquatic > Marine > Oceanic | place...
TTAGTATTATCACTATCCCCTCGATAATGACTGTAGGGGTATACCTATGTGTTGATAAAACCTACGAGTTGCAAGAGTAAGGAACACATAAGTCATTGTGCTAAAGGTATCTAAGGACACACTCCTTACTCTGTGGCAACTAAACTTATTAACTTTATAGGAGAATAAATATATGGAAAATAATATTCCAGACTTTAGAAACCCTCAAGTTGCATTTGAGAATGCAATAGCTAATAGAAAATTGTTTAGGGATTATTTGGGTCATTGTGAATTGGAAGAGCCAAATGCTCAATACCAAGACAATTACTATTATGTTGGCGATTGGATGTATATGCATTCAGATAAAACTAAAAAGATTGACTACTTTAAAAATAAGAACACCAGAAAATATATGGAGGTGTCTTATGGATAACTATACTGCTGTCGGACTTGCTGAAGGCTTCATCGAAAGTGATAACGAAAAAGAAATCATAAAGGCTTGGCAACATTTAATTGATACTGACTTGATTAATAACTTGCAGGGATTTTTTGGAAGAACTGCCAAGAGATTAATTGAGCGAGGTATCTGCAAACCAAAGGAGGTCAGCAATGACTGATACTTTAAACAATAAAGAAGTTAAGAGACTTGGCGAACTCGGACAAGCGATACAAGGTTGTCTGAGTTGTGACATTAACGACAATAACATTCCTTGTCGCACAGATAGACTACAAGCAGTTAAGTATATGGAAGAGTATTTAAATATTCATAACTTGGTTGTTAAATTTCCTACTGTTAAAACTTGGGAAGACTTAAAGATTAAATAAATTATTCAGCTTAATGCATCTACATAGTGGATGCATTGGGGTGCAATAATTATTGTACCATTTGGGTCAAAATAATAGTGATATTATTTTCGAGACAACAAGCTATATTCTCTATGGATGTACATTATATTATTCATAGTCTTGGTTAGAGAGAAAACAAACGAAACAGAATAACCTATAGTGGCAAGATTGTATCAAAAGTTATCGTACATACCCCAGATTATTAAGGCTTGGTAGTGCCAGAGGATTGTGTTTGATGAGTATTATAATTGAAAAAGATACCAACCTCTATTACACAAAGTAATCAAGAGTTCCTAAACTACCACTAACCCTTTAACAAAAGGAGAATATTATGATGGATGCAAGTACAATTAGTGCAATCCAAAACGTAGATAAGTATGGCAAGTTGGCAATTCCAGAACGAGCTATATTTGATGTCTCTGCAATAACTCCAGAGTACATCACACCAGACGGTGAGCGAATTAAAATGGAAGATAAAAGAGTTTGGGTAAAGACAGATACTCCAGACGTTTATCTCGGAGTTCACTCAACCAGATATGGAGCGAAGCCTTACTACAATCACTTGAATGATGTGAACGATATAATTATTGATAATATCGATGCATTGAATGATGGCTCTCTGGACAATATCTCTGTTAGCAGAAGAGTATTTGAGAACGGTATGAAAATACAGTCAGATATTAAATTCCATAACAGAAAAATTTATCCTATGGGTAAATCTGGGGAAGCCGTAACTCTGTGCCTCAAAATGTTTGACTCATTCAATGGTGCTTGGTCAATGCAGGACTTAATCTCCATGTGGATGAAAATCTGCGACAACGGAATGTTTGGCCACAGACAAGTGCTTCGTGCATACAACAAGCACACAGTGTCCAAGAGTATTGAAAAGCAGAGGGAATACCTAACTGCCGATAAGATACAACTAGCGTTGGAGAACTTCTCAGAGGATGAGGAAAAGTTTGCACAAATGGCAACGACTCAGGTAACTGACGCTGATGCCGAGCATTTGTTCAAGAGAACTATAGCGAGAAACAAAGCAAACAAACTGAATGTGAATGCATACTCTGAGAATGTTTTGTCTGACCTAAATAATATTTATGTTGGTTATGTAAATATTTATGGTCGCACTCTCTGGACTATCTATAACACAGCGACAGATTGGGCAAGTCATCCGGAAAAGTCAACTGTGAGCAGAGGTAAATCCTACAATGTGGTTCGTTCAAGGGGCAATGAGGTTAATAGCATGATTAACTCAGAACTCTGGTCAAACATTGGACACAAGAGACTTGTTACTGCTAACTAATTAATTTCATATTGATGCACCTACAATCAAGTGGGTGCATTAACTTTATAGGAGACACTGTGAAACTAAACAAAGACATTACTAGTAGTGGCTTGTCCGATGCTTTTAAAATGAGGGCAGTAACCTCCAATTTAAAATTAGCAAAATTTATTGGAAGGAAGGTTCAGTACAAGAAGGAACTACTAACGAAGGAATTTGTCCGAGCAAATGGGACTATAACCAAGAGTGAAATCTTTCACATAAGAATGGTTCAAAAAGATTATCAAGGCAATGATTGTCTGAGGGGTTTTGCAACTTCATATGATGATGACTTTGGTCGTTGCATTAACCCAGATTATATTGAACTTGTGAAGGTGTCCAATGAGTAGAGATACGCAGGACAAAATGATTCGATATACTAAAAAAGATTTTTTAAGTTATGCCGAAGCCTTTGGGGATAATCAATTAACCTATGACGAAATACCTGAAGAAAGACACGAGGCTTGGTTAAAGTATATTAGTCATTGGTCATTAAAGGAACTTCAACAACACTTTGGCTTTACACATAAAAATAATGTTGATGGCAAGGAAATTTATAAGCCAAAAAAAACTAAATAACATCTAGCTTAATGGAGCAGGTACATCCTGCTCTATTTGGGTATATGTTAGATATGCCAAATTTATTAACTATATAAAATAAGGAGCGATTAATGAGAATTAATAAGCCTACTATAGATAAGTATATTAAACTTATCGTTAACAAGGTTACCTACAACAGAAGAGTTAACCAACTGATTAAACCATTTAAGGTGGAGTTGATTAGCAAACACTTTGACAAAAAGAGTTTTGCTCAACTACAACTTGATGGAAACATTGGCGAGGTTAAGATACAAAAAGTTGTGAGACCTTACGCTGACTTAGAAAAACTTTTAGCTAACTCTAAGGATGCTAAAAAGTATGTGACTTACAAAACATCCTACAGACTAACTGCAAAAGAGTTTGATGCAGTTGAACTCAAGGAGGTTGCATAATGGCTAACTTAAAAGATGCTATAAAAGATGTAGAAAAAATAATTGAAGCAGTTTTAGATTTTGGTATAGCAAATATTGATAATATATATGATGAGGATATTAAACAAAGGTACTCAGAAATATATGACAAATTAACAAAGTTATCTAAAGACTTAAATGAAATTAAAGTTGCTGAACTCAAGAAGGTTGTGTGATGAATAATTTAAAAGTAGGTTGGGCGTTAGTAAATACACCAGATGGAAAGATATCCTGCAACATTAGAAAAGTAGGAAAAAAATCTTCTGTTGTAGAGATACCTCGTTTAAATCCTACATCAGCACTATCTATAGACCATTTTGATACTTATGATGTTCCTAACGATTGTTTATATGAATTAAAGAGTACGAAAAGAAAATAAAATAATTGAGGCGATGGGATTTTATTCTCATCGCCTTTTTTTGAGCCTAAAATTTTGAAAAATTTTATGACCGTTCTTATGACCGTAAGTAGTCGGACGCTCTAAGTAAGACGCTCACGATAAAAATCCTACAATAATCTTGCATTCGGTGAGATTGTTATCATATAACTATTATTAACGAGGAGTAATTAATGGATATAATGCGAGTACATTCCATAAGGAACACCTTCATGGATTTGATTAGGGATGGAAAATACCCAGACCCCAAGAGTAAAGAAGAAATTGAATTAGGAGGCGATGCAGGCATGAATTTACATGAAGGCATTGCCGATTTCACAATCACAGACAAGGTTTCAAATCAGCGTTTTGAAGTCTACATTAAACCCTTACCAAAGGAGGTAGGATGAAAACCATAAGACCGGGTCACTACCAGACTACCGTTCCCTATGGCTACAATGCCAACATTGTCATTGACATAGTCAAGGAGAAGAGTCGGTTGTCTAACAACAACTGGAGGCTGACTGTTGACGATTCAGTTGTGTCCAAAAAACACACGAGCAGTTGGCTGACAAAGGCTGAGGCTGTTGCGAAGGCACACAGACTTGTCCAAGATGGACTCCTTGAGGATGCCATCAAAAAACTGGAGAAAGCCTTTCCAGAATTCAAAAAAAACAATACGGAGGTCTCTACATGAGGCCTCTTTTTTATTATGTCTTTAAAAAATCTAGGTTTCTGGTTATGTGGTCTCACGATTTACATAGCCAGTCCATAGAAAAAGATAGAGACAGTAGGACGCTCGAATTCATTTCCGATTTATTTTTAATCGTCTACACGAGAGTGGAGAGGTTTGGTGTCTGGATGGGTTGGCTAGTTCGTGAGCCATACTACGTTGACAAGGCAATCAAGAACTCTGAAGAGAGGCTTGAAAGGCTTATTAAATTAAAAGCACCAAAGGTTATCATTGACAACGAAAAACAAATCCTAACCAAACGCCGGTGGGCGAAGCAGTCTGGATGTAAAACGATGGAGGAATTCCACGAGAAACAAGGTAAATAATAAATGTAGGGCAGGTTCACTGCCCTATTCTCTCTAATTATTAGGATATTAAAAAGTCTGCACGATTGTGCAGTGTATATTTTGTACCACAAAAACAATAAACAGTATAAAGAACAGATGAGGAACAGATGAATAAGAAAAAAGAAAATAACAGTTGGAGCGGAATGAATAAGAAACAAGAAAATAATTATGTTAACTTAATGGGTATTTTTGACCGAGACAATTTTACTGCTAAATTTGAATTAGTTAATGATTTAGCAAAGTTTAAGGTTAGAAACAAGAAAATGTGCGACATTGATTGTTCTGCTTGTTTATTTGAATTTATGAATAAAGGTAAAAGTGGGGTGGTAAAGCAATGAAACACATATGTGCAACACTACTGCTTCTATGTAACACGCTCAATGGCGATTTAGACCTAGATTTCATTGAAGAGGTCAAGGCTTGTGCCTTGCAGTACAACGCCATAGTTGAGTCCCCAGAGAGGATACCCATTAATCTGGTGTTGGCTCAAGGTATACTGGAGTCGGATTGGGGGAGAAGTCGCTTTGCAACAGTTGGTAACAATTTGTTTGGCGTTAAAGCTGTAAATGGAGAGGATTACATTAAGTCCAGAAACGGCAGAAAAGTAAAGAAATACCATACAAAATGCGATTCAGTTAACGACTACATGGAATTACTTGCACATGGAGAGCCATATAGGGAATTCCAAAGTAAGCTGTTTCACCAGTGGGCGGTTGACAATGTTGATGTCCACGAACTAGTAAACCATCTGGACGAATATGCAGAGGATAAAAAGTACAAGGAAAAGATAAAGGAACTGATAAGGCAACTGGAGAACCTCTAACGTCTTTTCTTGTAGTGATTGAAGAATTTCACCACGGAGTCGAGGGCGTTGCGTAAATCCCTCTTGTGGGAACTGTCCCTCATTTTTTTTTTACTGTATTTCAAGTAGGCGGGGTGCTCAAAAAAGATAATGACATCCCGCATCAGCCCGTAACTCCTTCTTCCCACCTCCTTAATGATGTATTTCCTGCACTCCGTGTACACAAGGTTATTGTGTACATCCTTCCTTTTTTCGCCGTCTTCCATAGACCTTCCCCTTATTGGCGATAATAATTTCCCCGTATTTGACTCTGGAAAAGGTTTTCCAAACACTTTGGTATGCAAATACCAGTAAGTTAGTCCTGCGTTATACTGCACTGGCTCTATAATTTGCCGAGCGTACATAATATCGAGTGGAGTGGTGGACAGGGTTGGGTCACCCCCGTTAACCAGTGTCAGCCTTCTAATTTGCTGTTCTGGAGTGCCTTTATCACGAAGAGGCTTGTCTTTTTTTGGTCTACCCCTCTTAGCCAACTTCTATGCCTAGTTCTTTCGCTCTCTCCTTTGTTAAATCCCCACTGTTGACCGCATCCCTGACGTCCTGCTCATTTTTTAGGGCAAAGCTCTTTAAAAATGGCGTAATTTTGTCACTTTTAAACATTCTAACCCTTGACGCAACGATGCTTGAGTCCACTGGTATGTCCACCTTGTCAGTGGGCAGTTCCTCCTCCCATCTGTGATGATTGAGCCATGTCGAGAAATGAGGAATGTACTTGGGGTCATCAGCTTTTTGCTTACACAGTTCATTAAACTTATTTATTATAAGTTCTGGGTCTATTTCCGTAGCGTGACTGATATAGCTTTTTTCGCCAACCTGCCTTGAACCTCTCTTTACTAACAGACTCTCCCATATATGCTTATATATGTTTATATAAGAATCAGAGTCAGATACTGTGGTAGAGTTTTGCTTACGCAATGCTACAGTCTTTGCTACACCACCCTTACTCCCAGCTAATTTTTTAAGCATTATTTTTTCAATTTTCTTTTCTCTGTCTTTTTTCTGCCTTTTTTGATGGTATTTTCCATCAATAAGAACTAATTTTTGGTTAATAACTAGCATTAAGTCAGATTTCTGCTGTTCCACCACCTCCGGAACATCACTGTGGTCTAGAACCATTCTGGCTATTACGTTAAAGTCATTGGGCAATCCCCTTCCATTTAGAGTGCCCAAGTTAGTGTATAATCTCATATATATGCCTTCTTGCTGTGCGGTAAAACCAGAGCATCCCATTCTCCAGTCTCCATGATATAAATCACTGTAAGGTAGTTGTATTTTTTCTTCGCTCATTTATTTTTATCCCTCTCCATTTTGCGGGTATTCTCTTGATGACACCCTCTTTTTCTAGCTCCGTCAAGTAGTGGTAGATAACAGCCTTACTCTTGCTTGATAAACCCATGTGTTTCATCATCTCAACGTAGTTTGGTGCTATTCCATTTTTTTTCATATACCTAAGAAGAAAATCATACAACTGTTTTTGTCTTTTTGTCATTTAACCCTGCTTAAAATCACTTTCATTATGTCTTCGTCAAGAAGAAAATAAGGTGGCTTGTTGTCAACCTTGACAATGAGTATGTCACAATCTTTTTTCCATCCAAGCAGAGTCTTGGCGGGCTCCGTCTTTCGTCCCTTCACTTCTACCTTAATGGGTTTCCTCTGTCTGGGGAGGAATAAATCCAAGTCACCGGAAAACTTACCACCCAATGCTCCACTGAGAATAACTCTCTTACAGCGTAATCCCAATTCCTTGAACCAGTCACGCATCTGATATTCCCTTCTGGAACCTTTTCTTTTTGACTTATTAACCATTGCTATTCGTCATTAAATTTAGTAAAAACTCCATATGATTATACCTAACAGACCGATGTCCGGATTTGAGAAGTTTAACTTAACAATTCCGTCTCCGTCAAGCGTTAATGATTTTGTCGGTTATAGGGCAAAATGGTGCCTGCGTAAAATATTTGGATATAATTTTCCCTCCAACTGTGCGATGGAGAGGGGAACTTGTACGGAAAAAGGTGTATCACCCATACTAGAGGGGTTGGTTACTGAAGATGAAGGTATAGAGATTGGATTAAAACACTTTGACGATAAATGTAATCCAGATATGAAGGATTATCACGAAGAGAGAGCGACAATACCCTATTTGATAAGAGGTGCAGTGAAGGAGTTAAAAGATAAACTTGGAGATTTGTATACCTATCAAGCAAAGATTGAAGGCGTATTGCATGAGTATAAATATTTTGGGTACACCGACTTTGTAATGGAAGATAAGTCCACTGGCAAAAGAACAATAGTGGATTTAAAAACAACAAAGAGAAAACCCTCAAAGCTAGCATCCTCCCACGCTAGACAGATTGCCCTTTACAGCAACGCACTGGAGTGCGATGCCGTCCTGTTGTATCTCATCCCATACAGGGTGACGGATAAAAAAACAAAAATTGTATCTCGCAGGACAGAGGGCGTCTGGTACGAACTGGAGGATAAGAAAAAACACTTGGAGGAAGCACATCAGATAATAAAGACTATGGATATTCTGCTGTACAATTGCAACGATAAAAATGAGATAGCACAAATGTGTTTTCCGAATACCGATGATTTTTTTTGGAATGAGCCAGAAATAATCGCAGCAAGAAAAAAAGTCTGGGGTGTGTAGTGCCAGAGTTGACTATGGCCGAATACGAGAGGGAGAAGGATGCGGAAATGTCAAGAATCTGGGACAGTTTTTTGCCTTTTTATTCACAGTGGTATTGGGATACAAATTGGCTAGGAAAAAAATACAAGGCTTGGTATAACGGCCCCAGAATTGAATGGATGAAACTAGTAAAGGAGAAGAAGAATGTCAGTAGAGAGCGAAGTAAAAAATAATTTTCACACTAACGGAAATGGGTATCGTGTTCCAATTGAATCCATTGTTCCCAAGCTGCCCAAAAGTATAGCCACGGCTATAAATGGTGTCATGGGTGACATCAGGACGCTGAAGAAGGAAGATGAAAATAAATTTCAGAACTACAGTTACGCAAGCATAGATAACTTTTTAAAGGCAGTGAACCCACTGTGTGCAAAGCACGGCTTGATTATTAACATTGATGAAGAGAGTTGCGAGGTAACCAGAGATGGTACTAAAAATCCTTGGGTGCACATTGTATACAAATTTATTTTATCCCACGCCAGTGGCGACACTTGGGGTTACACGCCAAAAAGAAATATGTTTGTTGCCATGACTGGCGGACAGTCTATGGGCAGCAGTATGTCCTACTGTTTAAAACAATACATGAGAAGTTTATTTCTAATTTCAACGGGAGAGAGGGATGACTTGGATGGACACAATCAAAATTTTAACGGTGGAAAGGAAGAGAAAAAGAATGAAAAAAAGGATGGTAAAACACCACAACACACAACACATAGGAGGACTGGCTAATGTTTTACATGAGATTATTTAAAAACGAACACAAGGAAAAGGATGACAACAAACCCATCTACAGCAATTCAAACTTTACGGTAAAGGAGAGGGTTGTCTTGGAACCGGGTCAGGCATACACAATTGGTATGTGGAAGGACAAGGAGAGGGAATCCCTCAACATCAAGGTGGATGAAAAAAGGGAAAAACCAGTGTTAAAAAACAGCGGACTTGATGAAGACATTGATGTACCGTATTAATGAAGCCACACGTCAGAATTTATCTAAAATTCTGGGGGTATTCAGATTCCTCCTTCTCGCAGGAGCAAGTGCTGTGCGATGGATGTCAAAAAAAATTTGCAAACGATGTTCATCATATATCCCGAAGAGGTTTAGGAGGAAGCAAGAGGAAGAACACCCCACAAAATTTGGTCGCTTTATGTAGGGGATGCCACACGATGGCTGACCACAACAAGGAATACAACAAGATAATAAAGGAAAGACTGGATAAAAAAATACTGAAGAGGACTTATGGCTACAAATGATTACATAGAGCACAACCGATTTGACCCCAATGTCCTAATGAGAAGGGCGGAGGAGTTGGGTGATGACTGGGCGGAGAAGGATGCATCCTTTGGTATGCTGGATGACGCCAAGAAAACTCTTCTTGGGAAGCTGGTATCCGACAAGCTGGATGAGGGCATGACTGTGTCCAAGGCTGAGTATTACGCCCAAGGTCATGCAAATTACGCAGAACACATTAAGGCACTGGGCAAGGCAAGAAAGGAAAAGAATTTGTCATTGGTTAAGTACAACACATACAAGAAATGGATTGACTTGATTCAGACAAAGGAAGCGAACAAACGAGCGGAGATGATGATAAAATGATTAGGATATGGTACACAAACACGGATACTTTCATTAACTTTATGATGGGCATCGGCAAGAAGCCAACCATCGCAAACCTCAGTGAAACACACAAGGTTGTCTGGGAAAACCTTGAAACAAAGATAGAGGCACAGCCACTGCAAGTGCGTGGTCATGAATTGGATAAGTGCAAGGCATTGATGACGCAGTTTAATTCCGACTACAGAAACCCATTATCTGGTCACAGCGGCGAGGAGGGACGTAAGTTTCAGGAAAAGATGAAAGATAATAAAATTAATGTCATCCACACGTCAATGAGTATTGGGGATGTTATTCAATTGGATAACGATTACTACTACGTTGACAATGGATTTACAAAACTGGAGAAGAAATGAGCAATAAATTCGATATAGATTTGCAGTATGGCAAAGTCCGAGAGGATGAGATAGCCAGTATGTTGCAGAATGAAAAGATTGAGGTGAAGACCGAGAGGGATATTTGGAAGACAACTGGTAATATCGTTGTTGAGTTTGAATGTCGGGGAAAGCCAAGTGGCATTGCCGTTACGGAGGCCAAGTGGTGGGCACACGTCTTGGCTGACGGGGATGAAACGTAT
>Ga0208030_1002119_pt1 | contig 10331 bp, 6 predicted proteins | sample MalvirDeepMed_M9_FD_184246 | JGI IMG/M metagenome (GOLD analysis project Ga0208030, IMG submission 184246) | Marine viral communities from the Global Malaspina Expedition - Malaspina viral metaG DeepMed_M9 (SPAdes) (version 2) | ecosystem: Environmental > Aquatic > Marine > Oceanic | place...
ATTCTGTCCATGTTCGACATGGTTGCCGGCCCCAATCCTTCCGCCTCTCTTCGGGCTTCCTTCTCTTCCACGTCACCCAGTGATTCAGAGAACCAGAAATTACGGGCAAACTCGGCAAGGGACGGACGCCGTTCACCATACCGTTGTACTTGTTCAGGCACTGATGGTCCTCCACTAGGGTCATGCCATGCATCCCCTAAATTTCCGTATGGATCATAATAATCCTCTACTCCCCCTGGAAATAAAGGATGAGTTCCAGCCTCTACATCAATCCATGTTCCTACCGTGCTACCTACTTCTCCCGTTACGGGGTTTATTATTGTATCCGGTGCAGCTCCCTCAACCCAATTACCTTCGGAATCTATATAATTTGGCCAGTTTTCACCGGACGCGATGAGATCTTCAGTGATGACGTCTTCTCCGCCAGTGACAACGCTTCCTTCGAAAAGCATGTCAAGAAAGTCTTTCGGCAAAAATTCTGATTTAGGGTCAAGCCCATAAGATTCTAAATCAATCCCGTATAAAAGAGATCCAGGATTATTGGGTCCCCCTCCTACTTGGCTTACATTAACCAAATTTTCAGATTCAGTTGGAGTGCCACCCTCTAACCAAGGATAAATGTCTTCGGAAGGAGTGTAAGGGTCTCCCACTATTTCTGTTATTTCATCGGGAGTCATCCCCGATACGAGCTCTCCGTCCAAGTAATCTATGTCTTCCTCGTCCCATACCTCGACGGGAGGAGGGGGAGCAACGTAACCTGGTCCACCTGGTTCTCCTGGTGGGGGTCCTGTTTCAATAACTGGATCTGGAATATTAACTATTGGTGCAGGATCTGCCACCCAAGGTGGTGGAACAGTAACCACTGGTGCTGGAGGATCCCAGTGAAGTCCGTGACCTCCGCCGCCTCCGCCAGAACTTCCAGAGCCGGAACTTCCGGATCCAGAACTTCCGCCCCAGTAAGAACCGCCTCCGCCGTCCAGACTCATGATTCCCTGGGGTCCCCTGTTGGGGCCTCTTTTCAAGGAGCCGTGAATGTCGGCGTCTACAAGCAGATCTATTTCTGGCTGCGTTACGTACGCAAGTTGCGTTGGTGGCGAGTCAGGCGATGACCGCCATCTTCGCGGAGCCGTTACTTTACCGTATCCTGCCATTTTCTACCACAGTCCCGTGCTTTTCGAAACGCCTCTTTTTAATTCCTCTATTTGATCGGGAGTTAATTGGTCAAAGGCTCCACCTTCGAAAATGGTGTTCATGTGATACTTTCCCCCCGGCTGAAATTCACTTGGATCCACGTTTGTCCAGGGTTTTTCAAAAGGTAAATTTTTTCTAATGAATCCTGAATAGGCGTCATAGGGATTGGAACTGTAGTCCAAGTTATCCAGTGCATTAGAATTGATTATTTCTGGGCCTCCAGCCAATTCATCTTCGATATGCATCCCTGTATCATAAGGTGAACCCGAAGATAAATAATTTTGAAGATTCATTTCATAAGATTTCCCTGGTCTTCCATAAAAAGCTCCTACTGTGTTGTCTGCGGTTCCAAAAATATTCTCATACCCCGCATCATTGGGATTTACTCCACCAGAATAATTTTGAAGCTCATCAATAAATAACTCTTGAGGTATATCTTCAAATAACTCTTGAGGTATGTATTCATCCTCATTATCTTCTAAAAAGCCACCTGGCAACGAAGCTATTTTCAGTGCCTCTGGAGAGGAGTCTATTAGACCAGCCATTTGCATATCTTTATATTGTCTTGATACAGGACTACTGCCTTTAACCCCTGGATCCATTTTAAAATATTGAGAATACAGTTCATCAGATGGAGATCTTCCACCATAATCTACTCCCTGGTCTGACCAAACCATCCTGTTATCGTCATTGAAATTTCTAATGGTCTGTAATATTTCAGGAGTATCCCCTTTCTTAGGAACAGCGTGCTTCCTTAAAAACGCCTCTCCTGCATCCGTTCCTTCCAGCCCCCTTTGAAGATTGCCGGGAAGAGAGCCGTAGTCCACATTCGCCACTCCTGCCGTAGCCGAAGTGTCAAAGCCAAGATCGCCCAAGGCGTAATTAACCCTTCTAGTTGTCTGCGCGTTTTCAAGCGCCTTTCTTGCCTCGTCGTAATAATAGTCAGCCTCTTGTCCGGACTTCGAATCACCAATACGCATGTATTTTTCATAGAACGCCCTGTCAGTGGGGCTCATCATCTCTTTCCGAACTTTATCTGAATAGGCGTCACCCAGTATTCTTTCATTTTCCTCGTTCTGTTGCCAATTATTTGTCAAGGAACCAAGTCCTCGCTGGATACCGCCAGATAGTCCGGGTAGATATTTCTGCCCTAAATTTCTCCCTGTTCTAACAGCTTCGCTGAGAATAGGTGTCTGATCAACGCTCGCACGAAATCCTACCTTCTGGTCAGTGTCAATGTCGTCCCTTTTGAACCTACCTGGGGTAGACATGTAATTCTCTCGATTTCTGAGAGCACGACGTGCGTCAACACGTTCGCGCCCCCTTATAATAGCTTTTTCTCTTAATCTACCAGGCCTTGCCATTACACACCCGGTATAAGTATTATTTTAAGAACCACGAGTACAACGATGACAATGATGCCGGCCTTGATCCAGTCCTTCATTCCCCATTCGTTCCACTCCTTCAGGTGGCTCCAAATATCTTTCAATAACTTCATATTTCCTCCTAATGATAAGTTGGTTTGTATTGCTCTAACAGATCTTCCATCATCTCAAAACTATCCACGACAGTCGCGAATATATGCGCCGTGTCCCTTGGACCGACGGCTTCAACATAAAGGTTTCTTGTAACGGCCATTAAAGCGCTTGCAACCAACAACTTGTCGTCATCGGTTTTTATTTGACCCCTGGCAGCTTTTTCCAAAGCTGTCATGGCGTTATTTATTTTGACTATTTTTTCGTCCATTCATTTTTTCCTTCATTATTGCGATTCTCTCGGCACTTTGGATCTTTTTGTTCTCCCGCAGATCCTCCATGTTCTGTCTTATCTCGTCTATCGTCTGTTTGGTGTCCTCTTTTATAGCACCAAAACTTTCCTTTGCAAGTGTTTCTTCCATGCTGCCTTTCATCTTGTCGCGTTCAAGGTCCATTTTCTCAGCCTCTATGCCGATATCGGCCATGAGCTTGTTGTCTTCCACTTCGCCCTTCATCGCAACTTCCGCCGCCTTCAGGTCAATCTCCTGCTGTTTAAGTCTCACCAGTGGATCCTGTGCCATGTTGCCGGCTTTTTCCTGTTCCTGCCTGGCCATTTCAGCGATCATTACTGCTTCCAGTTCCGCAACCTTTGATTCAATTTGTTTTTTAAGCTGTTGCTGTGCCTGTTGCGCCTGCTGCATCATTTGCGGATTCTGCTGCGCCTGCTGCATCATCTGATCCACTTGCTGTATTTGCTGTTTCATTTCCTCCTGTACCTGCAACGCCGCCGCTAATGCAATGTGCTCCATGACGTGCGCTTCCATCATCGCGTAAAGCTGCGGGTTAATCTGAACCATGCGCGTGAACATGAACTCGCCGTGCGTGTCCATGTGCGCCTTGTGGTTCTGTTCGGGAAACGCCTTTGGATTCTGTCCCTTCATCGCCATTGAATTTTCCATCGCCGGACTCATTGGCTGTGGCTGTTCCGGATCCGGTTTAAGTATCGCGTCAATGTTGTCAACGTCCAGCGCCTGATAAACCCTTCGATATGCCTCGCGTATGTTATGCAAAGGCGGATTGGCCATTGCCATCTGCAACTGCTGTTGCGCCAGCATGACACGCTGTGACATCGAAAATATGTTTGGATTGGATACCGGTAAAATGTCAACGCGATCATCAAAATCCTGCTGCTTGATCATTCGATTTCCGCCCTTCACCATGTAGGGATATTCCTGCGGAAGGAACATCTTGATGCAACGCGCCAGTAAATTAAATTCAACGCCCTGCGCGTAGTGCAATCGCTTGTGGATTGCGCTCATGACCTTTGTTCCTCGTTCCAGTAAAGCAAGTGTCGTTCCAACGGGATTCTGTTCGTTCCCCTCGCCCATTTTCATGTCGGCGATGGCCGCGAAAGATTTTCCCGCGTCAACGCAGAAACCCAGCAACGCAAACAGAACCTGTGAAGGTTCCTTGTACGGCAACGGTAACAGTGATTCCTTTATTGACTGTCCCGTAACGTCAACGTCCCTGAACTCACCCGGTTGCAGCGGTTCGTCATGGTCGCGTATGCGCATGCCGCGTGCCTTGAAACCTGCCGGAAGGTTCGCGAGTGTACCGGCATCAATTAACTGCCGCAAAACACTTGTTGCCGTTCGCGATAACCCTCCAAGCATGTGTATTAGACCAAAGCCGTAAAAGCCCAGTCCTGGGAGGAACTTGTAGTGCGTAAAATAGTCAATCCTGTTTTTTACCTGATCCTGTTCAACCCAGTTTCTCTTGATGGAAAGAACCTTGGTTGAAAACTGGTCAATCGTGATGATGTACGGAAGCTTGATTCCGTCCTGGTCCTCGAACCCAGGAACATCGGCGGCGACGTGTATTTCCAAAAGTGAATGTTCGTCATCGTCCTGCGGCGTATTGTCGCTTGTTCCCTGTAGCTCGTCCACCTTGTCGGGAACGTCGCTTGTCGTTGAAACGGATCCGGACGTAATTGGAATGTCGCGGTAAAATCCGCTTACCTGCTGTTTCCTCAGTTCATTGGCGTCCACTTTTGTGACATGCGTTATCCTGACCGCGTCCTCCAGCGAGGAAGCCATGTAGTTGACAACGCAGTCCTCGGATGAAATGAATTTTGAAACCGGTCTCTGCAATAGTGAATCATAGTAGGTTTTCTTGAATGCCGAACCTGACAAGGGAAGATAGAACAGTAACTGATCCATGTCGGGGTCATATTCCTTCATCACGTGCGTCAACTGGTAGTTCATGTAATCCTTGACACGCTTTGCCTGTTCCTCCACTTCTGGAGTTATTTCTCCAACAATTTCCGTGTTAACGGGTCCTGAAGGAGGAAGTAATTCCTTGTACGCCTGTGCCTGGAACTGCGTTACCGATTCCGCCAGCAATGGATGAACGACTCCTGCCGCGCCCTCGAAAGGCTGCGTGCGGTCCTCGTACTTGAAACCAAGCATGTCCAAACCTTTTACGTACGTATCTTCCCAGTCCTTTCTTGACTGCTTGTCGGATTCATACGCCGCAACCAGCTTGTTGGACAGTTTCTGTAGATCGTTCTCCTCAATAAAATCAGCGAGGTTCGCGTTGAACGGAATCTGTGACTGGTCTACTGGAGCGTTTGGGTCAAAGCTGACATCGGCTCCCCCGTCAGGAAGTTCCGCGATGTCAACATCCGGTTCAAAGAGATCATCCCTTTCCGGAATTTGAACGTCCGTCGCCCTTTCATTCGCGCCAACGTCAACACCGGCACTTGCCAGTGCGTCAATCGCTTTTTCTATGCTGCTGTTTGGTATGGGTCTCGTCTTCGGTGCCATTGTACTATCCTATCATAAAACCGGGACAACATCAACAAAAGAAGGTCTGTGAATGTAGCCCCCTTTCGCCTTGTACATGTCAACTGATGCCTTTACCGGTTCTTTCTTTAAGTTAATTATTGGAATCTTCGCCCATGTATTTCCATCCCCATCTTTAATGTTTGTTGAGGAAAATTCAAGGTCTAAATTCTTAGCCACGTTTTTCATTCCTGATACGGCTATATTGTCGTAGAATCCGCGGTTTCCTTTCGCAATATCCGCACTTGCGCCTACTGCGTGATTCTTCGCCTTTCCGCTAATAATTGCCACACTGTCAAATCCTTCCTGCGTTGCAAGGTTTATGAGTGTCTTGATCGCGATCTTCGCCTGGTTCTCCGATTTCTTCCAGGGCCCTTCCGGGAAGATTTCATCATTCTCCTTTCCTGCTCTTTTTATTAATTTTTGAAGTTCATCCATTCTATTTCGAATAGTATCACGTTTCACTTTCAGCCTTTCCATGACAGTCACTGCCGACGGATCCGTGTGCCCCGTAATCTTGTCAATCTGGTCCGATACTTTCACTAAATCCCCTTTTAGTGTTTCCAATTCATCCAGTGCAGGAACCTTGTTTATAAAACTCGGTTCATCGTGCCTTGGGGCATAGGAAAACGTATCCGGCTTCTGCTTCGGCTTCTGGTGCATGTCGGACTGAATTTCCTCGATGAGAAAGACCCTCTTTCCCCTTTCATCCACGCGCTCGGAGGCACGCAGCCAGAATACGGGGTTGTTTCCCTTTGGGTTCGTGAAATGCCCCTCGCCAAACTTGAATCGCGGCTCATTGGCGCGCATTCCCTTTGGATTGGGATTGTAAGTAAACGGAATCTCTATGTACCCAGTTCCGCCTTTCAGGAACTGCGCACCTTCGTGCCCAACGCCTGTTTTGCCCATGTAGAACCCCTCACCCTTTTTCAGCCTTCTGAATCTGTTGACAAGGTTCTGCGTGTAGAACGGAACCTTGACATTGCCAAAACCGTTCTCAACAACGTTTTCAATGCCGTAGGCTTCCTTTATGATACCGTTAATGTTAGCCGTGATCTGCGGATCCAGCTCCGCCCACGCACTTTTGATGTCCCTTCCCGTTCGATCAGATATTTCCTGCGAGAACTTTATAATGTTGGATCGAAGTCTATCACCGATTATGTCCTGCGGCTTGTTCTTTAATTGCCGCAATTCCTCTAATTCACGCGCACCGGAAGGAAGGTCACCCAAATAACCACTACCACCTCTTTTCTGTCCCGTCAGGAATGACTGAAAATCCTTCCAGCCCTTCTCAAAAGGCTCAATTTGCTGAATTTTATAGCTAATTACGGGTTTGTTGTTCTTGTATTGCGCGATAAGGTCCGCTTTCGTGATTGGGGCGTTGTTTTTCCACTTTTTGGTGCCCTCGTCAAAGCCACCAATGTTTTTCAGGAGGTTTCCGAGTCCGAATTCATGCATTTCAGTCTCCGAAACGCCTTTTTTGAGTAAATATCCATTCCATTGCTGCGGGGTCATCTTGTCCTGCACCGCACCTGCTATTTCAAGATCGGATTTAAGATGGAAAACAGGTGTCTGTCCTTCCGTCCTAATCGTTCCCTCTATTTTAGCCCCTTTTTTCGTCTTGTCCGCTATTTTTATCCCTGAAACGGCGTCTGACATGATTGGGGGTGGATCAACCTTCTTGAATGGGTTCCTGAATTTTGGTATTGACATGGCCAGCTGGGTATAGTCCTCCATTCCCGCCTCGGCGGGGTTTAGTTCCGGTACGACCGATTCCATTTCCGTAAATTGCGCCATGTCCCCTCCGTATGACATATGTGGACGCACAAGTCCACCTTCTTCAAATTCTCCCGTTATATTTGCCAATGCTCCTTTGTAACTTGTTGAAGGATCAGAAATAACTTTTGTTTTTCCGTCTGCGTCTTTCACGACTTTGAAACCCGGTAAATTAACTTTTTTTGGCAATTTTCCCCCACTCGCCTCATATATTCCATAGATGCGTTCCCACGCCTTTTTCAATGAAACATTAAGGTTGTCACCCTTGTTGGGAAGATTCTCATGGCGTACTATAAACCTATTTGCAATTTTTTGAAGTCCTTTCGGAAGTATTTTTTCAGCATACGTCATTTTATCAAACCCTTTCTCCGCTTTTGAATTTTTTACATATACCCACGGATCCGAAACGATGAAATCAGTGTTGGGATTTGCCTTCTTAAAATTATTGGCCAAAGTCTCTATCTCTTTCGCCATTCCAGCGGCCATCTCTTCTTTTTTCGCCATTGATAAATTCTTGGTTTTTTTATTGTTGGGATCAAATATATCAATTATTTTTTTGTACTGCTCATACACGGTGGTGTCAAATTTGGATTTCATTGTCACTATTTCCCCAACGGAGCTCATGTGCGGTTCCAAAACCTTTCCTCCATGGGCCCCTTTCAGAGTTACCCTTAAATTTGACGAGTCGCCTGCTCCATTAAACATGGTTGCCTGCACGTGGTCCACGTCAAAATATCTCGACCCATCATGTTCCTTCAGCCAGTTGAACATCCATTCCGCCTCCGGATCAGTTTGTATTTCCTCTTCCAAAACTCTTCTTTGACGAGGGTAATCTTTAGCACGGGCGTAATCTCTTGCTGTCCAAGTTAAAATATCCCCGTCCTTTGCCTCCGCGTAAGCTTCTGCCTTCGGTTTCTTAGCGGATGACGGCATGTATTTTCCAGTGTATATGTCATAACGTCCTGGCGTAAGATTAACGTTAGAACCATACACTTGAGCCGCTATTTTTGAAAAAGGATTCCAGCCAGTCTTCCCTGCATCCTCCATGGAAATTCCAAATGGAATTCCGAGATCTTCCTTGTACGCATTGTAAAGTCTAACCTCAAACGGCATCAAGGGATCACTGTCGTCCCCTTTACTTGCCTTGTTCAAGAGCTTATTTGCTTTTGCTACGGACATTACTTCAGATTCTCTGCCCCTGGCGGAAACACCCGATAGAAGTTCATCGGGATGTGGATATTTGTCTATAAACATATTCCATATACGCGTAAAAGGCGTTGACTGCCTGTGTCCCGGTTCTCCGGACTTTAACGGTCGAGTGGGCCTCACCTCGTGCATTCCCAGTATTTTGGCCGCTTCCACCTGATTAATTTCACCAAGCCTCACTTTTTCAAGAACTTCCATGAAATTCTTCGGAGGAAGAATTGTGCTCCTGTTTCCACCAGCTTTTACAACATTTCCAAGACTTGAAACTGTCATGATAGGAGTGTGGGTTACCTCATCCCCAAGCTTCATATTTTCCCAGTCAACATACTTATATATTGATTTAAGAAGGTTGATTCCTTCCTCATCGTCATATTTTGTTGGAGTCATCCAGTCGATGTTTTGCCAGGATGGAACCTTGGTTTTTCTTCCAACCGTAGCCACGTCAGAAACATCATCAACGCCCTTTATGATTGGCTTAACCGCTTTATAAATATTGTAAGGGGCTGTTAAGATATTCATTTTATATTTGATAGGATGCCTTCCGCTATGAAAGGCTCCGCTCTGTTAATGTTAGTTCTAGGTTGTCTTTTGGCTAGGTTGTATCCTGCTTTTCCAACTTTGGATACACCTTTTACAGCCGGCCATCCAACACCACGAATTAATCCTGGCAGCATTGCAGCCATGTAACCTGGACCAGCACCTTCCGGTGGCAGCATTTCCGGTCCTTGGACCGCGAGCATATCACTGAGCGGTTCGGCGACATTTTTCGCAATCGCCTGTGAAATGCCAGTATTCTCCATTGAAAATTCATCCAATGGCCGTGAAATAGGAGGGGCTAACTGCACTAATTTACCGTCACGCATTCCCCAAACACCTTCGACTGGAAGTGATAAATCACCTTTTTTTGTGAACTGCGGATCAAGGGTCATGTCCAATCCAAAAAATCCCTCATCAACTTTAGGCAGATAATCAATGATGACATTGTCACCTTCCAGTCTCGCAACCTGCCAGCCAGTTCCATTCTTAAGACTTTCTAATTTCATGCCCAATTCCGCATCATCATTCATCATTGCTTCAGTGCTCAAGTCTTCAAAAATTCTCATAAGCTCACTTTCATCGCCGGTCATGTCGGCTTTCCTCGCCGCCTCACCTAATTCCGGTGAGATGCTTTCTGCGAGTTTGTATTTCCCATAATCCTGTAATTGCGTCATATGCTCCCTAAATCTAGGATTATTAATGTATTCATCGTATGGAATTACCATATCGCCTTCATATCCAGAAGATACAAACGCTGTTTCAATGAAATCTTTAATTCCGTAATAATCTTTATCAGCCGTACTGACGCCAGCATCAATAGTTGGAAGAATTCTATTTATCATACCAAGAGGCTCCATTCCATACCATTGAATTGCGCCCAATCCAAGATCCTTCGCGAATTCCTGTGCCGCGTCCGTCTGGACAATTCCTTCCGAAAGTTGATGATCAGCTGCAGCCCGGTTCCACGCTTCACTGCCGGCGAGTCCTTGCTCCTCCGCGTCTATGAATTTTTTAATTGTGGAACGGCGTGCGTTATCGCCGCTGTTTATAGCGTCTATATAAGAGTCATATAAATCATGCTGATCCTGGGGAATCCCAACATCAAGTCCTTTTACCTGTTCCTCGATCGGTACCATTGGCTCAGCAATAGCCGAGGGATCTCCTGGCAATAGGATTAATTCATCAGTAATATTCTCGTCGTCCGCCATCCGTTGGTTCATCCTTGAAGTCATCCTTCAGTTCCACGTAGTAGCCCTGACGGTAGCGCATCAGCGCCTGTGTCATGCTGTCCACGTAATCGTCG
>Ga0208030_1002120_pt1 | contig 10330 bp, 16 predicted proteins | sample MalvirDeepMed_M9_FD_184246 | JGI IMG/M metagenome (GOLD analysis project Ga0208030, IMG submission 184246) | Marine viral communities from the Global Malaspina Expedition - Malaspina viral metaG DeepMed_M9 (SPAdes) (version 2) | ecosystem: Environmental > Aquatic > Marine > Oceanic | place...
CTCCCACCCCACTTGGCGATGCCACCCCTCTTTATAATCATTCCAACATAGTAATCATTCCAGGGTGCAATAGTTCGCAACTACTACGGCTAGCAACTTTGAACAACTATCAGATCAGAATGATTATCAACTAGTAATCATCCTGGACTACAACCGATTGCATCTAGCCACTAGAACGTTTGTGCTACTACGGCTTATCTATAATCATTCCAACATAGTAATGGACCTCGATCTTGGAATCATTATTAATTGCCGGCGTTTGCACGTGCAACCCCACGCACATTATAACCATTATAGATAAACCACCCATCCCAAATTACCATACAATGCCACCATTAGTATCAATATTCCATAGGGTAAAAACAAAGTAGATTTTTGTAGGATTTTTCCGCTACCAAGCCTCATAATGGTAGGCACGAGGCGCAAATAGACGCCCGAATTTTAGTAGAGGGGTAAATACCCATTATGGAATTCAAGACGATGACCCAAGCGGAACTAGTCGAGGCTATCACGAGCGGCGAACTAGACGCCGTGGAACTTAATGAGGCCGTAGGCGCGCTCAAGAAAATCACCTCCAAAGGAATCGAGGATGGCAAGGCGCAACGGGTAGCTAACGTAGGCCTAGACGCCGATGACGTCAAAAGCGGCGTAGCTAGCAAAGTTAGTTTGCTACGTGAGCGGCATGGGAAGGTCAAGTTTAGTGGCTATATCGACTTTGACAACGGCGGCGCGATTCAAGATTTTAGCTACGGTTCCAAACGCGGCGGCCCCGTAGCCCCGTCTAGTTTCAAGGGATGCACCTTCCGAATCGACGAACAAGATTCGGTGATATTCGCCACGGCTAATGGTAGCCACCTAAACCATGGTGAATTGACCGATGGCGATGTATATGCCCTCAATTCTTGCAAGAGGGTTTGGATTTACTTTGGTGGAACCGTTCGGAGTGACGCTACCAAAGCGGAAGCTACCGCTACGGGGAAGCTAGCCGAATTGACCGATGAACAACGGGCTAGGGTTGAGGTCATGAAAGGTGGCGAGGCTATCGCCCTCGACGATTTCCTAGCTAGCCTAGAGTAATCCAACTAGGTTGGCCACTACCCCAAAAACCTAGCCTACGGGCTAGGTTTTTGCTTTGGTAGGCTAACCCGGACTGCAGATCTGCAGCTAGGACCTAGCTACCTAACTTTATCTATTAAGGTGATTGCGTGAACACTACGGCGCTAGCTTGTTGGGCTCGACCTAGCCCAAATATTATTTAGTAGAGGAAACTATCGTGACTATACGATGTAAAAAATGTAGCAAGCCTATCGACACGATACGCTACCTGGCTATGTCTAGGAACCTGGCCAAAGGTAAGCGTAGCGTGAATGACACGCGCTATATGAATTGTCGCACAACTATCAAAGCTATCTATCATTATTCAGTATGCAAAGTGGTGGTATAGCATGGCTACGATACATGGAACTGAGATCACACAGGCCAACCATGACCTTGGTGAGAACTACAGCGCTCTAGTGGTAGCAATCATAGAGAACGGCGTAACCGATAGCGATACAGGTGAGGGCACGTCATACCTGGAGAGCGACGACGGCAAGGATTGGTGCAGTTTGATAGGTATAGATGCTAGTTGGCTGCAACGTATGTTCATAGCTAAAGGATACCTATGTCGGCTATCACCCAGGCGGTGGAAGTAATGGCTGATCACGATGATTTTTGGTATGACGCATCCCAACTTATGCCTAAAGAATTTGCTGTAGGTGATGCAGTTACCTATAGCGTCTATCCTCACGTAATCAATGGGCTAGGCATGGCAACTAGGCAAGGCATCTTATCTGTAGGTACTACCTACATGGATGTAACTGAGGCCGGGCTGTGTGACATATGTGAGTGGCACGCAGTCTACGAAGTATCACATAGGGAGAATAGCTAAACCCTAATGCCCACAAGCTGCTAATCTTGTGGGTATTGAGGTCTAGCCAATGCTATTGCGATAGCAATACTAGATACATTTTTAGTAGAGGTGCCAGCATGGCATCAACCGTATGTCCCAAGTGTCAGGGTGAGTTTGACACAGTAGTGGACAGGTTAAGGCATCAACGCCTGGAACCCCATTGTGATACCACCATCACAGCGCCGGCCGCTACCGTCACGGTAGTATCGGATGTGCAGCCAACCATGAACGTCACGGCTGTTGCTCCACCCAAAGACCTAGCCATAGTCAGTGGCGGTACGGCACACGTGGTCCCAGTCACCTCGTTCACCCCGGCTGAAGACCTCATCAAAGAGGTGGAAGCAGCCGGCTATAGCGTGCCTGGCAAGGGACTACACCACAAGAATACATGGTCACCATATGGGCAATACATCTTTGACTATGTACTCAGGCACAAGGGTGACGTGATCAATGCAGTAGGTCACCACGGTCTAGGCAAGACCAACCTACTCAAGTCTATCGCTGCCTACCTGGGCATGGATTTCGTAACCATCAACTGCCATCAAGGGATGGATATAGCGTGGCTTATAGGTATGCCCGCACCTACCAACATAGTCAATGGTGTTGGCCTGGTATGGGTAGATGGTGAGCTGACCCGTGCAGTACGGGGTGGGCTGATGATAGTGATGGAAGAATTCAACATGATGCCACCTGAGATGCTCACTAGGTTGCATGGTGTGCTGGACCAGAGCCATCCATCCCATGTACTGCCCGAGGCATCCGGGCTGACCGATGCTTACGTCCCTATCCACCCTGACTTCTGGTTTGTGGCAAGCATGAACCCTGTCGAGTCTGGATATGATGGCTCCCAGTTGTCCAAGCCCATGTTAGATAGGTTGACCTATCAGATCCCAGTCAACCAGCCACTCGGTGATGAGGCTGCCATCCTCAAGGAATACTTCCCCGAGGATACCATCACCTATAACGCCAACCACAGACAGGTCGTGGTTGAACATGCCTATTGGCACGCTGCTTGGGAGAGATTCATCACGGATGCCAGGCCCAAGCTAATCGACTGGCCTAGCACAGGTGAGGGAGCCCATCACCTACCCCATCAAGAGAAGCGGGCAGTTGAAGGCGCCTATCTCAGCACGCGTACCTTGATTGACATGGCCGTAGCTATCAAGAAAGGTGATACGCCCACTGAAGTGGCGGTCATTGTGGTAGCTGATAAGTATCCCAACAGCCCCGGCATAGCCCACGCTTTCATATCCCAGTTCGGGAGAGGCGTGAAAAAGGAGGTAGTCACAGATGGCAGCACTAACACAGCAACAACAAGCGAGTCTTAACGATCAGTTAGATAAGGCCCGTGCGTTCGTCAAGCTGTACCCGAAGGATGAACTGGTCGGCGATACATCCATAGAGGCGTGGCAACAATGGTTTGAACTGTACACAGGCACTAAAGTCCACGTCGAAATCACTACCGATACGGATAAGGTGCAGCTGAATCATGATGGCACGTGGTCACTAGGTCTAAAGCTGGATGACCATGTGTCGGCTGGCTATCACGAGAAATGCCATGTGATATTCAGCCCGTTCGATGAGATCAGAAAGGCGGGTGATATAACTGCTAGCAAGATGAATAGCCCAGCCATCAGGCACATAGTCAATGTGCTAGAAGATGCAGGCATCGAACGGCTAGGTGATAGGCTCTTGTGGCCTACGCTAGCCATACGGGACAACCACCGGGCTGCTCTCATGCGTGAAACCCTAGAGGACCCTGTCCTAGCCGTGATAGGTGGCCTACCAGGCAACCACGGTAGTGCTGCGAACATATCTTCCGGCATACTCAAGACAGTCTATGACTTGCCGATGATTAACCTGGACCCCATAGTCGAGGATGTATTGACTGTGTTCCGTGATGATATCGAGGCTGCAGTCAAAGACTTACGTGGTTGGCAAGGCTTCGGTGACAAGATGGCTAGCGTCAGGCTGGCCATCCGTATAGCCGAGTACCTCAAGTGGAAAGATAGGAAGCAGCCGCCCGAACCACCGGAGGGTGGAGTAGGTGAGCCAGGCGAGGGAGAGGTAACCGAGCAGCCAGATGGTGGTTGTATCATGCCCGAGCCAGCTGACTCCGATGATGGTGACAGTGATGGTGATCACAGCACCGATGGTCTTGATGATGTGGACACTGAAATGACTGAGGATGATATCGGTGGTGACATAAGCGACGGTGACCTGGATGACATGATCAAGGACATAGAGAAACAGGTCAAGCGTGAGGTCACTAGCATACAGCGGCGCAAGGGCAAGCAAGCCCCGCCAGTCAGCACGGGTGGTAACTATGACCAACATCATCCGTACCACCAATACGATGTGCCTGGTGACGAGCCTCCGCTACATAAGAAGCTGCGCTCCATGCTAGATAGCATAGCCGAGCCTCTTAGCTTCCCCCGTCAGTCCACTCGTGGGCGTATCAATCCTAGGCGACTGCACGCACTACAGCATGGGGACATGCGGGTATTCCAAACTAGGCCCAAGACTAGAGGTCCAGTGTTGATAATGGTGGACTGCAGTGGGTCGATGGGTTGTCGGTGCGCTAAATGTACTGAAGCGTACATCACATCACTAGAACGCTATCCTTCGGGTAAGCCTGAGGGTGAGCGCATACCATGTGGTGATGCTAGCTGGCAGATAGCACGGTCAATAGCCCGATCAGTTGGCTATGATGCCGAAGTCTATGGCTTCGATGGTAATGGTAGTACCGACCCTACAGCCATAGGTAGGGTGCTACCCAGGCAGCAACCCAAGCACGCCCACTTCGGTGGCGGTACACCTATATGCACAGCGCTTAGCTTCATCGAGCGCCGGCTAGGTGGCAACGCCAGCCAGGCCACCATCGTATTCATCACCGATGGTATGCCCAATCAATGCCCAGCTCCAACGGGCAACGGCGTGACCCATAGCATGGAGATAGCTAGCCGCCTCAATGCAGGTGGTGCAGACTTCGTAGCTATCCAACTCGGTAACTTTAGGGACATATTCCCCAGTAGCTTATGTCTCAAGATTCCATCGGACTATGGTGGAGTGTTGACTGACGACCTGGCATCGATCGGCGACGCTATCAAACATATAAGAGGGAGATAATCATGGACAACTGGATGGAAGAACTAGGGGAACATTTAGTATTTATAAGCACGCTACCGCCGGAAGTGGTAGAGCGAGAGGGCTTGGAGTTAGGTAAACAGTTGACCGATATGGCCTCTCTATTGCTGAGAGCATATCACGACTATGTTAGAGGCTGTACATCTCTTGCCGAGATGCTATCACCTAATGATAAGGCTAACCTAGGAATATATTTCGAGGCTAGTTTGATTGCTATTAAGGCTGACATCGAGCGTGATATCCAAGAAGATATAGATATCATGGAAGCAGTAGACAATGAAATCAATATCATGCAAGAGATAGAAAAGATAGACGAGATAGACCAGCTAGGAGATAACTAACATGGACGAGCTGATCAAGGACCTCAAGCAGGCGCTCATTGACGTGATAGACGTGGTGAGTGAGATACATGACAATCATGAGAACTGTCCATACTGTGGGTCGGAGTACGAAAGCCACACACCTAGAGACACCGTGGAATATGAGTGCCCGAACCAAGACTGCGCAGGTAACATAGCCTACGCTGCGTTCATCAGGGCCAACGCGTACTTAAACGGCGCCGCGTAGTTACTCCTCATCCGCCATACAATAGAGGGTACGGGTTGCTTGACATGGTAATCCGTACCCTTTATAATATATGGGTATACCCATTGGGTAATCTATAACCTGGAGGTGATATATGGGTGTAACCAAAGTGCTGTGGATATCACGGCACAGTCCCTTACCGGAGGAGAGGGACGAACTGACCATGCTACTGGGCCCACATACCATACAAGAAGTAGCAGGGGTTTCACGGGACAAGGATGCCATACCAAATCTACTGGATGAGTATCGTCCCGACCAAGTGGTAGCAGTTCTACCCCTATCTTTAGTAGAGGTTCTGTTGAATCACATGAACCAACGGGGAATGAACAATCCTTGGCGTCCTGTTTGGCAACACCGTGGCCAGTACGACACCAAAACTATAACGCCTGCCAACTTCAAAGGCTATGACGAGATAGTAGAGATGCGCTACCGCAAGCGACGTGTATACAAACACCTAGACGGAGGACAAGATGGGTACATATCACCCAATAGCACGCCCCACTAGCGCGACAAAAAAGAAGCGAGGATACAGGGGTGTTGACGACGCTGCCGTGACAGCGTACCTAGAGGACATGATCGCCAAGCCTAAACTTAGTGTAGTCAAGTTAGCCAAGCTACATGGGTTAGGTGTAAGCACCGCCTCAAACTGGTTCAATGTTTATCCTAGAAAAGGGGGCAAGCCCCAACGGAATCTCAGGGTAGCAGCATGGCTAAAGGGATACACCGATGGGAAGAACAACCTGGCCCGGCTGTTAAAAGTTAGGCCCAAGCATGGGGTTCACCCGATAATCTTGCAAGAGGTTGCAGATGCGGTAGCCATCCATGATGGTGAGTCATCTAACACCGACAACCAACGCCAGTTCGTAGATACCACGCCCACCGATGTAGGACATGACCGTAGGGTTGGTCCAACAGGCATCGGGACGTTCGTACCTGGCACCGCTGACGACCTCTTGGTCATAAGGGGTGAGGCACAGGCTGTAAAGGATGAAGTCCTTGTCATAGCAAGCGAAGCAGCCAGGCTAATCGACGCGATAGACTTGGTGCGCGAAACGCTGAACACAACCGACAAGTTGCAGTTAGCGATGGGCCGCATCGACATATACCAATCACGCATCAAGGAACTAGAGGCGACTGTTGACCTGTTCCGGCAACAGAAGTTGGCTAGTAACCAGGTCCATTCTAGCGATTAACATAACCAGGGTTCGCTCTCCCGGCCATAGCATGTGGGGTACGGATCTATCCTACGCTCCAGCTTCCCTGCTGTTACAGGGCTACGGAGTTATGGTTTTCGACGTAGCATACGATAGCTGGCGGGCACACAAGAGCGATAATGGGTGTCACTGTTCCATAACCAGGATGGCACCCGCCCTTCCCAAAACCTAGGAGGCATATGGATAACTCCATACTAGACCAGATCAGCAATAGCCTTGACGATATACGTCGGGAAATGAGGATAGCCAACCAACTGAAGTTCCTTGAACTGACGTATAGGGCACGGGCTATCGGTGAGTGTGACGGATTCACGGAAGAAGAAACCAGGGTATTGGTAAACCTTAGAGACAAGCTAGCCCCAATAAAGGAGAAGGCATGACAGCCGAGATCGCTATCGCAGAACACGCGCTACCCACTAACATCTCAGCCGCAGACTTTGCGCTGAAGATGCAAGAGGCCACCGCAAAGGCTAAGATCCTGACCAACGTCATAGCGGCACAGTCCGACAAGTATGTGGTCCGAGCTCAGGGCCAAGAGTTCCTCCGCTATGAAGCATGGGCTACCCTGGCACAGGGGTATGGCCTCACCGCAGGTGTCGAGTCCTATGAACATATATATGACACCGATGGACACACTGTACTAGGTGTCATGGCAACCGCTGTCCTCCGTGACAGCATGGGCACACAGATAGGTGGGGCGCCTGCCTTCTGTATGTTCGATGAACCCAACTGGACAAACAAGCCACTAGCCCAGGTCGCTAGCATGGCGGGGACTCGGGCAGCCGGCAAGGCTTTACGCATCGGCCTATCATGGGTCGTGGTGTTGGCAGGGTACAACCCAACCCCCGCCGAGGAGTTTGAACGGGACTCAAATGGGGAAGTTGTAGTAACCAGTAGACAACCATCCACCCCAGCCCCTAAGAAACGCGCTGAGAGCCCGAATAAAGGGGTCAAAACTCCGCAGCCGACCTCGGACATGGAAGACCTGATCATATGCCCCCTTCATGGGTACGATGCTGAGGGTGAAATCCTTTTAGTGCCGGATAGAAACGGCACACTCCGTCAGGTAGAGTTCTTCAAGACAGGTAGGATGAAGAACCATGCCCATCCTATCGACGGGACAGACCCAACCGAATGGTGCAATAGGTACGATGTGGTCAAGCTGATCGAGACAGGCGAACTTGAGGTCACACCGATCCCCGCGCCGGACCCGACGCCGGCCCCCGAACCCGAACCCGAACCCGAACCTGTTCCGGCAGTTGTCGAGGCAGAGGTCATAGAAACGGGTGACGAAACAGGTAACGACGACGAAGCACCCTACCGTGAGCTGGCCGAAGCGTCCGGTTATACATGGGAAGAATTCGTGGAGCAGGTATTACCCACCGATTCCTTGGCTGACTACCTGAGTATGGGTGGCAGCCTAAAAGGTTTGACAGCCCGACTCAAAAGATTACAGGAGAAGTGAAATGGCTAACCCTTTCTGGCTGACCAACGCAATCGCAGAGTTTCATAGCGTCAACAAGGCATACGCTATGTGCAAGGCGAGAGAGGACGTACTGAACAGGCTGGTCGAACGAATGACTGGCCGAGAACTCGGGGAGTACATGAAGCAGACCGCAGGTTTGCCTGATGGTACGACCTGTACTTTCTGTCACACACCTGGCGTAAAGGAAAACGAGATAGCACTCGTGTTGTTCACCAGTGGTGAACGCAAGCCCGTATGCTCTGGCTGTTACGGTAGGTATGAGGATGCGTGCCGTGAAGCACAGTACCTACAAGACGAACAGGAAGGCAAGGCAATCAACGACGTAGAAGACCTCCCCTTTTAGGGGAGGTCGGGAAGATACGATGGCTGAACCCGTATGCTATTGCACCGAGAATTTTACTTGCCACCTACACAAGCCGGATGAACATACACCCGATACCGCAGCAACAAAACACTTCGCTTGTATGCTAGCCACCATGCTGGATTGTATGCAAGGTAGCGATGAATATTGTTGCGAAGGGTGTGTTGTGAACCAGATCAAAGACTGGTGCATGGAGTGGATCAAAGAACTACACGAGGAGGAGGATCATGGCATCTGAGATACAGACCAACGAACAGGACAGGGTGATACGCCCTGGCGAACTTACATTTACCGAAGAGTGGGCTGGCACTCGTGTCGAACGCATCACCAGCAAGTACGGCAACGATAGGGTGTACGCCATCGACGGGCTAGGTGAGTACCGCTCGGTCACTAGCAGCTTAGGCATCATCAACAAGCCTGCCCTTGCTGACTGGCGAAAGAACCAGGCGCTTGATGCCATGCAAGATATGCTAAAAGACCCAAAGGCGGCAGGTAGATATCAAAAGCTGGCCGACGAGAAGAACGCCAAGGCCAGGATCCACAAGAACAATACGTGGGTCAGCATGATGGTCGAGGAAGCTAAGAAAGCACCCAACCTGAACATGAACGCAGCCCGTGACTTCGGGACATACGCTCACTCCGTGGTAGAACACATAGCGATGGCGCAGTCCAATGATGAGCGACTTGGCCGTGACGCGGATAGGGCGCCGGAGTCTTTTGTTATCGGGCCTGAGTATGCACACATAGCTGAGGGCTTCCAGATGTGGCAACGGGATAGCGGGCTAACGATAGTAGCTACCGAGATCATGGTATGGCACTCGTTCTATGAGTACGCCGGCACTATAGATATGGTCTGTCGTAACAAGGACGGGATGCTCGCTGTTGCTGATCTAAAAACGGGCGGGATATATAATGAAACCGCGATGCAGTTAGCTGCATACGCCAAGGCTCTCCAACACATGACAGGCGAAGAGGTCCATGAAGCCTGGGCTCTACGCTTACCACGAGAGCGTAACCCAGAAGAGTCGGACGGTTTTTATGAAGCGCACAGGCTAGAAGATATGCCACACTGGCTCGATGCCTTCATGCAAGCACACCTACTCACACCACTGATGGAGAAAGAAGCATGGCAAACGACCTAAGACCGTTCCAAGAAACTCTAAGCATAGAGGAAGCGGCACAGCTATTAGGTATCAGTCGTAAGACTGCCTATAAATACGCGAAGATAGGAGAACTACCTGGCGTGCGACTATTGGGCACACGGTACAAGGTGTCCAAGAAGCTGCTTGAGGACTGGTTAGACGGCAAACAGCACATGTCATTCCTAGACTAATGGCATGAGCATCAAGTGCCTTGCGTGGGCGTGGGGGAGGAAACTACCCCCACTCCCTAAACTTATCCTATTAGCTGTCTCAGACCACGCTGACGATACGGGCTTTGCCTGGCCAGGCATCAATGGTGTAGCGGAGAAGTGCGGCCTATCAAGACGCACGGTCCAGCGACACATGAACTACCTGACAGACAAGGGGCTCATCACTGTTGAGCCCAGGACTAGGCCCGACGGTAGTGCTACGTCTAACTCATAT
>Ga0208030_1002121_pt1 | contig 10324 bp, 25 predicted proteins | sample MalvirDeepMed_M9_FD_184246 | JGI IMG/M metagenome (GOLD analysis project Ga0208030, IMG submission 184246) | Marine viral communities from the Global Malaspina Expedition - Malaspina viral metaG DeepMed_M9 (SPAdes) (version 2) | ecosystem: Environmental > Aquatic > Marine > Oceanic | place...
GTGCACCACTCCCTGGATTACCCGCACCACTGTTCGGATCCGTCGCATTGCCGAATCTGTTGTTCGTCATATTCTCAGGCGACATTGCGACTCCTATATACATGATCCTCTAAAGGACCCCCATCACCCCACTCATCCCTGAACTGAAAGAATTCCTCTACCCCTCGGTAAGGCTCTTGACCCTTCACATAACAGACCCTACCGATATACCGACCCACAACTCCCCAGTTCGGCTCTCCTCCCCATAGGTATACGTCTACTACTTTATTCTCAGGCATGGGCTGTCACCTTTAATCCCCGAGATCTTCCAGTGACTGACGGGCGTTTCCCGCCATAGCCCATAACCTGAGTAGGCACCAGACTCCTGTAAGAACTGGCACCCAAGGGCCTCCCCAGACCCATACAGACAGGCAGAGGCAGCGGGGTGTCCGCAAGGGACAATATTCCCCAGTTCGGAACACTCCCACCCCTTCAATGAGTTAGCCTCTGCCATCAGCCTTCCTCCGCTTCTAAGAGGGCCGCTACGTGTATCATGAACTCGTAAGCATCCTCTTCTTTACCCCAAAAAAGCGTATGATTTTCCCCTTGGGTTATAGCATAAACCTTATCCTTGTCTAGGTGTATGCTATCAAAACGGTCTAAGTTTATGAGATTACCATCACTGTCACGTATCCAGGCCATCAGACGATACTCAATTCAGGGATAGACAAACCTCGGGCCGAGAACACAGAAATACCCCAGTGGTATCCACCAGGGCTGATTATCAACTTGCTTTTGGGGGAGTGAACTATTAATTTGCTCATAATTGGTGGATTAAGCCTCTCGACTGCCGGTTTGGAAGAACCGGAATCCCAGTCAGAGGCTTATTTTTTTATCCTTCGTTAATGGTAGGGAGGCCAAAGACCGTGGGCTTGACCCCCCTACACACCGGAGTACCCGTCGCATGAGGAGGATGCGATAGTTGAAGTATAGCACTATTCACTGGCTCGCCGCAACCTTTTTTATTTTAAGGTCAGGAACGAAAGTCAAGTAATTTCTGCCTTCTCGGCTAAATACTCCGCATAGCGGTCCTGTGCTACCTTGATAGCCTTCTCCTTATCCAGGGTCGCTACCTCTGTCATATGAGAGCACCAACCGAATCCCACCTCCCTAATCGACTTGTTGCCCGTGGGTAGGCCAAGAGGATGAGTTACGACGTCCCACACGCACGTTCGACTGACTAAGCGGGCGGTACAGTAACCGAGGCGCTCAGGTAAGTGTGTATCCACTGGATACTCTTCAATGTCTATTGCGTCGGCTTCACCTACCGCCTTCACCTTCTCACAGTAGCCTTCCGCTAAGGCCTTAGTAGAGAACACGGCCATGATCCGGTAGTCTGAGTAACAGCCATTGGTCACTACGTAGACGTCAGCCATCGCTCACCCACTCCTTTATCTTCATCCTGACCCACGCTGACAGAGACAGTCCTTTCCTCTTCGCCTCCTTCACCGCAGCGGCCTTCTCCTTCTTCCCTATCCTCACCTGTATCCACTCTGCTTTGTTCATTGAATCCCCCGGTTAGAAAGTTCTTTTTACTGAATGTAAAGAATAGTTCTTGACATAGCAACTGGATAATGTTAAGTTACTAAGCAAGGACATTAACCGGAGGGCATCATGAACCACACATTTCACGTAGTCCAGCGAGTGACACAGATCAGAGATATGGTCGTAGCCATAGAGGCGGACACCCCGGAGATAGCGAAGTCTCGAGCGATAGCCGGCGACTTTGACTGGATAGAGGCCACCGACATCACGTCCGAGTGGGTGCCCATCGTCATCGACGTAGAGGAAGTCAACTGATGACCTACGACTTACGGATCCTCTCTCTCGGGGCTGGGGTACAGTCCTCAGCCTTAGCCCTCATGTGTGAGCGGGGAGACCTTGAGGCCCCGGATGCGGCGATCTTCGCGGACACCGGAGCGGAACCACAGTCCGTCTACCGGTGGCTGGATCAGTTGGAGGCGATGATCACCAGGTACCCGATCTACCGAGTCTCCAATGGCAACCTCTACGATGATGCCTTCATCGGTAAGACCTCCAAGCTCTCAGGGAAGCGGTATACCAAGTCGATGATACCCTTCTTCATCAAGAACCCGGACGGTAGCCAGGGGATGCTTCCCCGCAAGTGCACCTCCGACTATAAGATCGCCCCTATCAAGAGGAAGGTCAGAGAACTCCTCAAGGCTAAGGGTGGGAAGAAAGTCCAGCAGTGGATCGGCATATCTACGGATGAGGCTTCGAGGATGAAGGACTCGCCCGTGAAATACATCGATCACTACTACCCGCTGATCGAGAGGAACATGTCCAGGGCGGACTGCCTGAAGTATTTCGACGACCTGAAGCTTCCCCGACCCCCGAGATCGGCGTGTACCTTCTGTCCCTATCACTCGGACGCGGAGTGGTCCAGGCTCGCTAAGGATGAGCGAGAAGACTTCGACAAGGCGGTACAGTGGGAGAAAGCCCTCCAGGAAAGGATCAAGGAGTGGGATGAGGTGATCAAGGGAACGCCCTTCGTTCATCCTTCACTGGTGCCCTTGGACCAGGCCCTCTTTGACGACAGAAACCAACTGAGCCTCTTTGATGAGGAGTGTGAAGGGATGTGTGGACTATGAACCTAAGCGACTACAACCCAGTAAGAAGGACCCCAGCAGAGATCAACGTAGGCACGTGGAAGGTAGAGGACGCCTACGGGGAGTGGCTGTGGCGAGCAAAACATAACTATCACATCCCTAGTGCTCTGACGAAGGCTATGGTACGTCACATAGAGATCTTGTTCGAGGCGGAGAGATCAAGGGACGACAGAAAGCAGGAGTGGGAGAAGGACCAGGAGCGCGTCTATCGCCGGTTGGATAAAAGCCAGAATCGTATTAACGCCCTGAAGAAGAAGGTCAAGACGCTGGAGGAGAAGATAGCATGGATACAGGGAAAATGAATGATCTGACGAAGTTGCCCAAGTGGGCACAGGCCCATATCGAGGCCCTCCACCGTCAGCGGGATACGGCGGTAGCGAAGTTGGACGAGTACCTCGACTCAGAGACAGAGGCCAACTTCTATCAGGACGACATCCTCTGTGACGAGACGCCTCCCCGCTTCGTTAAGAGGCATATCCAGGGTCATAGGATTCAAGGTGAGTTCGAGGGCGTCACCTTCACCATCCTCCTACGGAAGGGCTATGGCGTAGAGATCAACTACGGCGCTTTGGAGAGGCACATCGGTGATGTCATCCTCCAGCCCTACACCTTCCAAGGTATCCGACTCTTTCTACCGGAGAAGACTCATGGCACTGACTAAGCCCTTAGGGGAGCAGAGAATGGACTTCATGCCTATCCGCCTCCATATCGCTACCCAGATCATGACGGGGCTAGCCTCCTCTGCTTGGGCGCGAAGAGACCAGTTTGCGGAGGCTAAGGGCGCTCTCAGCGCCGCTGACGCGCTACTGGAGGCTTACGAAGGCTCTCCGGTAGTAGCACCCCCTCAGGGCATAGAGGAGGCCCTACAGGCCGTTAGAGAGCGTCTGAGAGAGGAGTGGCCGGGGAGGGAGGATTGGTCCAATATCGTCCTCACCGCCGTAGAGGAGGCTCTGCTATCTGACAATCCCCCCGAAAGATCCCTCATTCCATCTACAGAAGATCGGACAGAGGAGTTAGCCGCTGAGGTGGGAGATAAGAACCTGACCGAGATGTTACTCCAGTCCTCTATCGTGGAGAAGCTATCTAAGGGGACCTATCCCTTAGAGTCCACCCCCAGAGAGAGGGCCTACATAGAGTTGAACTGGTCATGGTTCCGACAACAGAGAGATCAATACTCATGAGTAGGGATCACTACGAAGAGTGGACCTGCTGTTTCTGCCTGACGGTGAATAAGGACGTCAGGTACAGTGCCAACAGTCCAGGGTTCTACCGAGCAGGACAATGGTATCCAGACGAGTCACCCTCCATCCGCTGTTCCCGCTGTAGCTTCTGTACTGACTGGTTCGAGGTGGATAGCGATTTCGCCTTGCAAAAGCTCTTTCAAAAAGATCCAGACTGTGTGAACAAGTTCGGCACACCGATAGGAAACTGATCATGACGACCTTCACTGAGTTCCGTGGCTGGCACTACTGCCGGTGTCATCCTACATCATGGGATGTAGAGAAGATCCTGACCCTTGATGACGAGGTAGAGGTCTACTCCTGCCGCTGTGGGGTACTCTGGACCATAGGAGAGAAGGAGATGGACGAGGGACCCGTTATGGAGGAACTGATGGATACGGAAGAGCGGATCATCACCAACCTGACGGGGTACGCCGAACAGGTCTACCTCAACAGCCCGAAGGGTCAACTGGAGCAGTCAGGCTGTAAGGCCTGTGGAGAAACCGTAGTCCTCAAAGACGTTAAGATGCACGAGGGGATACTCTATCACCTGACCTGCTGGCAGGATGAGATGACGGCTAAGGACCAGGACGCGCTCTACGACGACCAGAGAGAGCTTGTCAGGGGGAACTACTGATGGAGGCGATTGAAGAACTGGAGCAAAAGATCGCGGAGATGGAGGCTCAGGAGGATAAACTACAGAAGGCCCTCCTTGAGATGGCGGGGGTTGAATATGCGGACATCCCTGTCTACATCACCCAATACCGCAGGGCCGTTCTTCGAATCCCTGTTCCTCTCACCAGTGTGGAGTATAGAATGTTTGAGGAAGCTCTCGCCGACCTCGTTAAGGCCATGAGGCCCGCCCTGACCCAGGAGGCTTCTGATGCTTAGACGATGGCTACAGCGATGGTTGATAGGCGACCTCTTCGAGGATACGTGGAAGTTCCAGAAGGAGGTGATCAAGCACATGGAGTCCAAGATAGATTCCGGCGCTATCGACAGAGCAGCAAACACAATCTTCATGGATAGATTCGGAGACTGGGAGGGGAATGTTCGGGAGAGGGTCAGGAGCGAACAGGAGAGCCTCCACAACATTTCCAATACCTTCAAGGCCCAGTTCTACGAAGCCAAGAAGGAGGCCATAGAGGCCGTCAGGGCCGAGTTTAAGGAAGAGCCCTTCATCGACGCCATCGTAGACCGTATCAAGAGGAAGCAGTTATAATGGCTAAACTGGATCAGGAACAGCTTAAGAAGATGGCTGAGGGTAGGAAGAGGCGTAGGCAGGAGATCGCCGATTCTGGGGAAGATAACAAGGGTCAACCTCGACCCGGGGCCCCACGCCTTTCCGACATGACTCACGGGGTCCATGACGGCTCCGGGGGTACCGTAGAGGTCCGGGGTTACACCCGAGCGAAGGCTATCAGGACGATGTGTAGTACCTGTATGCCTGGAGCTAACCCGAAGACGGACTGTACCTCCCCCAAATGCCCCCGTCCTTTGGACCGCCGAAGTTGGCGTTATCCCTACAGAGGGAAGGTGAGACTATGAAGGCTAAAAACAAGGCACTGCTGCTCGGATCCTGTGCCGGGACACCGATACGCTTCTACCTCTGGTATCAGATCATGACCTATATCGGAGCCTCTGAGCTTATGTGGTTCCTCTTCTGGGCCTACGTACCCGTCACGGCCATCACCTACATCTTAACCGCATGGGATGATTCCTGATGGAAGAGAAATTCGAGAAAGTCGCTGGATGGATAGTAGTAGCCGCCGTCATCTATCTGATAGCCTACGTATTCGTCCCCTTCTTTGCGACCTTCTTATGATCCCTCGTTTGAAGGTCTTCAAGGACGGCAAGGAGGTGCCGGCAGAGGAGATACGGTTGATCAAAGATTTCGAGCTAGGACACAAGCTCTACCATGGTCAGATATGGTTCGGAGAATACCCACCAGTAGAAGAATGGCTCAAACCTTACACCTACGAACTAACGGAGGAACCACACGATGGCTGAAGAGAAATGGCACACATGGCCCGCTAACATCCGAGTAGAAGGCACATCCGCCTATTCCGGGGTGAGGCCCGTATGGAAGAAGAAGTACAAGAGTGAGGAGAAAGAAGCGGCCTGGCTGTTGCCCTCAACAACGTCAACGGCACCTCGGACACCCACAAGGGGACCATCAGCAGAGCCTTGGCGGAGAAGCTGACAGACGTCAAAGAGGGCGACAACGTGACGGTGATGAAGGAGGATCCCGGCACGGGCCACAAAGACGTACGGTGGAGAGTCGGCATCAACAACGTAGAGGTCCAGGAGGGGGCTTCTACGGCCTTGGAAGAGCCAGCGCCCGAAGGAGAGGGTAATAGTGGGGCTCCAAGTCGATCTGGGGGCGCTACAAGCGCGCAGGGATCCACTCCAGACCTCTCTCTGGCTGAGATGGGCACACTCATGACCGAGTGTATGACAATCGCTAATGGGGTAGGGGATGACCTGGAGAACTCTATCAACATGGAGACCGGGCCAGAGGACATACGCTCTATCGGTATCTCCCTCTTCATAGAGGCCAACAGGAAGGGGATCAAGCCTCATAGTCTGGAAAGCACAGCAGCGGATGTAGGCCCGGATCCCTTCAACGACAATCCTCCCCCACCTACGGAGGATGATGACGAGGGTTCATTGCCGTTCTGATGCTGACCTTCACCGTCCCTTCCTCCACCGGAGACCATAGCTACCGGGTAACCCTCGATCCCGACCACTGCTCCTGTAAGGGCTTTGCCTACAACGGTCGCTGTTCTCACCTACGGTGGGTCACCTGGAGAGTAGCCAACGGCCTGAGAGCGGAGCCTGGACCCGTCAAGAAGGAGCTGATAGAGCATGTCAGGTAGTCAGAGGATACAACTGATGTTCGCGATCTTCCTAGCCATGATAGGCTACTCCTGTGTCCACACCCTCTTCGGATGGGATGGAGTGATAGCCGTCTTCTGTATTCACTGGAGTCAGAATCTCTCTCGGAGATCATTCCAATGACACCGTCACCCCGAGCGGTGAAGTTGGGACTCATAGCTAAGACTAAGCCGTTAGGACGCAGGAGAGGCCGTGGGAGCGACGCCAGCGCAGCGAGAGTCGGGGGGAGGAAGAGAGGTCGGGGGTCAGGGATAAAGACAGAGATAGATGGACACGTCTTCGACTCCAAGATAGAAGCGAAGCACTACCAGGAACTGAAGCTCAGAGAGAAGGCTGGTGAGATCCGTAACCTCAGACTTCAGGTCAGATACCCACTCCATGCGGCTAAGGAGATAGACAACGTAGATAACCGGACGCAGATAGAGAAGGTAGGCGTTTACATAGCCGATTTTGTCTATGAGGAGAAGCAGACCTACATAGACTTAGGGGCCGAAACGTCAGGATGGGTAGAAGTCGTTACTGACGTTAAACCGAACCGTCAGAGGAGGAAGAGAGACAACAGACTCATGCCGGATAGAGCGACACCGGTATTCAAGTTGAAACAGAAGATATGGGAGGCGAACAACCACCCTCAGAAGATCAGGATAGTGAGGCTATGAAGTACTCTGCCACGTGTGGGCACTGTGGAGTTCTCTTCGAGCAAACGAACGCCCAGCACTTCCACCAGAAGAAACGCCAACACAAAACCTACTGCTCTCCCTCCTGTAGGTCGGCGGGGAGGTCCACTCGTCCCGTTAATACAGGACCATGTCCCACCTGTGGAGAGCGGTTCGCTTCAAAGACAAGCAGAACCTACTGCTCCCTCAGTTGCTATATCAAGTCAGACGCCTACAAAGAACAGCGCAAAGAGAACACCCTAAAGGCTTCACAGAAAGCGGCCATAGAGCGGGGAGATGATCCAAGCCTCTGCGGCCTACCGAAATACTGTCTTGAGTGCAACGAGAAGATCTCTCAGCCATGGAAAAAGAAATACTGCAATCAGAGTTGCTATCGTGCCTATATGGCTAAACGCTTTGACCGATGGATAGCTGATCCCCAGACGATAGCCCTACCACAAGGCTATGATGAATTCTTAGACCAAGAGATCCTGCCGTGCCTCGTGGAGGGCTGTGAGTGGAAGGGGAAATTCCTAACGGGGCATATGAACGCTACCCATGGAGTCCCCGCCGCTGAATTCAAACGAGCAGCAGGCTTCAACCTCACCAGTGGCATTATCTCTTCAGACCTACGGAAAGCCTTTGAGGCTGATAGAGCAGGGTGGGGACAAGACAATCTAGTACCAGGGCCCGCAGGTAGGAGCCCTGGTGGATATCAGTCTCTCGAGGGCAAAGAACACCTCCTCAAGGCACGGGAGATCATGCTGTCGTCCCCAGGCCCTCAGAGGAAATGTCGTAATTGCAGCAAGGGCTTTATTCAAAGTCAGCCCTGTGGCAAGACCCTATACTGCTCCTCCCACTGCCGTGAGGCATACTACCGGAGGCGACGACGTGAAAAAGCCACGTAAGAAAACCCTCAAAGAGATCAAGGTCTTGGTCAACAAGGCCATCTATAATGATACCCTGGAGGCTATGCTCTTAAGAGTAGATCACTACGTCCTCAAGGGCTGGATGACACAGACGGGAGCAGAGAAGGTCTGTAGATGGATCAGTGAGAGAGCGGAACACATACGTATGGGCTACGACCAGAGAGTCGAGTATCCCGAAGTCTCAGTATGTGTCACCTACAACCACACAGAGAAATGGACCGATTCCTACGGTAACGTCAAATGCCAGACCTGTCACCCTAGATCGACGTAGGGGCGCAGCCCCGGAGGAGTGAGGAGACGCAGTGAGTGCAACGAACGGAGGAGAGGAGCCGCAGTCCCGAAGGGACGTAGGCGGACTGAAAGAGCGCGTGGAGGCGTTGGAGGAGGAGAGTGCAGAGGCTGTCTCTATCCTATCGGCTAAGGTAGCAGTCGTAGAGCAGGCCATCGAGGAACTGAAGCAGCAGATGGGCCTCCATATGAGTCACGACAATAGGCCTATGTGGGAGCGAGTAAAGACCCTCCAGCAGTGGCAACAGCAGCACGACGAGCGTCAGCCTGGAATGCAGGCAGAGGAAGATGGCAAGAAAGAACTCGGTGGGGTGGAGATAGAAGAGCAAGAAGGGGCATATTTTTATGAAGGCGATAATGGGCAGCGCATCGCCAACAAAAACCGTGCTTCGGGCCGCATCATCGCCGAAGGCTTCAGGTTGCAGGAGGAGAATGCAAGGCTGCGGAACACGAAAGGCTATGACGCCAATAAACTGTTGAACGAGATAGCGGAACTGAAGGAAGAGAATAAGGGGATTTACCGAGATTTAGAGGATGAGGGGTATTGCCGAGATCTTTACAACCACTGTAGGGCGGAAGCAGACAATGCCAGAGCCGACGAGCGGAAGAAGATCGTGGAGATGATCAAGGAGTTCTTTCCAGTTAATGTGATGCCTGTCGTAGATCGGATAGTAGACCGTATCGAGGAGATGGACTGATGCCTTGGGACTTGAGAGACATCGAGCATTACTGCTGTAGGTGCGGTAGGCTGGCTCAAGTCGAACTCTTCTCTGCCTACTCTACTGCCGGATACTACTGTCTGGTACACGGCAACGAGGAGATGCTGGTTCGAGAGGCAGAGGAACGGCACTACTACAGAGGCAAGGCTACAGACGGAGGGGATCTGTTGACCGAAGACGAGAAGGACAATCTGGTCTCTGCTACAGAGGAGATGGACTGATGGAAGCGATTATCTTTGTCATGGGCGTCTTGATCGGGTTGGCCTTCAAGTCCCTCCTCTTGCGAATAGGGAAATGGGAGTTGACCTACGGAGAGGAGATGGACTGATGGACTTCATAGAGATCCTCCGCACGGTATTCGTCCTCCTCCTAGCATCTCCTACTATAGAGAATTACTGATGCTCTCCCCAGATGAAGAAAGGGATTTAGGCGAATACCTCCGGGCGTTGTTCTCCAACAGTGGCGAAAGCTTTCTCGAATCCATTTCGGAGCTTGAAGTTCCCAGTCCGTACAAGGTGCGGGCTAAGATTCTTTATTCGCCCATCTCTCCGATTCAGGTTGTGAATCGGCTCGTCGAAGCCAAAGTCTTAGACCGACTCTCAGACAGTAACAGCTACTCCTGGGTCGAGACGGTTGGCCGGAAGGTAAGAAGGCAGGTTCGTTCTGTATTCCATATGGCTTCCTTCCCACAGTCAATTTCTGAGAAGGTGAGTGCGTTAATCTCGGTATGCACGAGAGAGCAGTGGCATTCATGTACGCGGTTGATCGCGCGGCAATACCCTGAAATCGTCCCTATTCTGCTATCGCAGGCGGAGCTAATTCAAAGCGCAAAATCCCTACGGTCAGTCGCAAAGCACGAGGTCCGTGTGCGATCATTGTCAGCGAAAGAGGCCACCCCCGATGAAACGGGGCGCCGAAAATCGGTGAGGGAGTGGACCGATGAGC
>Ga0208030_1002125_pt1 | contig 10306 bp, 11 predicted proteins | sample MalvirDeepMed_M9_FD_184246 | JGI IMG/M metagenome (GOLD analysis project Ga0208030, IMG submission 184246) | Marine viral communities from the Global Malaspina Expedition - Malaspina viral metaG DeepMed_M9 (SPAdes) (version 2) | ecosystem: Environmental > Aquatic > Marine > Oceanic | place...
GAGGAGGTCCACCGGGAGGCATGGGGCCTCCCATTCCGGGCGGTGGCGGGGGCATTACCGCACCCATGCGCTCCTGTAATACACGCCTCTTCTCAAGTAACACCGACAGCATCTCGCCCATATAGAAGTCCACTAGGTCATCGCGTCCCTGACGTTCCGCTGCCTGTAGCATAGACCAGAGCGTTGCCTCTGGCAACATCTTCTCTGCGATCTGTTCCTTAATTGCGTCATCCATCTGGTCTGCATCCTGTATCGCAAGTATCCTGTCCCTGATTGCCCTGTCTGACAGGAGAGGAGTCGGCCCCTCCCTTGCAATCTGTGCCATCGAGAACTTGGTCATGTCGTCCTGAGGCAGTTGTCCGATCAGGCGTACCACTGCCATGCCCGCTCCATCAATCACATCCGTGGTAATCTCCTGAGAGAAGTAGGTGCGGTTACGGTCCATACCTGATACTTCCATAGCCTTGTATGACCCGGAGGCATACTGGTCAGCTATGATACTGAATGCCATCTGGTAAGCCTTCTCGATAGCACGGAGGTACTTACCCACGATAGTATCCACGCCCTGTCTCAGTGTGTTAATAGCGTAACCCGATAACTGGAAAGGGAGGTCCCCATACACGGAGTGGGGCAGGGAACCCCGTTGCAGCTCGCCTGAGACAAGGCTCATAAATGCCCCTGTCTCCTTCGCCACTTCGAGTAATCCCAGAGGCTCCACCTCTTCCCCCTGTGCAAGGGAAATCTCTGAGCCTTCCAGATAGGGGTCTTCATCCAGCGTCTTTGTCCCGTCCCTAGAGCGTACCTTCAATCCCTGCCTCCGTGACCGGGCGGTCAGCTCCAGCAGGGTGCTCATCATAAGGTTGTGCTTCGGGTACAGGTTCCTTGTAGAGCGGAACACGCTCTCTCCCATATCCGCTATAGTGTCTATAATCGATGTGTTATTCATCCCCACTATCAGGGGGTTGGCCCCTACCGGGCCTAGGAAGACAGGCACCGTGCCTGCGCCATGCCGTGTCTGCTTCTTCGCCACCTTATACAGCGGGTTGTTCGTATCGCCATTATGGACAAGGATGGTGTTCATCTCCTTGTCGTAGAAGTCATACACGAAGGAGCCCTCGGCATCGTGACGTGCATCCCAGTCCACCTTCACGTTGTACTGTGCGAAGATCTGGTCCTTGGTCTTCACCATCTTGTAGCACGCCCACTCCAGTCCGTCGGGGCCTATGCCCCAGTAGGTATGAAGCGGGTCCCACGGCGTGATATCCACATAGGTGGAACCATCATCGCGCTTGGCCAGTAGCGCACGGCCTGCATACCATCCCCTTATAACCGTGTACCATGCAAGTTGGTCACGCAGGTTAGGCTGCATCAGGGAGCACAGACGCTCGTCTGCCGACCTTAGTATCCCTATAAGGAAGCGTTCCTTCTGGTCATTCTTCTCACGGAGTTCCTCGTCAGCCCCGTCGTGGGGAATCCTGACAGTCATCTCCGCTCCAGATATCCAGCCCATCACCTTGTCGGCAAATGTCTGGGGTTCATTCGATGTATAGCTCTGGTATCCCTCTCCCGCATCGTAGGGATCAAGCTTATAAAGGGCATGGTCTTCTTCCATGCGGTCCCTGAGAGGTTCCGTAGCCTCGTAGTGGCCGTCAACCAGTGCGATGATGTCCTCTGGCTTACGTCTGGGCATCTACTTCCACCGCTTTACGGCAATTTTATTCCTGTGCTCCACATACCCGTAGCCGAACCTGTCTACTAACCCGTATATCAAAGCCTTCACTCCGTGGTTATTCTTATCTTCGGGCGTATCACCCACTATATTACCATCACGGTCAACCTTCCATCTATATGCCCGTGTCTGACCGTCTATAGGAGACGCAACGGCACCGAACTCGGACAGCACCCCTTTGCATTTAGGGGAGAAGACTATCCTCGGGGCGTGGGTCTTGGCATCCACCTTGAGCCACCCCTTGAGCCGTTCCGTTCCCTCGTTAATCCTGATCTTCTGGCTTGAAAGGTACAGCCCTGTCTGTGCCAGCCACACCTCGGTGGGTGCGGCCATAGCCTGATGCTGTGTCCCTGCTATATCTATTACCCCGAAGTGGACATCCTTCCACCACGGTCGGCTCCGTGCGATATCTATGATCTCGTCGGTCACCAGTCCCTGCTCATATATCTCATCAATAATACAAATCTGTTCTCCCCTGACCTGCACGACTTCGACGGCGTATGCCCCTGCATATCCGGGGTCCATCCACAGGTGCACGGGAGATCCGGGGTCGTATTCGAGTTCACTGATGTGCATATCAGGTCGAAACTCCGTGAATACGAGTCCACGAGGTGGAGAAGGCTTGCCTTCAATACGTTCCATAAAGAAGTCATCGCTCGATGCCTCCTTCAGTCTCAGAATCTCCGGGTCATTGGCACCACCCGGGTACAGGTGGGAGTTTGTATAACTCGGCAGGGAGAAAGCCCTAGCATCAGGCTCTGCACCCGAAGCCCAAGCGGTAAACATCTGGGGATACCACCCAAGGCTCCCTTCAAATGTCCCTGCAAGGAACATCCATCCCCTCTTCGGCGCACATCTGCCCCTCATCCTGAAGAATGTCTCCATGTCTAGCTGGCTTGCCTCGCATCCCAGTATCCCATCGGGCGCACGCATGGCCAGAGTCCTTGGGTCTTTCGCCGACTTTGTCTCTATCAGTGTGCCATCCACCAGCGTGATGTGGCCGGGGTCTACACGCTTGGAAACTTCCTTGAGTACTCCCAGCTTCTCGAAGTCCTCCGCAAGGTATGTGAACTCTGCCCGTGTCCTCTCGTAGTCCGCAGCCACCAGCCAGTAAAGTCCCTTGCCCTCCGTCTCCAGAAACCTAGCCAGCAGGTACTTCGCCGCTATCATCGACTTCCCTGCCTGCTCACCGCCCGCAACAAGGTTGAACCGGTGCGGCGATGCCAGTATTATCTCCTGTGAAGGAGTGGGCTTGAATACAGGTACGAAGTGAGAGTTTCCTTAGTGGCAGTAGTCATCCACTTTCCTCTTTATCCCACAGTGTCAGGAATACAGGGGTACCATCTCCTACATAAGACCCCGCAACATTAAATTCAAAATATTCCACCGCTTCCTCGTCTTCCATACCGTCCCGATCCATAAGTATCTCTATACACTTATCCCTGTCATACGCCACAACAGGCACAGCCCCGAACCTCTCGCATATCCCTACTATGGCATCCTCGAAACCATCTGCCAGCAGGGCTTCCCCGTTCCATCCCGACAACCATTCCCTGATCTGGTTCACATTAGTAGTCATCTTCTCTTCCCAACCTTATCCTGATGGCGGGCTTTCTTCCGCATCTTCTTCCTCTTCGCTATACTCTTAGGCTTCGCCACGCTATAACTCCAGATCCCTGAAATCTCCCGTGGGTATGAAGACCACGGGCTCCATATCCTGAGAGTCACCCCTGTCCTCACGGCCCCCGAAGCCCAGCTCGAAGCTCTTCAGGTCACTCAGGGCAATAAACCCTGCACCGTCCGTCCACCTGACGGCAAGCAGGGAGGGCACACCTGCAAACCCTGAGTACTCCCGTGCCGCAAGCACCTTCGCCATAGACACCATGTACGTCCCAAAGTAATCCTTGGTGTACTTCCGTACCTTGATCTCCAGAAACGCCCTGATGATACCATCACGGAGCATGGCAAAGTCCAGCCTGTAGTGCATGGGAAGCTTCCGGGCATCACAACGCCACGCTACGCACAGCTTTTCTACGAAAGCAGTCTCGCGTGTCCTGTCATCCCCCGTCTCATACAGGGGCCTGACTGCTGGTATCGTCATCCACCACCCTGCTTCCTCTTCAGTATCTCATCAATCTGCTGGTCCACCGGAGTCTCAAAGTTCTTGGCCACCTGTGCAACCTCCTGTGGGTGCTCCCTCGCAGCCTTCCTCCACTCCCTGAGCAAATCCCTAGCCGCCTCATCCTGCACAATCGCAGTCGGGCGATACTTATTAGGCAGATTAGCATTTAAAAGCGTAATTGCCAAGATGGGAACCTTCTTCACCGTGTCCGGGTCCATAACAATTCCCACGACAACCTCCTCCAATGCCTCCGCAAATTCCTGCCGTGCATCCAGTACCCTGTCAGGGAACGTGGGGTCATCCTCCATCCACTCCCTGTACGTCCACCGTATCACACCAGCCCTACGCAACCCATTCCGTATCGTCCCTGTCTCCTTCAATCCTTCAAGGAACTTCTCCTGATTCCTCCTCTTCTTCTGTGTCCTCTCATCCAACTCGCCTAACGACTTCTTCTCCTTAGCCGTCATAACACGCCTAACCTTCTTAGCAGGATCTGGCAAGGAACTCCTCCTTTACTCTAACCACATTACTATTACTTATTACTATTACTTACTACTTTACTTTACTACCCCCTTAAGGGGGGGTAGTAGTAAAGTAAAGTAAAGTAACAGCTACAGTAACTCACTTTACTTTACTCCACTTTACTCCACTTTACTCAGTAAAGTAACACACCTCAGGCACGAAACTAAAAACTTTACTAGTAACATTACTCCACTTTACCGAGTAAAGTACAGCAACCAAGGACCTGTGTCAACGGAAGCCTTTAGCGACAAAAGTCTGTCGGGGGTACCCCTATTAAGACCAGAAGAACTCTAAGCCATACCCATCATCAGCGACAGTAACCAGCAACCGCGACAGTCGCTACCGCTCCTGTCGCTAGCCATTGTAGTGTTTCCGAAGCGCGCAGCACCCGTTCCTTATACCGCAAAAAGGCCCTGCCGCCTGAGTGGTGCTAAGTTTCGGTACCGGGCCCTTTTGGTACTGCTGCGGTCGACTGTTAACTTTCCCCCACTAGCACCCTACCAGCTCCTATTCCAGCACCAATTATCAAGCACCCTACAGCTACCACAGCACCAATATCGTGATACCTATTGCAGCATGGCACATAGTGTGCTAGCATGCCTACAATCTTAGCTTGAGGAGTGAATCAATGAACGTGAATAGTCGATTGCTTTATGATGGCCGGAACACGTCAGACACTGACGATATCATTGTCCTAGCTTCCGCCTTTGACCAAAGGTCGATCAATGGCAAGACTTTGGATATGATCCAAGTATTCATCCTACATAGGCACGAATCCCCTACAATTGCAGTAACTACGGGATCGGATGAAGCCGTGTGTGGAAGTTGTTTTCTACGGCCGATTATCGCAAAGCAACTTAAGACGGCAGGTGAAAGCAATATACCTTGCTACGTGGACAAGTGGAGAGGCCCTGAAGGAGCATGGAAATCTTGGAAAGCTGGGAATGTGGCTAGCATTACGCCATTGGAAGCTAGCGAATTGATATCTTCACTCAAGTCCTGTGACTGTGCCAAGACACATCCGCGCAGACTATGCAAGAATCCCGGAAAACCACTAGGTGTTCGACTAGGTGCATATGGAGACCCGGCCAGTGTGCCTGACTGGGTGTGGCGCGATCTGTTATCAATGCTGGATAGCAAACTCACGAGCTATACACACCAGTGGGAAAACTTCCCAGAGCTGGCAGAATACACAATGGCCAGCATTGATCCCATAACATGGCCGGACGTAGACAGTGCCCTAGATAAGGCCCACAGCATGGGATTTCGTACTTACCGAGTACTTGCGGTCGGCGAAGCTCCACGAGCTGATGAAATGGTGTGCCCGGAGGCTAGCGGCCGCACAAATTGCAACAAATGCGGCCTGTGCTCCGGCAATCTGCGGCCAAATACCCCCAGCATAGTCATTGAAGCGATCCCATAGGCACAAATTAGATAGGAAAGCGAGGTTTTAATTGGTATCTAAAAAATTGGAAAAGCTAGGCGCAAAAGGTGAGAGGCTCGTAGCTAGATTAGTGGGTGCTAAGGCTACGCCTAAGCATGCCCCGTTTGATGTGGTGGACTTCAGTGATGGCACAGCATATGAAGTCAAAACTGTGTCTGGTCTAGCACTGTCTGGCAGCAATAAAATTCACATCGAAAACGGGGCATGGGAGAGGAAACAGGCATTTCTTGACGAGTACGGACTAGAAGGTGTGATCATGGTCGTGGTCATAACTGGCCGGGATAATGTCGCAGTGTACCGGGTGCCACTAAGGCAGCACATGAGAATTAGCACAGTGATCAAGTCTGGGGTACAAGTAGCCCAATAGGCACGAATAGCAAGAAAGCGAGGCACAGATTGACTACAGCACAGATTAGGGACATTGCACGCGGGGAATTCTTCAGGCGCACATCCACGTCCGCAAAGGTTTATATCCGCGGCGAATATATCCGTGGCACGACACGGCGATACACCTGCATGGACGCTGAAGACATGAACCGGGAACTATTCTTAAGGGGTGCCACCGTGGTGGTGGTAGGGTTCACATACTAGGCACGAATAGCAAGGAAGTGAGGCACATCATGAGCATAGAAGATCAGGTTGTCAGGCTGGAACGTATCGCGCCCAATATCCCACCCTGCCGCTGCTGTGGGCGTGATCTGGGTATCATGGACGGTATCACTCAGGCTGTCCGCGATGGCTGGGGTATACATACCCGTTGCATACCTAAGCACTGGGACAAGCATAGCCGCGGCAGGTCTGCGGCACGCTGCAAGGAATTCAGCAAAGTATAGGCACGAATACTCCCAAAATATGAAAGCGTGACTCCTCAGTCACGCTAGTGGCAGGGTTAGCCGCCTGCCGCCTGATGATTAAGGCTAGAGGAGAGGAACATGGGTATAAATTATGACAAATTCCGACAGGACAAGCGCGGCCATTGGAAATATTGTGGGGTCGGCGTTGAGCTACTGACACCAGAACGCATGAAGAGAGCGCGAAAACCCATATATGGGGCGCGTGTCACCGCGGCATGGTTTCCGACCTACTGTGATAGCCGCCAGTGTGGCGAAACTATCTACCTAGAAGATGACCATTGCGCGAACTTTTACCCGCGGCAACATAAAATGATGTTAATGCACGCGAATTGCGCTTGGAGTAATTTGTTCGCCCAGATTAGTGAACTTGGACGGTCATTATAGTTTCAACTAGCCGAATAGGCAGAGAGAGAGGAACAAATTGGATAGAGCACACCTAGAGGCACTTAGCATACATGACCTGCGGCGCATGGCAACCGCCGCAGGGATAGCATCGGCCAAGAAGTCTATAATTGTGGCCGCTCTGGCTGACGATTACAGAGACGGGCCGTCAGTCCATATGGACCCTGTCACCACCCTGACACCACCACCTGTAGAGGATCGGGAACAGGTCATCTGGCCTGACGTGCCGCCCGGCACCGCTGACATTAACGGCAGCTATGTGCTGCCGCCGTGGTATCAGGAACTGACTGCGGCTGTGACCATTGGTCATGTCGAGTTAATGGGGCCAGCCGGGAGTGGGAAGACGCTGGCTGTGCACCACCTAGCAGCGGCGCAGGGCCGCAGGCTGGCAGTAGTCACGGCTGATGGTGGCCTGAGGAAGCGTGACCTAGTAGGCACCCGTGAGTTGATAGGTGGACGTACTGTATTTCAGGCCAGCGAGTTTGCGAGTGCCGCCAAAAACGGTGACTGGGCACTCATAGACGAGGCCAACATGGCAGAGCCTGACGCACTGGGGTTCCTCAATGGTATGCTTGACCGCCCCGGCACCATAGGCTCTACCTTTGTGGTAGGCGGTAGGGCTATCGAGGTGCACCCGGATTTCCGGTGCTTTCTTACCCGGAACCCCGGCTACCAAGGCACCAAGCTCATGAACGAGGCATTGCGTGACAGGTTCTGGTCTATCACCGTGCCACCGTTGTTGGGTGAGGGCCTGACGGCTATGCTCAGGGCACACAAAGTCAGGAAGGCCTACATACCCGATGCGGTTATGATGATCGAGCGTCTGTACGTAGCATGGGAAGGCCAGAGGATCAGCTACCAGATATCTCCTCGCCGGGCACTGGCGGCTGCCAAGATGGCAGACCTGACCAAGACACCCTTCCGGGATATGCTAACAACCTCAATCCTCACCAAGATCGATGTGCAGCACGAGCGCAACGCCGTCGCGGCGGTTATCAAGGCCGTCTGGACGGCACGAGATTACTCAGGGTAGAAAAAAATAAAAATATTTTTGGAGGTATGAAATGGCTAGATCAGATCAGGGATACACCAAGGCACGACAGGGCAGCAGCCGCATTAGTGGTGGGCGCAGCAGAGCCTTCAGCACCTACGCCGCAGAGGCGAGGAAGGATGAGCTGGTAGCGTTCTACTTGGATCACAAGCTCAGGGGTATTCTGGATGTGCTGGGTGACGTTGATGATGAAACCCGTATGGCTATCAGGGAGGGCATGACTGAGGAATACAACGAGTCCACGATGACTAAGGCAGAGATCGAGAGTGCTGTCTACAAGGACTCTCGTGAGAACGGTGCTCAGGCACTGCTTGGTAACGAGCGTAAGACACGCATGGTGCAGGAGGCAGACGCACTTGTAGCTGCCCTTGAGTCAGCCACTAGGAGCCACGAACTGGAGAACCTAGACGAGGGTGAGTGGCTTGACGATCCCGTGGGCCTGCTGACTGATGGCTCTGGGTGGGGAGAGGAGCGACTAGGTGCGCGAGGGTACGAGAAGCACGTTAACATAGCGGTGGACAACTCAGGCTCAACACATATGCCTGTTACCGGGTACTGCGCCGCGGCTATGGAGGATGTCGCTAACAACCTAATGGAGGTTCTGTTTGTCGCAGCCAGCAAGTGGCCCGGTGTCACATGGGATGCGTATAGCTACAACCGCATTGCCCATGTGCACACTGGTAGCAGGGGTCAACGGAGGCGGCTTGCGATGGTACGCCAAGCGATGCAGCGCATGGTTGTTGAGAACCCCCGCCGCACCGATGCAGTCCAGACAAACCTAGCACCCCTGATCGAGAGTATGTACGACACAGAGGTGAGGCGCAACCTCATAGGTAGCCCGCGTCTGGATATCATCCTCACTGATGGTGAGTTCGAAAGCCAGAAGGATGCCGATGCGGCAGCGGAGTGGCAGCGCAAGCGTGGTGCAGGCGTAACCACCTATGTCCTGAACCTCTGCCCGGAGACACCAAGTGACGTTACCCTGCCCCACCAGTTCCGGGTTATCCCTCTCAGGTGTGTCACTGGCAGCGAACTCCGCAAAGAGGTGGACGGCGAGGGGCTGCGGCAGGCCCTGATGCAAGTCGTGCTAAGCGAGGTGGGAAAATAAAAAAATAAAATTATCTAGAGGGATACACCCCATGTACAGGTGGGGTGTGTCCTAGTGGTTGACACTGGTAACACGTTAGACTATCATAGCTACATACTTTGAAGGAGGAGGACAACTAATGGCAATGAGAACCACACAGGATGGAGCCTTTATCTGGGTGGCGGGCGACCCTGACCATGAGCAAGACACGATGCGCTCTCTCATGGAGCATGGCTACAGCTTGCCAGACGCACAGGTTATCAATCATCGCCGTGGGAGTAGGGGCTATCAGCTTGTGCGGTCAATCTACGGATGGACAGTGCGGAGCGATAGCGGCATTGATGGATGGGCGATACGCTATCAGCCAAACAGGCAGAAACAGGCTCCCGATGCAGGATTCAAGGAGTGCGTTGCGTGGGTGAGGGGCGTCTGTGCTGGCACAAATGATACCGCTTTCGTGCGAGGCCATGAGGCACAGAGGTATGGCGATGAAATGGACATGACGGACATGAAGGAGGTCAACTCATGACAAGCGACTATACTAGCTGGTCATTTACGGATGAAGACATAGATGTTCTCAAGGAACTGGGAGAGGAGATCGGGCGTAGTCTAGAATGTAACGCAAATGGTACAACTGCGGACGTAAGACGCTGGCAGAAAGCCAAGAAGGAGAAACTAGGCACGGCCTGTAAGGTTCACAGGTATCATGCTATGGAGCATATGATTACGTATCTGCAAATGCACCACTTTCGCGTAGAGGCAGGCATTGATCTTGAGTCAGTGAAGGAGGTCAACTAATGGCAGACATAACAGGACACACACCGGGGCCGTGGACGGTTGACCATGAGCGGATCGGGCCGTGGGGCGAGCCAGTGGCATTGCTCTGCGATAGCCACGCACCTGAGTCCGGTACGATAGTGGAGTGGCCACGGTTTGGAGAGGTGGTTGACGATGCTGAGAACGAGGCCAACGCGCGGTTATTGGCCTCTGCCCCTGATCTGCTAGCCGCCCTCATACAACTCATGGAATGGGAAGGCGATGAGGCTGGCTTCTACCCAGAGGATGACACACAGCAAAGAGCCAACGAGGTATGGC
>Ga0208030_1002130_pt1 | contig 10292 bp, 13 predicted proteins | sample MalvirDeepMed_M9_FD_184246 | JGI IMG/M metagenome (GOLD analysis project Ga0208030, IMG submission 184246) | Marine viral communities from the Global Malaspina Expedition - Malaspina viral metaG DeepMed_M9 (SPAdes) (version 2) | ecosystem: Environmental > Aquatic > Marine > Oceanic | place...
TAATATATCATTAAATTTATTTACTGGGATACCTAAGAATTTAGCCATGTCTCTTTTAGATTGACAAGCAGACATGGCATATCTTAACATAGCATCTCTTGATATATTTGGAAGAGACTGCCATAGAGGAAAATTATAAAGTTTATTGTTGACCATTTTAATAGATAATTCTAATTTAAGAGCTATCAATTCCTCTAACGATAGGGAGGAGAGCATATTTAAAAAGTTTTCATTTATTTTTTTGTTTTTTTTCATTACTCTAATAAAAGAATAATTTTTTGGCTTTTTTCTTGACATCAGTGCCTTGATATGTTATATTATATATAATTGTGTTAGTAGTATCATTTTTGCATTGAGTCATATTGTTGGGTTGTAGGTTCTTCAACGGATTTTTGGATTTCTTGTTCGAATTTGTCGAAATATAATTTCATATTCGTAATAAGATAATCAACAAAGATTTTTTTATCTTCAATATTGGCCAACATATCATATGCATCCAAAATATATTGGGAGACTTTTTTAAATGTAGTAAAAGCCATATTCCGACCAGTTTCGTCTAAACCTTCGAGATCAGCACCAAATTCATCTTTTTCGTCAGGCTGCTCGTCGTCTTCTACGGGGATTTTTTTAGCTTCATCATCATCTTCGATGTCGATGTCGACTTCTTCTAGTTGTATATCTAGATCGTCAAGCTCACTACCAGTTTCTTCTTCCGGGGATTCTTCTTCTCCAGGAGGACCGAAATCAGGCGTTGGTTCTGCCATTAGAACGTCTGTATCTTGTAAATAAGTATCATTTACTAACGAAGGAGCCAGCGCGCCTTTAATTGCAGCTATCATATGAGCACGAAAAGAGTCTCTTTGGCTTTTATTTGTAGTCATACGCTTATAATCAGTGCGAAGAGTTGTGATCATCTTTTTAAGTACATCTTCTAGAATATTAATCCCTGTGGACCTGTGAGGGTGCATATCAGAGATGTCACCTTCCTTGAGAAGTTCACGAATCACTTTTCGGAGCCGCAATTCTTCTTTAAGAATTTGTTTTTCCTTTTCTTTGTGCTCTTTAAGAGTTATTCCAATTTTTCTACGAACATATTCGCGAATTAGCTTTTCTTCTCTGTTCATCTAGCTATCCTTTAGTTTTTTCATAACTTTTTTGTTGTTTTCAAGTACTCGTCGTACAACTTCTCTGATATTTACCTTACTTTCTTCCACAGGTTCTTCTTCTGTAATTTCCTGCTGTTCTTCTACAACTTCTTCTTCTTCCTCATCTACCGATCCTGATGAGTCAGAATCCATGTCGGGAACATAAGTTTCAGTCTGTAGATCCTCTTCTTCATCTTCTTTTTTTCCGTAGTTTCTCTCAACAGCGTCATCGTATGCCTTATCAGCAGATTCTTTAAGAATACCAAACTTCTTAAGAAGAAGAGTGTTTAGTTCTTTGTTTTTCCATTCTTTTAGTGACATGTTATTACTTTCCTTTTTAATTGTATCTTCATATTCACGCATCAAAGCGTTCCCGCGCAACATTGCTTCTTGTTCAATTTCGCGTAGTTTATCATTCTCTAAATAGTACCCAGGGCCAGAGTAGCCTCCAACATCTAGTCTACCTTCCATATTTTGTTGATGGTGGATTAGTTCATGAGCAATAGATCGAAGCATATCTTTTGGATGCCTCCCATCGCTATATATATGTATTTGAATGGTCATTGGGTCATAATAAGCAGTTTTTCCAAGAACTTTGGGCTGATTACTAGGGTCTGAATCGAAAACCATGGTCGGTGGCTTAGAGAAGCCTATTTTTTGATCAAAATGATCATACATTCCTTGGATATGAGACTCTAATGAGCTCAAATCAACATTGGCAGGGTTCTTTATGGGGCAAGGCATGTCCTAATTAGTCCTCTAAATCCGATTTTTTTACTAATATAAGGCTTATTTTGATGGGTTTTACCTCTCCAAAAGGCAATATTTCGGCTATTTTGATGGTTCTGCGGTCTACTATGCCGTCTGAAAGGTCCAAAAGCACCCCATATTTGTGGATTCTGTCCACACATTCTACTTTTATGTCCCATGCACCATACATAACTATCTCTCCTACCTTGAATTTGTGCTCTTGTGACGCCCCAAAGAGGTCATTTTTGAGTTTTTCGAGCATTTTTTTGCTCAATTTAAGGATTCTCGCCTGAATTGCGTCCATAATTGATCAATTCCACGCAATTTCCCCACGGATCAGTCAAATAATGGTAATTTGAGCCATCTCGGTGCTGTTTAAACTCTAAATTGGGGTAATTTTCGGGCTTTACCTCTACTGCGAAGTGATTTTGGTGCTGATTTGGGGTCATTAGGGCCAATTTTATGTTATCAAACTGCAAAAGAGCCCAAGTAGCATCAATATAAAGACAATTTGAGTTAAAATAGTTGTGATACCACCTGACAGCATCAGAAATATTGTCTACTTGGAGGGCAATGTGGTCAATTTTCACTATTTTCTCGCTATTTTTACCATTTCTTCGTCATTAATGTCATAATTACCGTCCTGGGGGTCGTTATATCCCATACCAAACGCCTCTGGGCCACTCATATCGTCCAAATCGACTGTTTCTTGGCCCATTTCCCCCTCAACTTGGTCATATGCGCCTTCTTCCATGCCATATTCGACGTAATGCTTGACTGTTTTGAGATAATCTGCTGCTTTTGTGAGCTTTGCCTGTACCCAAGACTCTAATTGAGTGGTATCTGTGAGCATTTCAGCCAATTCACGTGAATATTTTTCCATATCATGCAATTGTCGCTTTGCAAACTCGCCTTCGTTGTCCATTTCGCCCATTTCGTAGTGTGCATGGGGCTCATTTGCCATTTCACACTCCTGCATGATGATTTCTACAAGCCTTTTTCTACTAATTTTCATTTCTTATTCCTTCATGAATGCAATATAGAACAATAAACAGATCCCCACGGATTCTTTCGAGGTCAAAGATACGCCCAGTAACATAATTAGAAATAAAAATGTTAATTTTGTATACTTTACAATCTTTTCTTCCTGAACTACCATTAGTTAAACCCTATATATTCTATATCGCTCTTAAAAACACGCAATATACACCCCATCATCCAATTGTAGTGTGTATAAATATAGCATTTATCTTTATCATCTGTATCAGACCAAGGTAAAAGGTAATATTCACCACCCCTACAAACCCTTACAAGCCTTTTATACTGCATAGAGTAGTAATATCCCTGCCCTGTTCCTTTCAAAGTAACAAGTGGTATAGCTTTTCCTTTAGAATCTTTGATGAATTTGGATAATTTTAGTGCTAATTTTTCTGGATTGGTGTATAGGTACTTAAGTAACTTCTTTTTGTCTTTAATACCACTATTCTCCGCCACCATCACCGCTCCCATTGTTACTATCGCCTGCTGGGCCACTTCCGCCATCTCCGGCTTTGGTCCATTTGTATAAATTACCTATATTCTTCTTTCTTTTTCGTTTTTTACGCTTTTTTTTCTCTTCGACACTAGAAATAATGGAAATTTTTATTTTTTTGACTTCTTTTTCGGCTCCTTCCTCAAAAACACCATACCCTACCGGAGCAGACTCGGCCCTGGAGTAATCGGTGACATTTTTACTGTCACCACCTCCCGTTTCCTTGTTTAAACCGAAACCAACGAGTCTTCTCTTCTTTGTTGAGTGATTATTCGAGTGCGGCCAAGCCCTTTCTAACATTAAGCTCTCTTGTTCGAAGAAACTTGCCATATTTTTTAGATTTTGTGTAGCACCTTCGGCTTCACTCATTTTTTCCAAAATTTCTTCAAAATTTCCACAAAAATAGTCTTCGACTTCCCACTGTAGGTTTATAACCCCTTCTAATTCATCTGAAGAATAAGGAATTTGCCCAATAAAATAGTGTACGAGTAGGTCTTTCTTCCTCCAGCTGGTGTCTAGTGACGATATATATTGAATTTTCTTTACCTTCACCGACAATTCTTCCATAACTTCTCTATAGAAGGCATAATTTGCTTCTTCACCTTGCATCAAATGACCGCCGGGAGCGTCCCATTCGGATGAATCTGATCTTTGCGCAATGATAATCTTGTTATCAGTGGTCATAATGAAGCCTTTTGAGATTTCACCAATGTCTTTTAGTAATTTATTTGGATCCTTAACAACAATGTCAGACGCGTGAAGCTTTTTGTACGCTTTGATGGCTTCAATTTCAGCCGGATCGTCATCATAATGCAACGAAGAGCCCAGTTCATACAATTTTCGTGCCTTGGTTTCGCCATTTGTGTAAAAAACACCATCAACTCTGATGTTAAATTTGTCCAACATCGTTTGAACAGAACTTTCTGGTACTTCTAGTGCGTGTGTACGAGAGGTGACCACTAGAACCGTGGTACCAGATTGCTTAAACTTCTTAATTCTTGCAATAATTTGAGGATTTTTTCCACCATATTGGTAAATTGTCTCTTCCCCATCATTAGAGTCTTCATATGATTTTATAATCGTACCATCAAAATCAAAAGTTACAACTTTACCATTTTTATTTTCGTTTAACTTTTTCATTTTATCAAATAATTCTTTCATGTTCTGTTCCTATATTATATTATAACACGTTTCGTGGGGTTTGTCAACCTATTCCTCGGGCAATTCGTACAAAGCGGGATCCAAATCCTTGGTTAACTTGTAAAAGTCGCCTTGTTTTGAAACTCTTTGCCCCAAACTCTTAGGGTTGTTAACAGATGGGTCCTTGACATATCGATAAATGTGAGCGAAAGCCAGATCTTTTGTTGGTTTTGATAACAAAACAAACCGACCAGAATATTGCTGAGCAGAAGCCATCGGATTATAGGCAGACCAGAATAGAAACTCATTGATTAAGAACTGATAATATTTTTTTATGGCCTCTTCATCTCCCATTGCAATATTTTGAAACAATTCTGCATCATAGTTGAACTTACTAGCCATGACATCGATTCTGTTTTGTGATGTTTGATCATCTAATACGGCATTCTTCATTTTTTCTAAACCGATATTTCGTAATGCATCTTCTAAAACATCAAAAACCCTTTTAGCGTTTCTTGATGTATCAGCAAAATCAGAAAGTTTCCAAACAGTTCCTTGGTTTGCCATGGCAAAATTATCACCTCCGCCCTTCATCGGCTCCGTGGCATCATCATCCTCTCCCATTACATTCCGAAGACCTTGATGTTGTGATCGCTCCACGTGACCGGCGTGTTCTTTTCCTGCTGGAACGACACTAATTCTCACACCACCTGTGTGTGTTGAGGTACCAAATCTTTCTGCGAGTTTTTTCCCTTTTAGTTTCGAGGCGTTCTTTTCATTTTCATTAAATTCTTCGTTATCTTCTTTAGAAGCCAAAGGAGAACCAGCATAACCTTGTATGCCACCAACAGAAGACATTTCTTCGATTACGTCTTCCTCAATGGATTCGTTTTTATAATTTGCATATCTGGCTCGGACTGCAGCCTCTGCTTTTTCTTTAGTGTTGTGGCAAGACTCAACTTCCCCGGTTTCTGTCTTTTTTACTACCGCATTCCCATCTTTGCCTTTAGCGTTATCACAGTCTTGTGTATAAGCCTTCCATTTTTCAAATAATTGCTTCATCCCCATTCACCTCACAGTAAATAGTTGAGCAAGGAGGTTAATCTGGAATCCAAAATTTTTCTCCGCCATGAGAATGAATTGGGTGCATCATATGACCTAATGCTTCTACGTGACCAAGTCCGAGAGCATGCCCTAGTTCATGTTCTAGAAGTCTGGGCATTTTACTATTGTTATTTGGTAAATGAATCTCGGCTGATAATAATTTTTTTCCGATTGTAAACCTTGCGGTTGTAGCATAGAATTCCGGGTCTATTTTGCCTTTTGATCTAATAAAGATAACACCTTCCATAAAACGACTTTTGTTACAAATAGTATTTGTTTGATCAAAATGAAAATGTGAAATATTAAATTCCCTGATCTGCCACCATTCAATTGCTAAACCAACTCTGTATGACGTCAATGAACTATCTGGGCACACTACAACAATTGGCTCCTCATCCCATTCTGCAATTACAAAACTACTTCCTTCGATAGCTATTCTAAAACAGAAGCCAAATAGAAACCCAATCATACCGGATAATAAAACCGCCAGAGTTCTTTTGACTAACATCCCCAAATACCATATTCAATAATGATGGTTTGGTTTGGCTCTGGTATTGAATTATCATCAAAAATGACCGCGTTGGATGCGGAATCATAGATCCATCCCACTGCAGCTTGTCCATTGACTGTGACAGAAATTGTTTCTTCAATTGGATCAGGCTCATCTAGAATAAATGTTTTGTGAGTGGTAACTGTATCTGCCAAATCTTGCATTTGATTGCCCCAATCCGGAGCACAAATCGAATACCAATCCCCATTATAACGCTGAGTCATATTCCAATACCCACTGCCGTAGCCGACGTTTCTGGGCCCCCACGGAGATTGCCAAATACACCCAGATGGAGAGTCTCCTATTACCGCAAAATGTCTAGTCATATCAATGTTGGGCTTGATTGAATCAAAAAACGAAGTATAATTAGTCCAAGTTCCATCACTAAAATCAGGCTCGTCAGAGACATAAATTATCACTAAAGTAGCATCCGCTCTCCAGAAAGGTGTCCCCGGCGCAGCACCAGCAATAGGATCAGTATTTTCTAAAACTTCTTTGGCAAATCTTATTCCTTTTTCAATCCCAGCGCCGTGCACCCCGATGCTGTTAATCACTCCTTGCGCCCAATCAACAGGAGTAGCAAACGAATTATCAATCCAAAAGACTGATCCGCTTCCCTGCAGCGCCCCGCGATCCGTTGTTACAAAGCCCAAGTGATAATCGGCATCAGACAAAGTAAAAATATTCAAAAAAGCAGTCATTTGATTAGCTAACTCGTTTTGGAATACATTCATAGAGCCAGAGTTATCAATTACAAAAATAATATCCAAAAATGGCACTTCTTCTTGGATATATGTTTGAATTATCCATTGTTCGAACACTCCTTCGCCAAATTGGGTGACTTGAACTTCCGGAGTTTGAGGATCATTTCCTTGAATTGTAATCGCACTGTCGTCAAGCCCGATGTCATCGGGGATGTAGGAGACAAGGAAATCTACCTCTTGATTGGGTTGTAATACCCAAGGAGGAAAAGGCAAAGAACCAAATTCCATAAGGATGTCAACCGGCTGTGTTACCATCTGAGAGATGCTCTCAATTATCAATGGCAAGTTACCATCATTTCTAATTGTGATTCGCTCTTCGTTATCGCACCCCATTGATATCGTCCCGTAATCAAACTCTGAGGGACTTACAGTCATTACAGGGGCATCACCCCTCCCGAGGATTAGAACTTCAATCTCGGGGGTCTCATCGTCGTTAGAAACGACATTTATAAGACCACCGTTTCCCTCATATGTTTCAGGTTCGTAAAAGACATCAATTTGAATTCCCTCTCCGGGTTGCAACTCCCAATCCTCAGTCGCATCATGATCAATAGAAAATCTATTGGTTCCTGCAACAAGCGAAAGGGGATCAAGCAACAAAACTTCATCCCCCGCATTTACTATGGTGAGTTCTTCAACTCCCGTCTCATGTCCCGATGTTATGTGCCCAAAGTCAATGATCTCAGGCATAACCACGATTTCAGGCTGTGGATCCTGTAGTTTTGTTAAGGTTATGTCCTGACAACCTAATAATACTCCTAATAAAATCATTCATAAGTCCCCCCTCTATAAGTAACTAGGGGGCTATAGAGGGATTTGGAAGTTTTTATTAATCTAAGCCGAACATTTGTCCCAAATTCATTCCTAAGTCGGCGCTCTGAGCCTTGAGGGTCATTTTCATTATTCCGGGTCGATAAAAATCTTCGGCGTCTTTTACAGCGTTCTCGATATCAACGTATTTTCTAGAAATTCCACCAAAATCCGTATCATCAGCGTCGTCATAACTTTGGAAGAATCCTTCTCCAATGTGCAAGCCATAAGGAATAATGCTGCCTAAATAATACATTGCTGGATCTTTGGATTTATAAAGTTCCTTTTCTATTCTCATCAATTTGAAGGCCCACTGATCAACACTTTCTTGGGTTCCATCAAAGCTTTGAGCGAGTTCCATGGCTGGTGCTAATTTTTTGCTGTACATTTTTCGAAAACCTTCGAGTTGCTCTCTATCATAATCGTCTTGATCTGTGTGGTTCGGTGAAACCCCAAGAACTCCGCGTGTTTCGTCCACTAATTCTTGGATTGTCTGTCTTGTCTGTTTAAGCATATCTTTTTTGATTTCTTTATCTACTTTCAATCGAACATATTTTTCGACTTGTTCTTCGCGATCTCTTGCTCCCTCATCGCCCATGCTTTGTCCAAGTTCCATGGCTTGCTTTGTGTATTCAAGATCAGAATCTTTGTGTTTATCATAATATTCGGATTCTTCGAGAACCTCGAGGATTAAAGATTTTAAATTTTTTCTATTTAATTTCATTATTTGGATATCCTGATTAGTTTTGACAATTCTTTCGCTTTTAAGGAAACCAACGTGTCTTCGTAGTTTTTAAAATATGCATATAATTCATCCATGATGTCAAAAGACCATTTAAGTTCAAGATCAAATGCAAGGTCCTCATCCATTTTGTCGAATTCTTTAGTAACCACATCGATAGCAGTCGCGGCTATCCATACATCATGCCCATCGCCATCATATTCTATGTCATTAAGTATAGCAGGAATGGTTTTTTTGTGATAATCGGAAGCCCAACCATCTAATTGGGTAGTTGTCCACAGATAACTGCTATCAGCGACTAATTGTTTTACATAATGATACGCAGCCATGCCTTTGTAGCGATCCCACTGCTCAACTCGTTCTTGAATTCGAGTTCTAATTATATTTAAAAAACTCTCGGCGCTTGGTGGTTCGCTAAAAATCGCCATTTGTGGCATTGCATCAACTTGATCTATTAGTTCCGGAACCAGCATATCAGCCAGATCAAGCCCTTGCCTCTGATCCTCAACTTCACCATTAAGAAGTTGAAGAAGATTTGTTTTCATCTCCGGGTCTAAAGGTTCCATCATCTCGAGGATAAGATTTTTTAAAATTTGTTTAGTTAGTTTCATAATTTATTCTTTTATAATATCGATAATCGGTTGAAAATCCATAGCGATGTTGCCATCTGAAGTGTGAATATGATTTCCATCCATATCTTTTCGAGGCTTAAGGTCGATAACTCCACTATTCCCGGGAACTCGGTTATTCCTCCAGAAAATTTTATCTACGCTTCTTCCAATCATAAATGAAAGTCTTTTTTTTCCTATGTCCATTTGCATTCTTCTAAATCCCGGCGTAGGAACCCCAAAAGCATGCGTTGCTCCATAATCATCTGTTAAGATTGTCGTTAATTGCAAGGCTGCCTCATGAGCGGTCGGAAGAGGGGTCGTTGCAACGGTTATTGCCTCGAGGATAAGTTTATTTAAAATTTGTTTAGTTAATTTCATAGCACCGCCTCAATTCCGGGTAAATATTTCTTGGCTTCTTCAATCGCTTCAGCCACCGTAGAGAATTGCTTCTTTTCTCTTGATTCATTCGAGACTTGGCTTCCTTTCTGATTGTAAAATCTGTATTCCCACTTAATTGGATCACCATCAGCATATACGTCTATCGCCACGCCTTTCATTTCATTAGGGGGTTTGCCCGGGGTGTATCCCCTATGGGTCACATGATCAGTTAACCGAAAACTAACATCATCCCACCCCTGTTCTATGGAGAATTCATCATGCCAAATGACATAGTGAGCCCCCAACATCCGGATTGATAATTTCTGTCGAGCGAGCCCCGGCTGCCGACGATTTTGCAGCCAATTTGGATGCGGCACTTCCTTAAACCAATCAGCCGTGAATCTATACTTTGTCTGGCTTATTTCAGCATCCGAAGGGATTTCTATCCCAATTTTATCGACCATTAAATCTATTGTTTTAAGAATTTTTATGGCTTTCTCATTTCCAACAATTATGGACTTGTCTTTTATTTGGAAGGTCAGCCCAACTTTTTGAAGTCTCTCAGTTATTTCCATTTCTGGTAGTCGAGGACCGTTGGGAACAAGAATAGCCATCTCACCAATCTCTCCAATTTCATGCGAAAGTTTAAAATCGCCAAAATCATAGTCTTCAATCTCAAATGTTTCATCAACATGAAATTCAGCAGGGTCCTCTACGAACCCGTGTTCATCGGGCTCTCCGGCAGGTGGTAATTCTTCGGGATACAT
>Ga0208030_1002140_pt1 | contig 10269 bp, 7 predicted proteins | sample MalvirDeepMed_M9_FD_184246 | JGI IMG/M metagenome (GOLD analysis project Ga0208030, IMG submission 184246) | Marine viral communities from the Global Malaspina Expedition - Malaspina viral metaG DeepMed_M9 (SPAdes) (version 2) | ecosystem: Environmental > Aquatic > Marine > Oceanic | place...
GTTTAGAAAAATATATGTACATGGCTTTAAAAAAAGCTAAGATTAAAGCTAAATATGAAGGCCAAACATACACAGTACAAGAAGGTTTTATGTTTGACAACGAAAGTTATGAAAGACAGGGTAATGGTAAAGGTGATTTAGTTAATAGAGGTTGTAAAAAAATACTACCTATTAAATATACACCAGACTTTATTTCTGATACATTTATAATTGAATGTAAAGGTAGAGCTAACGAAAGTTTTCCAATGCGATGGAAAATGTTTAAAAAGTATGTAAATGTTAACTTACCGCATGTAACCTTATATAAACCGCAGAATCAAAAAGAGTGTGATAAAGTAATAGAATTAATAAATGAAGCAAATAAACAATAAAATATTATCAGATATAACAGTACATATGAAGTATGCTAAGTATGTACCTGAATTAAAAAGAAGAGAAACTTGGGAAGAGTTAGTTGATCGTAACAAGCAAATGCATATAAGAAAATACCCTAGTTTAAAAGAACAAATAGAAACAAATTATGATTTCGTATATAAAAAGAAAGTTTTACCATCTATGCGTAGTCTTCAGTTTGGTGGTAAGCCAATTGAGATTAGTCCGAATAGATTATACAACTGCGCTTACTTACCTATTGATCATATTGATAGCTTTAGCGAGTGTATGTTCCTTTTATTATCTGGTTGTGGCGTAGGTTATTCTGTTCAACTACATAACATAAAGAAGTTACCAGAAATAATTAAACCTCATAGCGTTAGAAAACGTAGATTTGTAATAGGTGATAGCATTGAAGGTTGGTCTGATGCAATAAAGGTTTTAATTAAGTCTTATTTAGGCTCTAAGAGATCATCTAAGATCAAATTTGATTATTCTGATATTAGACCAAAAGGAGCTGCGCTAGTTACATCTGGCGGTAAAGCTCCAGGACCTCAACCATTAAAAGAGTGTTTGTTAAAAATTAAAGGAATATTAGATGCAAAACAAGATGGTGATAAACTTAAAAGTATAGAAGTACATGATGTTGTATGTCACATAGCAGACGCTGTATTAGCTGGTGGTATACGAAGAGCAGCTCTTATATCTTTATTTTCTGCATATGATGAAGAAATGATAGCCTGTAAATCAGGTAATTGGTGGGAAACAGATCCACAACGTGGTAGAGCTAATAACTCAGCTGTACTTATGAGACATAAAATAACTAAAGAGTTTTTCTTAGACCTATGGAAACGTATAGAGTTATCTGGCAGCGGTGAGCCTGGTATATACTTTAATAATGATAAAGACTGGGGTACTAATCCATGTTGTGAGATAGCATTAAGACCTTTTCAGTTTTGTAACTTATGCGAGGTAAATGTATCAAACGTAGTTAATCAAGAAGATTTTAATAGTAGAGTTAAAGCTGCTGCATTTATAGGTACATTACAAGCAGGTTATACGGAGTTTCATTATTTAAGAGAGATATGGCAAGAGACAACAGAACGAGATGCGCTTATAGGTGTGTCAATGACAGGAGTAGGGAGTGCCGCTGTGCTCCAGCTGGATATGAAGGAAGCTGCAAGTATAGTAAAAGCAGAAAACAGAAGAGTAGCAAGTATAATAGGGATAAACCAAGCAGCACGTACAACATGCGTTAAGCCTGCAGGGACAACATCTCTTGTACTTGGAACAAGTTCTGGTATACATGCATGGCATAACAAATATTATATCCGTAGGATGCGTGTAGGTAAAAACGAAGCTATTTATAATTACCTTGCTATACATCACCCAGAGCTTATACAAGATGAATATTTTAGGCCTCATGACACTGCTGTAATAGAAATACCACAAGCTGCACCTAAAGGTTCTATAATAAGAACTGAATCAGCTTTTGATTTATTAGAACGTGTTAAACGTGTAGCTACAGACTGGGTTGCTACTGGTCATAAAACAGGTAGTAATACACATAATGTTTCTGCTACAATAAGTTTGAAAGAAAAAGACTGGGAACCTGCTGGTGAGTGGATGTGGAAAAACAGAAATACTTACAATGGTTTATCTGTGTTACCATATGATGGTGGCACTTATACTCAAGCACCTTTTGAAGATATTACAAAAGCTAAGTATGATGAAATGACTAAAACGTTACAGGATATTGATTTAACAAAAGTTATTGAAAATACAGACAACACAGATCTATCAGGTGAATTAGCTTGTGCTGGTGGTTCTTGTGAGATTACATAATTTATAAAACAAGTTAAAATAATAAAGGGAGCTTTTTAGCTCCCTTTTTTTATTAATAACCTCCGCTTCCAGAACTACCACTACCACTAGGTCTACTAGGTGTTGGTGTATATGTAGGCGGTGATTCTTCGTCTTCTTCAGGTGGTATTATAATTGGTGGTGGTGTATATACAGGCTCAATTGGTTGTATATCTTGTTCATCTTGTATTATTTCAACTTCTTCTATAGTTTCAGCAACTTTTAATACAGGCTGCGGAGCTACAGGAGGTATTGGTGGACAACCACAAACAGAGTTCATTTGATAAGCAAAATCTATTTTAGCATTTTTTAAAGCTAACTGATAAGCATTTGTTATACTAGGTAATTGTGAAGTCCAAATATTTATTCTATTAACCCACCAGCTACAACCAGCGTTTTGAAAATGTGCCCACATATTTTGTTGAAACGTTATAAAATTATTATACCATATGTTCATTGCTTGCGGACTAGTAGCATACACTGGGTACATAATAGCTCCTGCCGCTTTTTTTATGTCATCATAACTACAAAGTGCTGGTGCTGTTTTTTGTTGTTCTTCTACTACATAATCACCGTGAAACTGTGTAACTCCTAATTCTAAACCATTAGGCATATAGTATTCTATACCGTTAAATTCGTGTATGTGGTAACCGTGTGTATCTTCATTGTCTCTTGCCTCTAACGGTATTGTACTAGCAAATCTTGCTCCTTTTATTGTATCATATAAAGGATAATAACCTGCTATAGCAAAAGGCCCTGTTTCTTTTGTTTCTTTATTATTTTCAACAAAATTTTGTCTAACACTAAAATTATCATCAATAAAACTTTCATTTGGATTATCAATATTAATCATTATAGCAGCTTCTTCTATACCTAAAGAGTTTTTAAATTGTTCATAATCTTTAGCAATATTGCTTTGTTGTATACAATCTTTTGTTTCTTTATCGTAGTTTTCGTTTCCAGTAAAGTTTTTTATTGTTTCACTTGTTATTTCTATAACTTTAGAATTAGGATCACCTACAAAATCAGGATCGTTTGGTGGAACTGGTGGATTACAAGGATGTCCTATTGTTAAATCAGTAAAAGCATTAATAACCTGACTATATGGTATATTAGGGTAAGAAAGAGCAGGTGTAGTACCTAAGTGACTACCCCAAGATGGTATTGTAACAACGTTTGGAGTCATGCTTAAGTTACCAGTACAATCAAATGGAAAATTTTGTAAACCTTGAGTATAACCCCAGTAAGTAAAACTTGAATAAGGTAACTCAGCCATCCATTCTCTTTTTCTTATATTAGTACAATTGTTTTGCCAAAAACCGCATGGATAACAAACAGCACCCCATGGAAAACGATTCCACACAGTACTCCATTCTGGTGGTAAATTATTAGGATCTGTTGCTCTACGATTTAAACCTGTACCCATCCAGTTTTGTAAATTTAATGTATTACCTCTACCATTAGACCAAGAAGGTGGATTATAATTAGTCCATCTTAAAGGTGTTGCAGCAAAAATTCCTTGTGGATCAACAAATTCTGTATCTAAAAGTTCTATAGAAACGTAGCCATGACCTTCATCACTAAACTGACCATAACTACCACCAAATCCTAAACTTGGGTTACTAGGTCTACCAAAATGTTTTCTTATATCTATTACACTAGGATGATTTGGGTCTGTAGCATAAGCAGGATTTACATAATTTACATTTAAAAGATCACCATATAACTCCCAAGTACATCTTGTATGTGAACAAAAATTAGAAATAGTTGGTGATTTTAAGCTATAATCATAATCAGCTATTAATTCTTCAAATTGTGTATAAACTTTTATGTTAAACTTAAATTTTCTTGTTCCTCCAGTATCATTTGGAGGATCAAACTTGTTAGTGTGAAGACCATTATAACCAGGAAAACTTCTCATTATACCTTTTACGTAATTAAGTCTAACATCATGTCCACTTAATTTAATTGTTAACCAAGGTCTACCTATTTCTGTGTTTTTATTTACAAAAACAGCAGGACCAGTCCAGTAAGGATTTGATATTGTTTGATAGTTATTACCAGTCATGTTTTTAACTGTACCTATAGGTAAGCCTGTTTGAGCAAAAAACCCAGGATCATCAAAAACCCATTTACCGCTAGGTGTTATATATTGCATAGGACCCCAACTAGAAGGATCAAATTGTGTACTACCAGAATCCCAAGTAAAACCTATCATAGCAGGACCAGCTACACCACCAGTGCCAGGTAAAGGCTCAACAACAACATCACCAGGACCTATACCATTAGGATATTGAGCACTTGGTTGTGAAAAACCACTTGGATCAGTACCGTTTGCCATTACTTGAACATCAATACTAAATTCTTCGCCTACATCTAAAGTCGATGTCATGTCATCACCCATATAACCTATATTACCTGGTGTAAAAGAAGGAAATGCAGGAGCTCCAAATCCTCCTACAGATGATTTAGCTAATCTATAATCGTATCGTATACCTTTATCTTCTGGACACTCAAATCTTCTAACAGGTAACACAGAAAGCGTTTTACATTTTCTATATAAAAAAGTAGTATTAAAAGGTGTTATATAGCACCAAGCAAGCTCGTTACTATTTACATTACCAATTAATTGATTATTTACAGGGTTTAAACCTGTTGATGTCCAATAAACTGTTTTTTCATTGTTTATGCCTGTTGGATTTGGAAGCATGTCTAAACCATTACTACCTAAAACATTAAAAGCTTCTTCTAACTCCTCATATGATGGTAAGAACCAGTCATCTAAGTTGTTTTGTGAAAAAGCTAAAGTCAGATCAGCAGCAATATCATGAGAAGGTACAGTAGGATGTGAAGGTGGGTTATTAGTTTGTGTTACAGCTGCTATTATATCTGTATTTTTTTTACCTTCACCAAATAATTCACTAGTAATAATAGGTTTATCATAACCACCCCACTCAGCACCGTTAACAGGTACAAAACCAGGTGTAGTATAAAACGTTACAGTTTCTGAAGGCTGTGAGTTTGCAGGGCCATTCATAAATGCACTAAACGCTATAAATACAAAATTGTTTGGAAGTAAAGTTTTAAGAGTTACTGTAGGTACTACGCCGGGAGAAAACAAACCGTTTCCATTTATATCAAACGCATTAAGTATATCACCTACATTTATATCTGAAGGAAAAAAACTAGGATTATTAGAACCAGGACCATAATCAACTACTATAGCGTTATTTGGAACTGTTTGCCCAACATCTCTAGTTTTTATAATTAAAGGCTTTTGGTTTTTACATTCGTTAGGTAGTAAAGCAAGTTGTGTTGTAGCTAGTTGTATTGGATCAGCATTTATTTCATAAACAAAATTACTATTGTTTATACCTGTGTTTGGTAAAGCAAAAACAATACCACCACCAGGTCCTATATCACCGATATTATAACAAGGCGTAGTTACAGGGTTACCAGAGTTTGTAGAAACACAACCACTATCAGAATCACGCCATTTAAGATCTTGAGTATTACCGTCGCTAAACTGATTTGGATCCCATTGATTACCGATTGTAATAGTATTTCCAGATACAATTATTTCACGAATTCCACTAGGCCCAAATGCCGGATCTTCCCATATAGGTGCATATATTTTATCATCATGTAAATAAAGTGCGTCATTTTTTACGTTTGTAGCTGCGTTTCCTTGAAATGGAAAAGTAGCCATAACATTACCTGTTGGAAGGTCATAAAGCGTAATACGAGAAGCACCACTATTTGTTGTTACTAGTACTTGATTTGTATCTGCTAGATAAACCATATCTCCATCTGGAGGGTATGGCGGGGTATATGAAGGTTGTACATATTGAGCAATTGAACCAGTTATATCGATAACTTCAAGAGGGCCAGAACCTCCGCTAGCAACCCAGTTTATAATCATTGTTCCTGCATCTTTCATTGTAGCAGCATTATTTGTACCACACTGCCTTAAAACACCGGTATTACCTAGAGCTATACTTCTTACAAAAGTAAAAGTATTTGCTAAATAATCTAATTCAAATTCTATAATATCATCATATAAAGGATCACCACAACCGTTATTTATTGTGTAAAGCATGTTATCCCAAACAGCTATAGTTTTACCCATAAGAGTATGATCACCAGACATTTGTATTTCTGTCTGTGTATCATGATTATAACGAAATAAATAATTATTCGTTTGAGGCCAGTCTAACATTCTAACAAAAAGTACTGCTTTGTTACAACCACTTGCAAACCTAGCTCTAGTACTGTTTGTTCTATTTTTACCAAACTTTTTTTTTATTTCTTCCTCTTGTTGCTTTATATCCATTTCATTATATTAGCTTGTCCATTCAATTTCTACTGTACTTACAAAATATGCTGTTTTAGCGTTAGTAGTACCTTTAATGGCTGTTATTAATATATCTCCAGCAGCTACAGTAACAGAAAAAGATGTTTCTGAAAAAGTTTTTAAATTATCATTTCCTGCTCCTGTAAAATTTGTATTTTTTACTAAAACTAAAGAAGCGTTTGTAGCATCATCAGCTGTTGGAGTATATTTAAATATAGCTACGCTTACAGTAGGCGTTCCGTTTGAAGCACCCCAACCTTTCCACATTTTTAAAGTTCCAGCATAAGGCATAACCGTACCATTTGCTCTTAGAAAAGCAGCTGGATTATCTGCTGTTAAACCATCAGAACCAATATTAACATCGTGTAAAAAAGGTGCTTTATTACCGGACATTATATTAGAGTAAAAATAATTACTACCGTCAGCTACTGAATAACCAGTAAGTTCAAAATAACCTCTACGACCTATTGAGCTATCAAAACTAAGTGTATTACCACTAATAGTTAAATTACCAGCTACAGTTGTTAATGAAGAGGTAGTACTACCTATTGTTACGTCTATTTCATCTTCTGCATCACCATCATTTATTACTAAGCCATTTATCATCTCGCCATCATGACTAGCTACAGCAAACCTAAGAACTCCACCTTCTGCTGCGTGATCAGACTCCGCAATAGCGCCTTTTATGTGGGCAAACTTAGTATTACTATTACCTTCGTCTTCACCATAAAAAGTAATTAAACCTAAATTTTCACCGTCTTCAGTGTCAGCTGCGTCTTTTAAAAATTGTAATTCTGCAGACTTATTAGAAGTAGTGTGAGTTGTTTTTAGTGTTAAAACTGGTTTACCTTCTGTAGCAGATGTCATAGTAAGATTATCAGCATCTACCGTAACATCATTACCATCGGCTTCTAAAACAATATCTCCAGCTGCGTCTAATGTTATATTACCATCAGCAGCTATTTCAAAATGAGCTACTTTTGTAGCATCATCGTCAGTAGTAGTTAGTGTAGTTGCACCATGAGTCGTGGTTTGTATCGTAAAATTATCTCCAGTATCTTCGTTAGAGAGCAAAGTCAATACAGAAATATTACTATTATTTCTAAAACGTAAATATGCTTCAGATGATATACCTCCACTACCATTATCTGTTAATATTTGAGTAATAGCACCATCAACTCCAGCCCCATGTAAATCTGTTATATTATTAGTATGTATTGTTGCTGTACCACTTATGTCTGAAGCCCAGGCATAGTGTTCTGCTGCTACAAAATTTAATAATGAATCATGGTCTATTTCTCCAGGAACAGAAACTGCAGTTATTGTTGTACCACTATTTGTCACGCCTACACCGCTAGAACCTAATATACTAAAATCAGCACTACCTCCAGTATCAGAAGCCGCGCTTCCACCACCACTATCAGTTGTGATAGTAACAGCGGTAATATCACCAGAAGCTTCTGTAGCTTTTACTATTTTATTATTAGAGTCTAAACCTAAATTACCACCACTAGCTATAGTACCAGTAGATATACTTTCTAAATATATATCATTTCTAAATCTTGATATAAAGTCGTATATATTCTGTCCTATCCATTTCATAATTATCTTTTAATTAAAACATTTATTAAATCAGAAGTACTACCTAGTTTTATATTTAAAGAAAAACTATTTACACTATTATTAAAAGCCAGCATGTCATTGCTATCTAGTAATAAAGAAGCTCCAACTGGCAAAGAAGTACCAAAAAGTAAATGGTATCTTGTATCAGTTGAAGCGTCATATATATAAAGATCTACAGTTATAGCTGCTGTGTCTACATTGGTTAGCAATATAGATTTTATATTACTAGCATTATCACCTGCCGCTATTAATTCTACTTCTTCACCATCAGTAGCTGAACTTATATTATGTAGCGCTGTAAAAGCCATTATGCTTCTTCGTAGAACATTATGTATTCTAAAACAACTGTGTTATCATTATCAGGAGTAGCAGTAACATCGTCTGCGTCTATACAAGTTAAAGGCATCATCATCCAGTCGCCTCCATAAAGTTTACCAATAGGTTCTGCATTTACACCTATTGTAACGCCAACTGATTTATCAATAACATCTCTGTGACCTATATTTCTAATGTATATTTTAGCTGATACACTGTCTTTTGGTTCTACTAATTCGCTTGCCATAGTAACTAAATCTACAGTTGCCACTGCAGATAGTTTTCTTAACTGAAAACCAGTAGTACTATCTATATCTGTTATATTACCTGCTTGTGTTAAAGTCATAGATTCACTTATGCCACCAAAACCTGGAGCTATATCAGAACTAATACTTATTGTGCATGTTGTTGCCATATCTATTTATTTTTTTAATTGTTATTATCAAGTTGCTAATAAAGCTGTTCCTTCGTGGAAAAGAGCATATTCTATTTTGTTTGTACCACCGTTAGATGTAATTGCTATATCTGCATCAGCATCGTGAAAATCAGCTGGTATAAACATCCAGTCTCCACCATATAATCTACCTATAGCTTGTGTGTTTTGAGTAATAGCTACATAGTACGTTTCGTCTGTTGAATGATTTTTTACATAAAGTTTACTTGCTTTAGTTGCAGTTGGAGTATTAGCAATTAAATCATATTCATCTCCAGTTGGTATTTCTACTAATGCGTATTCTACTTGATCTAGACCATCAGCAGTAGTACCCGCTTTCATTAACGTCGTAGACGCAGATACTGATATATTAGCTGACATTAAATCACTGTTTAGCGTTACCGCTGCTGTTGTTGTTGCCATAATTTTTTATTTATTTAGTTGTTATTTATTGATCTTTACCTATTACCATAAACTCTATAGATGTAGGATTTGTTGTTGCATATGCTTTATATGTTTTATCACCATGCATAGGTATAAAAGCCCAGTCATTAGCGTCTAACTGAAATTGTAATGGATCACCAGAAGTAGTATCATCGTATACAAATATTTTATTACCCGCTGTAGTGTCTAAATTTTTAATATACAAATACGGTATAGCTGCAAAATCATCTGCTGTATATAGCGTTATTTGACCACTAGCAGTTCCTTTTGCTGTTGATGTTACCTTTTTTCTGTTTAAACCAGTTGTATCTTCTACACCTGTATTTGTACCTGTTTGTGTTAATGTACATGTAGTTGATAAAGATAATTCATCTGTTAACAAATCTGTACTATTTATTGTTAATGTTGCTGTAGTTGTTGCCATATTATTTTATTTATGTGCTTTGTGTTTATATTTAGTTCTACCGTTTTCTTTGTAAGCGATAGTTAATTTTTTTCTATTAGGTCGATGTGATACATAACTAACATGCACCCAGTTAGGGTTATTATCATTACCAAACTCCCATATCATTTGATCAAAGTCTAGATTATCTTTTATATAATGATACATTTCTGCGTTTGTTTTATAACCAAAAGTATCATCAACATCCATAGCTTGACCTTTGCAGTGTTGCGATCTAGTACTACCACCTATTGCTTTATTTAAATCAGCACCTCTAAAAAAACTATTTATTTTTATTGGTCCACCAACCCAAACTCTAAGAGGTTCAAATATTTTTTCAGCAATTAACTTCATATTATTTAATTGCTCTTTGTTAGGATTATTAGCTATATTCCTACGCAATGCTGTTGTGCTATACACACC
>Ga0208030_1002143_pt1 | contig 10258 bp, 36 predicted proteins | sample MalvirDeepMed_M9_FD_184246 | JGI IMG/M metagenome (GOLD analysis project Ga0208030, IMG submission 184246) | Marine viral communities from the Global Malaspina Expedition - Malaspina viral metaG DeepMed_M9 (SPAdes) (version 2) | ecosystem: Environmental > Aquatic > Marine > Oceanic | place...
GCTGAATGGGCGTTGTATCCATCATCTTCACAACGATCCCCGGCGAGCTATAGCCCACGCGCATCTTTACCAAGTCACCGATTTTCATTAATGATCTCCATCCGATCCAAGTTGTAAAACTCTGTTTCACCATCGGGCTGCAACACAAGACGATACTGACGGGTGTAATCGCCTCCGACGATCAACCCAACAAAGTGCGCGTCAACCTCTCCCTTCTTCCAGCGATCCCGAAACTCGGTTCTCGCCTTATAGGTGAAGTTGTATACTTTAATCAAGTCACCGACTTTCATTTTATGCTACCAGTCTGCGGGGTCGTTGGCGAGGGTAGCCGTGGTGCCTTTCGCCAGTTCGGCCAGCTTTTGTTCACGGCGCGTTGCGGCGCGGGATGTTGCCTTAGCTTGTTCGCGGGCGTCGATGCCTGCCTGGATAAAAGTGTCCTCCGCAGCGGCGGCAGTGGCGATGGCGGCATCCCAACCATCATGGCGACGATTAAATGCCTCGCGCAAGTCCAGGTCAAGGTCTGCGCCCAACGCCTGACGGCGCAGCCATTCCTCGCCTTCGCACTCCTCTGGTAGCTCCATCCACGTGCCAAGCGCGTCGATCAAGGTGCCGATTTCTTCTTCTGTTAGTTCAAGGGTGATCATTTGTTTTCTCCTATTTACCCCTATAGTATACCACTGAAAAGGGGGAGAGTCAAGGTTAATGTTGTAAAGTGAATGTCAATCGAGATCGCCTGCCCAGATTGAATCAGCAAAGCGTTTAGCTGCTTTGAGTGAGTCCACGTCAAGATCCTGGTCAGCCGCAAACTTCGCATATTTACGCAGAAGTTTAATGTAGCGAATCTTTCCAAAAGATCGATCATTATATGCACGCGCAGGCGTGTTATATTTATCGTTCATCATCTTGATGATTTTAAACGAATCCTTAATGCCGTCCAAATCTTCACTATCAATAACAAGTGTCATTTTCATCGTGACAGGTCCACACCGTCTTTCAGGTTTTTCATATATGTTTCTCGGTCTGCTTCTGTAGCATGCCGACTGATCGCAAACGATCCTGTTTCTTCTACTTGAGTCCCTGTATATTTTACAGCGATCTCTGTGCCCAACTCCTCAACGCAGTCCGGGCACTCATTAATCATGCCTCCGGCTGCTTTTTTAGCAATCGAATCCAGATTAAAAATCTCTTCGCAGTGTTTACATTGTTTAGTATTCATTTTTTCCTCTCCTAATACAAATCTCTCGTTTTGCTGCTACTGCGAACGCGCTAAATCCCGTCGCAATACAGACAAATGTGAATATAATCATTTCTGTCATTTTATTTTCCTTTAATACTCAATACTTCTAACAGGGTGGATCTCAAACCCCCACCCACGGGTTTCAATATCATCATATTCCTCGCCAATGCGAACGAAACGATAATGGTCTTCGCCATCGATCTCCTCGTCGCCAATCGTGTGACGATCTTGAGCCCAGTTTAGAAAATCCTCGATAGCTTGGATCTCCTCATAGCTGTCGTACCATTTAATCGAGTCCCATTCAAAAAAGAGACTGCCTTTTTCTCCCTGGAAATCGCGCTGGGGTTCTCCATCCCCGAAACACATAGCACGCGCCTGGGGGCTTTTAGCCATTGTCACCATAAACTGTGGCACCAATGCTTCTCCGATTGCCAACACAACGTGTGATCGATAGCCCATTTATGCGCTCCTCTTGGCTCGGGCATTCTTGCTCTCGGCCAAAAGTGTATTAACCCACGCGCCACCAAACTCTGCGACATACTTGTCGCGCAGGACCAGCAGCTTCTCGCCGTCTTTGGTTTCGTTCTTCAGCTTGTAGCCCGCGATAATAAACTCTGTGCCAACCGGGGCCCCGACGAAAACCTCACACACCGCGTAGGGCACGGACTTCCACCGCGTCTTATTCTCGCCGCTCTTGCGGTCCTTCCAGGTGCGTCTAAAGCGCCGGAAACGCATATCTACCACGCGAGCCTGGATGGGTTTCGATCCCCCGTTACTGATAAATACAATGTCGTCTTTGTGCAAATATGCCATGTAATATTCTCCTTGATTACCCCTATAATATACCATTTTTCAGGGGGTTTGTCAATGGTTAAGTTGTCAAGCGTTTGTCAAGTGCTGAATGTCATAGTTGGACTCGTCAATCACACACCTGCGCCCTTTCTCAAAAACGATCCACAAGCCATCCTCGATTTCCGCTGATGGGTAGCCCTCGGGATCTTCTTGATACATAACCAGCGCGGGAGCCGACCATGGTCGCGCTCGGCCATTAGACCAAGGAAAGTTTAATCTAAACCGAATCAGATCACCGGGTTTCATCAATAACCTCCAGGGAACCACGCACCACCCACCGCTCATTCATGCGATGGTTTTCGCCCCAAAATACATTAACTGAATCCCACTGATCACCTTTCCAGTTAGCATGATTCTTCTTTCGGATCTCGCAAACCACACCGATCCGCCGGAAGGCTCCGGGCATTGGGTTCGGTGTGCCTATGTCGCGCTGTCGCACCAAATCACCCGGCTTCATTTAATACCTCCAAAAAGTTTGTTGTATGCAAAGTTTGTTGTCTATCGTTCCACAGCACTCGTACTGTTTCACCCTTGTGACGATTTGGGGGCAGGTCTTTACCAGCGGCTGTAACGATCCCAACGTAGTTTTTCGTCGTGGGGCAATAAACCAAATCACCGACTTTCATTGATCTTCTCCAATGCTTTCGTTTCGCTCGGATAACAAAAGGATCCGTAATCGTGGGACCATGCAACTTTAATGACCGATCCGCCCTCATGGGTTTCGATCACAACTCCGGTCATCGCCATGGGCCATACCGCGTGGCTGGGGACATCGCGCTTGCGTACCAAGTCACCGACTTTCACTGATCACCTCAAAATAGTGCGCCATCGCGGGCATCGGTCGATTGTCAAGCTGAATATGTCCATTAGATTCAATACTCATAATAAGCCCGATAATCGGCATCACGGGATAGCCACGGTTTTCTGCGACTGCTTTAAACTCTCGTTGATGGGCAGGCTTTACTTGTACCAAGTCTCCGACTTTCATCCTGTCACCTGTGTTTGATGAATCTCCTGCTCATATTGATAATCGTCCCACAAGTGTTCGCGATATCCTGCATACACTTCCCATAGCTCGGTGGTCGGGAGTGCCTTAAGCTCGTCGTAATCCCACGGCAAAGGTTTATCTTCCTCGGTGCGCGGGTCTTGTCGGGCGTCTTGACCCTCTCCAATCCCCAGATACTCCACGATATCACAAAGAGCCGCCAGGACTGCGCCTTTCTCCGTTAGGTGTGTGGTGGCGAATAGCTCACCGTCATAGCGTCCCATAAATACCCAAATGTTCATTCTGCTGCTCTCTTGATTAGTGTAAGTTGTACGACCGGAGTAGAAATATCTTCTCCATCCCAAAAAACCTTAGCGCGGAGATCGTCAGCCCATTCTTCATAATGCATAAAAAGGCCGAGGCTCTTATCTCCATAACCAAAGCTGATCTCTACGAGATCGCCGCTCTCAAAAAACGGAACATAATCGTATCTGCTCATGCTCGCACCTTCTTCCTGCATGCCTTCTTGTTGATAACTTTCTTCTTGTTAGGGATAGCTCCACCCTTACGATTCCACGCATGGACAGCGAGCCAGTTACGAGCCTTGGGTACTTTCTTCGTTTTCATGGTTATAATATACCATACCTACGAGGAAAAGTCAAGGTTAATCTTGTCAACACTATGTCAAGCGATCAAGGTTTCTTCATGTACGTCGATGATGTCTCCGTTTAGCAGAAGTTTAATAGTCCAGCCTTCTTCGCTGGGCCACCTCTGCAAGAATCCCTCGGGATCTTGGAGAAACTCCGTCTTCTTTTCTACGGGAATCGGATCTGCAATCTTGCATGGTGCCAGCAATACCGCTGGCCCCTGATCCATCCATTCATATACTTCGCCTGCTCTCATTATCTTCTTTCCTTTGTTGCGTTGGGTTGTGCGCTTCTTAGGGCGCGTGAAATACATATATAGCCCTGTCCCAACTATTGCAGGGCTCCATATGATTAAAACTTTGATAAGTACCTGGAATACCAGGAAAAAGTTTTCTGGAGTGAGGTTTTCCATTAACCTCGACTCACAAACTTCAAATCTTTGCGGTTGAAATGGGTGCTTCCCCAATGACCACCCCGGCCTTTAGGTCCATTGGGCTCCATCCATCGCACTTCATACTGCCACTCGTTGCCCCAGCGCGGCGGTGACGCTTTAATCACCAATCCCACAATGGGCTGCTGTTTGTTATATTGTCGCCAGCGGTCGGACCACCTATGTAGCGAACCTAATCCATTCGCATATGCCGAAAGTGTTACTAAATCTCCTGCTTTCATTTTATCTCCTCCAAATAGTCTATGCGGAATGACCGAATGTTATCCCGCGTTAATACATCATACCAATCATCCTGCCACGATGCTGTCTCAAACGACTTTTTAACAATCACGCCGACTTGATCCACGAATGGGCTCATTAGCCTGTCCTTTTCTGACTGCACAATCTTTACCAAGTCACCGACTTGCATTTAAGACCTCCAATCGGCCAATGTTATAAGAAACAATCTCACCGCGAAAAAGGATATTAATATCTCCGCATGGAGAAACCTTCCGCTTTGCGTTCTCCCACCACCGTACTTCTCCCATGATAACGCCAGGAGCATAGCCCCAATCCACACCTTCCGTGCCAGACCAGTCGCATGTGCCCCAATGGACTCTTACCAAATCACCGATTGTCACTTATCACCTCAATATCATTTTCATACAAAAATGTCCAATCTGCATCGCCTATCCACTGAACAAAACAAGTGTTAAAGTCAGTGTGCGCGTCGTAATCGTCTGGATCGATCTCCATGATTAACCCCACGCGGCTGCGATTGCGATTACCAACTAAGCGATCTGCGCTTTTTACCAAGTCACCGACTTTCATACTTCCACCAAATCTACATCAAGATACCGACGTTCTTGGCCGCGCAGCTTCCCATTCATAAGTTGGACGCTCCAAATCTCCAGCCCGTCGTCATAATCTCCACGCTTCTTATGCCGCTGCATGCACAGGGCGATAGTGCCAGCGGGGATGCCGATGGCGTTGCGAGTGATCCTAACAAGGTTGCCAGGACTTAGGGTTCTCTGCTCATTCATATAGGTAATATACCATAGATTCGGTCGGTCGTCAAGGTTAATCTTGTCAAGTGAATGTCAAGCCCTGCTGATTATTTCTACCCATGTTCCAAGGTTGCGCTCATTAGGCATAACGAGGGGCTGGCTGTGTCCGTCGTGAACGACTACCACAACCGGGAGACATTCATTATCCCAATCATCATCCCAGGGTTCATCGCGGATCTCGGATACAACACCGATGCGCCACTTATCGCCGCCCGCATCGCGATGTTTTATGGCATAGTCATAGTCATAAAACTTAACGATATCACCTACTTGCAGCATTAATCACCTCTATATCATCTACAAGTGCCCAGGTCTGGTTATTTTCTTGGGGCAGTCGGGGCCAATCGCTCCACACAATCAAAAAATAGCTCGGGATCATTTCACTGCATAGGGAGCGCGGATCGCTTTGAAGAACCAGCCCGGTGTGTCCGAAAGTTTTATGTCTTACCAAATCACCGACTTTCATTTTATCTTCTCCAATCCTCGCCAGCCATCAGATTCGCGCCATTCTCCGACGTGAGATCCGTGTTGGGTTGTCCAATAAATCCTATAGATTCCCGGCAGATCGTGGGGATCCTGAAATATAAGCCCGGTCCAGGTTGCACAATAATCATATCCAGGTCTGCTGGTATGCGCTTTTGTGTATCTCACCAAGTCACCGACTTTCATTTACAATCTCCAGGCTTTCTTTACTGAAAAGCCATTCCCGTTCAGCATACAATGTTCGCACAGTCTCACTATCCCGACAGATAGCAGTCACCAACAATACAGGTGAAGGTCCGCCGAACAGCGTCCTTTTTTGTTTTACCAAGTCACCGAGTTTCACTGATCACCTCCAAGGCGAGCCAGTTGACAGGAATGATTTTTCCATCTACCAATACATCTACAAAAGAGGAGTTAACGCCATGGCGAAGCTCGCTCATAATGACGCCGATATCCGACTCGATCTCAAGGATCCGTTCGTTTTTCCAGCGCACCAGATCACCGACTTGCACTGATCACCTCGGCATCTTCTTGTTCAACCCAGGACCAGTGCGAGGGATCTTCATTCAACCATGAACAATATATCTGACGATCATCATCAATGTCAGGTTCAATAATCTTCATAACGAGCCCATAATGGACGCCATGCCTATCTGCATATCGTATGAGATCGCCAATCCTTACCGTCATATGTACATAATACCACAATATGCGGCGTTTGTCTACCCTTAACTTGTCAAGTGATTGTTAACGACACAGCGGGTGCTGAACAAACAGAGTTACGTCACGCTTGGGTTTCCAGTTGTTCTGCTCGATAAAGTTTAGTTTTGCTGCCTCTGCGTTCGTACCCCACGCATCCCCGATAGTAATGTATCGCTGGGTTTTGCGGTTGTATTCTTGAATGATAAAATGTTGTTTATCCATGCTTCTCTCTTATAAAATGGTGGGTCCAGTAGGAATCGAACCTACGACCTGCGGATTAAAAGTCCGATGCTCTACCGATTGAGCTATAGACCCAGTAAAGGTTAATCTTGCGCTTCCCACTTTGGTTTTTTAAACCGTGGGGTAAAGGCTACTATTTTCGCTTGGTCTTTCTCAATGTAATCTCGGGTTCTTTCGTTGTCTCGTTCAAGGTTGTGAATGGCTCGGCCAATGCATCGACGGAGTTCAAAGTTTTCTTTCTCCAAGTTGTCGCACTTATCTTTTAGGCGGGCAACCTCGTACTCCAGCCATTCTAAGTCTTGTTCCATTCGTTAGCTTCTTTCTCTATTCTCTCGATTAACTCTGCGGCCTTTTCACTATCATGTAAAGTTAAAAGAAATGTTTTAATCTCGTCAAGTAACAGGGGTTTCTCTTCCTTCTGCGGTTGCCGACTCCAGGTTGACCGATACTCTTCGTAGTGGTGGCTCATATTAGTATATATCCTTTTCATAAAAAAATGGTAGGCGCGGTGGGACTTGAACCCACATCCACCGATTACCCGAGTTATACTGGACAGCTTATAAGACTGCTGGGATACGCGCCCTGATGGTACTCCGAGTAGGAGTCGAACCTACGACCTACAGCTTAGAAGGCTGTTGCTCTATCCTTCTGAGCTATCGGAGCGAATGAACCGCTGGTATAAACGGGATGGTTTCCTGGCACAAGCGCCAATACCGTTCCGTACTCTTGTCGGGCGTACTCCCACGCTGTGATAGCATCGGGGGGTCCGTCTGTAATCTCGGACTTCAAATCGTTTTTGTAGTCCATAAAAATAACTGTATAAATCATGCTTTACTAATAACCTCTAAGTAAGAATGCCATTCAAATGTTCTCTCGCCGTTTTTCCACAAGACTTCATAGGTGGGTTTGTTGACAGGGTGTTCTTTAATCCCCACAACAAGTCCGGGGCTTTGTTGTTTTGAATGCACTGTGGCATCAAGCCATTGAAGCCCTGGTGGGGAAAGAAATCGCACTACATCGCCTGTTTTCATATCTATAATATAACCTATTTTTTCTCATTTGTCAAGTCAAGTTAATGTAAAGGGGGAGCCCCTGGAGAGGATCGCTGTCTTCGCCGCGTCTTCCACTCGTTAGCCTACTTTCCACTCCTGCATACCTCGCAGGTTTCACCTCACCAGATGGGTACAAGGTTCATTGTAGACATTGAACCCGAGTTCCTTATAAGTGTTCTCCAGGGGCCAGCACTTACACTTTTAGTTCATACGTCACGTCTTGTTCACTTTCTTCTCCCCGTAGTTCGGACCCATAAAGAATATGGGAACCATTTTCAAACTGAATAGTATAATGATCGGGAACATAATCGGATGACCCCGATACTTCTACAATCATTCCGGCTTCGCCTCCCAAATAATATGGGGCGTGCATCGGAAAATCAATCACAATAACTGTATCGCCTGCTTCAAAACTCATTTATTCTTCCTCTGGCATTTCATTAAACCACGGCATCGGCTCACCCGACACTGCGTTGCGCGTCTCGCGCCACAATACGGATCCGTCCAATCGTTTTACATAAACATAGTTAACAGGACTGCTTTCCAGATAGTCCATCGGATTAAAAAGAAACGATGGGTCTGCGATTCCGTCTTGATACGCGACGGGGGCAGATGGCGTAGCAGCCAACCCTACAAGTCCGCCGCGAGTTTGCCCCTTGACGATAATACTATATACCTCGTCGTGCGAGCGATCCGCGAGTTGCGGAAACATATGAGAGGGATAGCCATCAAACTGACAATACGTGCCAAGAAAGCCTCCTTCTTCGGTTTCAATATAAATATGCGAGCGTGTTCCCATTCTTAGTTTTTCCTTTGATGAAGGTTGTAGTCGATCACTGTTTACAATATAGCATTATCGGCAAGACATGTCAACTGAAAAGTTGTCAACAAATCGTAAAGCTATAGATTCTTAAGTGTTTTCAGCATCTTTTTCTTGTCCACGATGCCCACATTCGCTACTTTGTGCCACGGGCTTAAATCAGGATTGTCTCCCTCCCATTCGACGCACACCCATAGCCAATCGTTTCGCATTTTTTGCTCGACAACACGACCAAAATATATGCTGTTGTAACCGCTGCTATAAAAAACGGTTTTATTTACAAAATCTTTCATTTTTTCCTTTTTAAATGGTAGCCAGAGCGGGACTCGAACCCGCAAGCCTATCGGCGGCAGATTTTAAGTCTGCTGTGTATACCAATTCCACCATCCGGCCTCACTATATAACATAGCACGGTACAGCGGCAGCGTCAAGTAGAAAATTGTCAAGAGGATGTCAAAGAGTGGAGACATTCTATTTCCCAATCCACAAAATATCTGCGTTTGCCATCTAAACAATACACACTGTAAATAATGGCATATCCCAGCCCCTGACGATTGACCTCGGATTCAACATCCACTATTATTCCGTAATGGACTGTATCTTCATCGTCGCCTCTTAAAGTTGACCATTCGTCAAAATCATAATGATAATATCCATAGAGATCATATATGCATCGAACTAAATCACCGATTTGAAAAGTATCGCCCACATATTAAATATCACACTTCTTCTTTTAAATGATGACTACTTAATAATTCAAACTTATCATGGATCATGTGCAAGATAGTCCACCCGGCGTTATCCTCACAATCATAACAATAAACTACAATTGCCTGGGAATCTTTTTCCGATACTTCCATTACAATACCGTGACAATATTTTGGGTATTCTCTTTTTACAACACCATCGGCTGAAACCGCATAAATCCCCCAATCTATTACCCATCTAACTAAATCACCGCGTTTAATAGCCACATAATTAATTAGGTTCTATTTTTTTAAGTGAGCTTGCAGATCCGTGTAACCCCCAATTACTAAAGTTTCATATTCGCTTCGGCGTACAATAATGGGAAAAGTAGACCGGCCATATTCTTTTTTAAGTTGTGTGCGATAACTTTTAGCAAAATCTGTTTCAACAAAAACATATTCCAACTCTGCCTCCATTAAATCGGCACAGGCACGGAGGCACGCAGGACAGTCCGTGATTCCGTAAACAAAATAGATCATCTTATTCCTTTAATTTAGTTTTAATGATTAAAGCTTGATGAAGTGGGCCACTTGAATAGCGTACTTGCACATCGCAAGCGCCCTTAAATAAATTTCTTAGCTTGGTCGTGGCGGGTAATTCCCATTTTCCATCAATTTCCATCAGCACATTTCCAGGGCCCTTATTGCAAAGTTTAATAGCGTCCCGATGGGAGGCATCGACCGAGGAGTAAACACCATGAAAGCTTCCCCGGCCATCAAATAGACAATAAATATAAATTTTTGTCATCAGGAAAATTGTTCTTCTTCAAGGGTGTGTAACATCGCACTCGCCAACTCAAACGCTCCTTCGCACATAGCTATTTCTACATCTTTTCTTGCCATTGTTTCAGGATCATTTTCTAAAAAGGCTTCAATATATTCTTCTTGTAATTTTTGATGCTGCCTAACTGACTCGTCAAAAACATAAGAAAAATAAATGTTCATTCCAAAATCCTCAAGATCCTTGCCTACCTGTGCAAATGGTCCTACCGTGAAT
>Ga0208030_1002145_pt1 | contig 10246 bp, 16 predicted proteins | sample MalvirDeepMed_M9_FD_184246 | JGI IMG/M metagenome (GOLD analysis project Ga0208030, IMG submission 184246) | Marine viral communities from the Global Malaspina Expedition - Malaspina viral metaG DeepMed_M9 (SPAdes) (version 2) | ecosystem: Environmental > Aquatic > Marine > Oceanic | place...
GAGTTATATTATAACCCTTGTTTAAATATTCTTGGGGTGTGAATGGTTTAGTCGGTTCTTTTATTCTTTGCGTTGCCATTAGTAGTATTCCTCCTTTTGCTGTCTCTTAAGGAATTACTAACTGCATTAATTGAAACTTCTATCGTCTTTGCCTTACTCAACTTTTTACTTGTCGGCAAATTCTCTGAAAGAATATCTATGTTTTGCATTGTTGAATTCTTTAAGGAAACAGATCCGTATTTGTATTTATCTGTCATTTATCCTCCTCTGTATTCTTTCGGTCTTTCTGATCTGTACCCAACACATAATCTATATTTTTCCTGATAGCAGTTTGTAGTCTAACAAAGTCCTCGCTTATTCCAGGCGCTTCCTTTACTTCATTAACTATTGGTTTTTGTGGGTATATTGGTGGTCTCGGCATAACTGTTGGTTTTGGCAGAGGAACACTCTGCTCCAGATCTAAAACAAAGTCATCTGGTTTTTTCTCAACTTTTTTTATTGGCAGTTTTTCTCCTGTCCTACCATCCTCACCCTTTTTGCGTTTTTCTGCGTTCCACGTTGCCTTTTCGTGGATTGTCATGCTTGGATAAATTACATCTTTCCATAGATCTGGCTTCTTTTCTGCAAGTGGTAAAGCTCCAGTCTTAACAAATCGCTTCCAGCTATCTGGTCTAATGTTTAATGACTTCTCCAATGCCTGGATGTTCATTAATTTTCCACGTTGTTCTGGATCCGAGGGGTAACTACTGGGATCTTCGTTCATGAATTTTTTTAAACTCTTCTCCTCTGATTTAAGCAATGACAGTTTCATCTCTCTGTTCAGTTTATCCAATTGATCTTTTTTAAATGGTGTCATTTTTTCTATGTTGTCCTCTTGAAGTGTTTTAGTTACGTGGTCAACTCCTTCTGGAGTGTCAAAGACGTAAGGTTTTTTAATTGGGAATTCTTTTTTCTTATTGTTAATATTATTTTCAAAAATCTTTAAATTTTCTAATTTTTTAATCATTTGTTTTCCTTTGGTTGAGTGCGAGTAGATGAAGAAAGGTTTAAACTTAACCTACTCACCTTCCCAACCTTATTGTCTCCATAGTTGGAGGAATATGAATGAACCTCCGAGACATTATCCTTGGAAGGCCCTATGAAAGTTTTTTCGGACAACCTTCCAGAATTCTGTTTTATTTTTTTGTAATGCGAGGGATGGTGAAAAGTAAAGGTCATCTTAATCGTGCATTTTTCAATGATGCTATTCCACCTTTGGCTAACTTAACATCTGTATTTGACAAGGCCCAATTTATAAACTCTCTGACATTTTTAAATTTAGTATGATCAGGATCAGCTTTGTCCCATTCTTCATCCCAATATTCTTGAGCCAAGATAAGATCATCCACTGAAATATGTCTTGGCTTCGGTCTGTATACATCTTCCTCACTGGCCCATCCTCCAGGATCTATTGTTTCAAGCCACTCTGATAAATTTGGTTTTGGTTTCGTCTGTGCATAAAGCTTTTTTAACTTCTTGGCCTTCTCCTCGCGTGTGAAAAAATCTCCAAGTACTCTCTCCTTTTTCTTGCTCTTTATGTAATTTTCTAAAATTATATCTTTAGTATCATTTTCTATAGCCATTTTTTTTCTCCTGTGTTGTTCATTGTATAAGTCGTTCAGTTATTTTTATTCTTGTCTTTTCAGATCCGTTCCATTCAGGATTTAAACCATAATGTTTAAATACTTTCATAACTACTTTTTTGGCTTTTTTGTCTAAACCATAAGCAATGTATGTGAAGCCTCTCTCATTTAAATAATCTGTATCTTGATCGTGATAGAAAACATAATTAGTCAATCCACACTCTTTTAGTTCATCTTTAATTTCGTAATGTCCACAAGTTTGACAACACGTCCAATCTTTCCTTGCGAGTATTCCTAGTTCATTTAACTTGTCAAAAGCTTCATCTATTTTTGGTGTATCTATTTTCACTTATTATTTTTCCTCCGTTGTCATTGATTTGGCATAGTCAATATGCTCTTTACTGAAGAGGTGTTGATTATCTTTTTCGGTAGCCATTAAAGGTCTTCCTTCTTTGGTAAATACAATATTCAAATATAATCTTTGAGGTGGAATAGAATATTTTCCATGAAAGCCACGTGGGGAAAGATCTCTATCTGGTATTCTAACTAACCAGTTTTTTCTCAATTTTCTTATGACTATTGCTCTTTCAAAATGACCACGACCATTCCAATCAACCAGAACATTGAGGCCAGGTTTTATTTTTTCTGGTAATAATCTTGTGCTCATGCTGTTGCCTCCTTTGACCTATTGGGATAGGGACATGCTCCGTTACTGCCAGGACTTCCTTGAACGAGCTTATCTATCTGTCCTCCTTGGATATAAAGTGTGCATCCAATACCAACAGATTTATTGTAGCCCTTTGGTTTAAACGTGATCCACATAGTGCTGTCCTTCCAGATAGATACTTCTGGGCCAATCTCTTTTTGATTTTTATCCCACATCTTCGGTTTGAACTGACTGTGCAGTTTAAAGACAACTACATCACCTTCTTCTTTGTAGGGTAGTCTAACTTTATCAAGTTTTACCCCTTTAGCTGTGTCATCTATGATCTTCTTGATTGCCTTCATGTGTTCTTGTGCGTCAACCTTTGAGACTTCAAGATCCACTTTGTACTCTTCTTTATTAAAAGCAGTATCTGGTGCTGATAAATAACACCATCTGGCTTTGCCATATAAAGTTCTAACTGCTTCTTGCTTTGCTATTCCAATGTTCATTGGTTTGTTCCTTTCATTTGTTTTAGGTTAGTTATGATTGCTAAATGTTCTTGTCCTTCGTATTCATTTCGGACAGGTTCATTTAACTTAGGCAACAAAAAGGTATCGTGGAATAATACAGGATCATAAATATAACTTCTAACTCCAGGCAACTTAATTCTGCCAGGAAGATTACCATTGGTTTCAGAGATCCATCTTTCTAATGTTCTTCTTCCAAAGCCATGATCTTTGCAAAGTGTTTTTGCGTTACAATATCTATGATTATATTTGAATTGTGTCATTCACATATACCCTTATTGTTTTGGTCATAATAAGGAATATAAGTGTTTAGTTGGAATACGTCAAGTTAATTATTCGTATAAATACGTTGAATAGGGGCCTAACGAAGCTCCTCTATGTGGCCCTGAGGCATTATCTTATTCCTACCTTCATATTTGAAGTTGCCCTCTTTAAAAGCCTTATTTTGCCTTTTATCGGATATGAGCTTACTTAGATTTTCTACTTCCCCCTTGAGGTCAAACTTTGGATTGGGAAATGTATCGTATAATCTTTTATACTTATCTGAATGAACCAGGGTTTTAATTGTATCAATTCGGTTTCCTAGCTTACCCCTTTGTTGCTCCTTATGTCTCAGCCAGAGATAGAGTGTAAACTTCCACAGTTTCCAAGTAGTTCTACTGTCCCCTTTATTCTGTTTAAATTTATATTTCTGAATAATGTTAATGGCTTCAGTTGGAGATATGTTGTTTTCTCTTAGAAATTTTCCTAGTTCCTGGGCTGAGTATATTTTTCTTTGCTCCATGTATTCTTTCTAATTCGTTGAATATAACTGTACGTAGTTGTTGTCAATTAAACTTTCTAACAGGTGTTCCAAAATTTGTAAAAATTAAAGCAACTTTGTCAGCATTCTGGATAACTTCCTCCTTATGAGTTTTATAATAGAATACATCCAGAGTTTGATCCTTTGTGTGTCCTGTTAGCTTTATGGCCTTTCCTGTGCTTCCCAGAGTGTCTTTTGCAAGACTACTAAATGTTTTCCTAAAGGTCTTAGGACTGCCAAAGATCCCAGTATTTTTCCTAAGAGTTTTCCAACATTCCTTAACTGTTTTTAAACGCGTATAATCACTATTGATATAACTTGGATCTTTACTATCAGGTCTTGACATCAAAGTTGGAAATAGCCACGGAGGAAATTCATATTTTTCATACCCAGGTCTTTTGTAGACCTCGCCTAACTGTTCAAGAACCAGGGCCACTGGATCAGTTATCGTAATAAATTCGTCCCTTCTTATCTTTGAAATTGTCTTTGGAATAATGATTATTCTTTCTTTTTCATTTACATATTTTTTCTTAAGTTTTGAAAGCTCCATCAAACGTCTCCCTGTAAACATCATCAACAGAATTAGCTCGGCCTGGAAGGGATATTGTTTAGAAAGCATTAAACACTGGTCTCTAATAGTTTCCAGTTCGTGTATCTTGAATATTATCTCGTTGTATTTACTGCCAAGCATTTTAGAAACGAGAGGTTTTTTTAAAGGTATGCGATAAGTTGGATCTATCCCTGTATCTTTTAGATATGCCTTATCAATTGCGAAATGTCTAAGGACCTTTATTGAAGCCAATAAGTTTTTCTTTGAACCATATCTTTTATATTTCTTTAGATATTTTTTTATTTCCTCTCTCGTAAAATCACCGATTAAATATTTTCCATAGGTATTATCATCATAAAGAGAGACTGATCCAAACGGATTGAAAAATCCTTTCTTGATAAAATGTTTTTTTTCTCCTGGTGGAAACTTCTTGAACAGGCCATCCCAACCCAAAGGCCTAATAGTCCGTCTGTGCCAGTTAGAAACAAAATCAACATAGCCACTGCCCTCGTCGTCATCTAAAAATTTAAGATGTTTGGTCCTCCAGTTATAGCCAATGAGATATCTGCATACTTTTGAAATAGACCTTGCTGTAAGTTTGCCATCACGTGTCCCTCTTGGAAAACCTTCTTTGCAAAACTCCTCTATCGTTTCCCTAATTGTTTTCTTTTCAGTTCTATCTATTTGTGCATTTGTGGTTGTTCTAATTTTTTCCTTCTCTGTAATTTTGGGTGATTTAATCCAGAGCCCTTTGTCGTTGGTATGCTCTTTGTAAATTTTATAAAGTTTATCATTTAATTTCTTTGTATCAAATTCAGTCTTGTTAAAAGTTCCAAGAGGCATTTCATATTGTTTCCCATTGAACCAGAACTCTAAGATAAAATCTTTTTTCCTGGTAGACCTGGAAAGTCTCAAGCATAAACCTTTGAGGTGACTTCCAAAGGGAACGTCAAATGGTTTTCTAATGTATCGTTTCTCGCTGTCCCAAAAAGAAGGTGTCCAACTTTCAATGGCTGAATTGCTGAATGAAAGTTTATCTTCTTTAGTTACAGGTTTTTTACTTAGTCCTTTCGTCATTTATAGATTTATAAATAACCACAATAAAACTTATTTCAACAATAGAGATTGAGTTTTGGGAAAGAATGGAGTGTCGGTGGAGATCGTGTAAATACTTTTTTGTCCTCCTAAGACTAGCGCGTATACCAATTCCGCCACTTGCCCTCACCTTTGTTTTCAACGTTTTCTGAATTTCAACCTGGAAATTATATTCACTTGTTACAGGAAAATTACAGGAAAAATCCAAAACGCATTATTTTTATAATCAAATATCTTGATTTGTATATAGTTAATAATACCAATAAATTCAATCTTACACCATTTGAGGCCCAGTTTTTAGGTTTGCTAAGTTCACCAAAAGTTCCACGTGCAAAGTGTCCATCAGTCGCAACCAAAGTGTCCTAAGACACTTCGTTGCTCCTTCGGAACAAGATCTCGTAATCAAATAGAGATACTAACCTCAATCTTAAAAAAGATAGATTTAGAAACATTGGATCCAGATCTCCACCAGAAAGAATACATTACTCCTTTTATTAATTACTTATATCCAACCATAGAGGGCCAATGGAAACTTAATAGGAACAAGGTTCAAATAAAAGAAGGTCTAGGGGAGGTAAAGGGAAAAAAAATAATATTTTTAAAATTTACTGGGTATAGGATTTTAAGGGAGATGAAGGATAGAAACTGAAGGATCTGGGATATATGTAAATTCGGTTAGACCAAAACAGATCTTACAACAGATCCCCCAGTTGGATTTACTACTAATGAGCCTTGAATATAGTTCCATTTATTTTAAATGCAAAATATTTTAATCCTTTAAAAGTATTCCCAGGAGGTCCAGAGTGGGACCTGGGGGACTATTTGTTCTTTAATCTCCAAACAGCTTCGTCAACCTTACTTTTAAACTCTGGCTCTCTATCGTCTGCTGGAATGTCTCTTTCATCTACCTCAACAGCTCCTCTATCCTCTTTTTCCTTTTGTCCAAAGGTTCCAAAAAACGTGCTGTTTCTCGGAGCATAGTCAGAAGAGAAACGTGCATTATAGGACCTCAACTTTTTCTCATGGTATCTATCATCTTGCCTTTGAATACCCATGCCATAAAGCATACCTCCGTATCTACTAGGGTCTTTGTACTGGCCCATCAATTCTCTCTGCTCTCTTCTTTGTAAATTTTCCTGTGATGTTTTTAGAGCCTCCTCATTTAACTTATCAAACTCTTTTCTTTGGGCCTCGGTTTTAAATCTGCCATTAATGGAATTAAGTATCTTCATCTCATTGTGTAATCTAAAGGCCTCATTGGGATAATTTCCTTTGCCTCTGTGGGTTGCCCCTCGGTTATACACCTTCTTGGATTTACCTGGAGACACACTTGGGGAGGACTTGGGGTGGTCCAAGGGGTGGTCATGGTTCTTTGTAATCACGTGGTCTCGGCGAGGGACTTTAAATAAATATCTGGTCCCATCAAAGCGATATTCCAGGTTATGACAGTTGTTGCCCCTCTGGGCCATTCTAACTGCATTGGTTGTTATACCTAGAAAATCTGCCACTTCTCTACGAGTAAGTTTGTATTCATCCAGCTCCTCTTGTCCTTTTAATGTCTTCATAAGTTTCCCTTTTGGAATGATCTGTTGCTCTAAAACAGGGAGGTCTAATTCCTCACGCACAGACTAAAATCTTTTGTATACCAATGTTTTCAATATTCAAGCCCTTCCCCCTGGGTGGACACTACGGACACTACGGACACCTTTGGGATTGGGCTTAACTAAAGAGGACACACAGGAGAAGCTATAGGGGGATGCAAAGTGTGTCGGTAGTGTCGGTAGTGTCGGTAGTGGCTACTTAATGAGGTCAATAAAATGCTTAAACTCAAGGATAACCAGTGGTTCCCTCGTGTTCATCTTGCAGACAACCACTGGAGTTAATCTATTGGCCCCTTTTGAGGCCTGTTTATGCCACTGATATATAGTGCGCATTTTCTCCTGTGATTTTATCTCCCACTGATACGGGATTAATTTGGTACCAACCTTGGACAGTATAATGTCGGGCCCTGGCAAGTAGTTCTCTACACATACAACATCACGTTTTTTCAAATGTGGAAATGCCTTCAGCAATCGGTCTCTTACAAAATTTTGTAGTCTAGTGGCTTTGGCTCTTTTGCTCCGTTGCTTCATTCCTTCACCACCTTTGCGTCTGGAAAGGCTTCCTTAATAGTATCATGGGTATCTTTGTCCTTAATAACTACTGGAGGATCTTCTGGTTCTTTATTCATTAGATCCTCATAGGCCTCTATCTCTTTTAGTTTTTCTTTAATAAGGTTTATGTCTCCAGCGCTTAAGTTATACTTTTCAGATCCTGTGCTCATAGGTCCACACTCAATCGGCAACCAGTAATTATTTGCTATTTCGGATTTGGTCATGCCCTTAAAGAAATCATAATTTTTTGTCAGGTATAGCATTGGGGACTTGTTGGACAATCTATGTTTACACTCTCCAAGTTGTTGACACTTAAGTTGCTCCAGGCAATCGCTTAACTCATTAAGACTACCCTTAAGTCTTTTTTCTATTCTTAAGTAATCCCAAGCTTCACTAATGCTTATAACGGATCTATTAAATGGTGTGTCTCCTTCTCTATACATTATCTGCAACACTGGAAACAGTGGATGTCCTCCAGCTTCTGCCATAACTTTTATGAAATTAGTTCTTAATCCAATTCCTGGTGGATCAAAATTTTTACTAATGGTTCTATTGGATAGATGATGTTTAACAACACTAGCAAGAGTTCCTTTTTTTAGCGCCTCCCAATATGGAATGAAGAATTTATCTCCTCCCATCTGTTCTCTATTTTTTTTTACATCTATGCAAGTGTATCTTGCATCAAGTTCTTTTATAGCTAATGCCTCTTTATGATTTGTAAATGCCATAAAATTACATGTGGAATAAATTTGTCTGCTCTCTTTGAATAATGGTCTGCAATCATGTATCTCTCCTGTCATTAGTGGTTTTAAAGTATTCAAGACAGATAGTTTTTTCTTCCAGTCTCCATCAATTAAAAGTTCATCAATTAGAACTAGCTGGTGTGGTAAAAATGCCTTTTCTCTTCTACATGCATTTTCTGGAGTAATGACAATGCAGTTATTGTTACCCAATGATCTTTGAGTAGTTTCAAATACAGTTGATTTTCCAACTTGATTAAATTCAGAGTGCATTATTATTGTGCTTCTAACCTTCTCTCCAGGCCGTTGAAATGGCATAGACAAGTGATCTAAAACATAAGTATATAAATCAACTTCTTTTCCTTGAGCTGTCCATCCAACCTTTTCATGTTCAGTTAATTTTTTGATAAGCTCCACAAACATTTGTAGCTCTTTTTTTCTTTGTGGAGTATCAGGCGCAAGAGGTTCTGCTCCTCCAGGTCTATATATGTTTAGCTGTGATAAACCATTTTCATCTTCAATAATTGGATCATCATTAGACACCCATAAGTCAGGCCTATAAACTCCCATTTCCACTTCTTGCTTTCGTTCTTCATCTTTGGAAAATTCCTTAATTACATCACCTTTAAATAGGTGTCCGTTGACAACTTTAATGGTTTTCTCTTTATATTCTAATCCTGTTTTTTTGGAGTGCCATCTATCATCAAGTTTGGCATAAATAGTATCTTCAAAAAATTTCTGTTGTTTTTTCTTCAGCTCTTCATCAAGAAAACCTTCTAGCGCACTTCGGCCCTCTAATATGTCAGTTTCACCTGGGTTAGGTTTGTTAAATCTTTTTGGCCCTCGCGTGTAATCTATTTGTTTTTGATAACTCTCTGGCCAGGTATACTTAAGGCCCCTGTTGTCCTGGTGGACCTCTTTGATTAACTCTAGTATCTCATTGTCTCCATAACCTTCTGTTACACACTTTGCTATGACTATTTGGATCCAGTTATGATATTTCCCACCTAATGGTTTATGTGGTTCTATTGTTCCATCTTTTATTTTTTTAAGAATTTCAAATTTAGTGTAGCCACCCAGCTTACTATTTAAAAATTCCTCTCCATCAGCTTTGCCATTTGTTTTCGCTTTTGTTTTCTCTGGTAATTCTATTTTTATATCTTCTGCATTTACTCTTTTGGAATATAGACACAGTTTAAATTCCTCTCTTGTTCCTGTTATAAATCCTTTGCCGTTATAATTTTTTATCCAGTCGTTTCCTATTCCATGCATATAAGGAAGCATTATTCCATTGCCCATTTTACCTACCTCTGCTTGTTTAGGAAAACATTCTGTATTTTCTGGTAAACCTAATTTATGTAAAAAGGTATGCAGAATATCTATGACCTTCTGTGCATCAGTCCAATTATAAAACCTAATATATAAATGTAGACCTTTGGATTTTGACAAACAGGCGCTTAAGGGTAATGCGAGTTTTTTAATTTTATCAAGGATCTGTCTCTTAAATTTATCGTCTTTATAAATATTTCCATCAACATCTATTGCACCAAACAAACATTTATTATCTACTGGTCTTATGGGAGGTAAAACTACTCCCTTCTTTAAAGTTCCTGTAAGGTGTCCTTCAATAGCTACGGCAAGAGGTAAATTAAATTCTCTTTTAACACCCCATCTAATGCCACCATTTGGTTTAATTGTTATGTCTGTTGGATCTGCCAAATAAAACATGTAGGAACCTTCAAACAGTTCTACAAAATCGTCTATATCTTCGTGTGGTATGTTTTGCTTTTTTTTAATCGGTACTTTTATTTTTTGCGTTGCCATTAGTAATATTCCTTTTTTTGCTGTCCCTTAAAACATCACTAACTGCATTGATTGAAACTTCTATCGTCTTTGCCTTACTCAACTTTTTACTTGTTGGCAAATTCTGTGAAAGAATATCTATGTTTTCAAGTGTTTTATTTTTTAAGGAAACAGATCCGTATTTGTATTTATCTGTCATTTATCCTCCCCTGTATTCTTTCGGTCTTTCTGATCTGTACCCAACACATAATCTATATTTTTCCTAATAGCAGTTTGTAGTCTAACAAAGTCCTCGCTTATTCCAGGCG
>Ga0208030_1002147_pt1 | contig 10243 bp, 16 predicted proteins | sample MalvirDeepMed_M9_FD_184246 | JGI IMG/M metagenome (GOLD analysis project Ga0208030, IMG submission 184246) | Marine viral communities from the Global Malaspina Expedition - Malaspina viral metaG DeepMed_M9 (SPAdes) (version 2) | ecosystem: Environmental > Aquatic > Marine > Oceanic | place...
ACTTCATCAAACTGATGACTGTGTGTAATCATTTTATGATAATCCAGTTGACTGTTGCCCATAGCCACAATGGCTATGTTTTTTCCTTCTAACTCTGGGATTGGTTTTTTTATCATGAAGGCTGACTCCTTATCCTGTCATATCTATCTTCCGTGCGTGTATTTTTACCCTCTGACCAGTTCTTTAATCTCACCATTTCTCTATCGTAACGATCTTGGTAAATGGAAAACTCCTCTGGTCCCAATTTCATAAACACAGCAGCTTCTAATAATGAACCGTACAATAATGCGTCTGGAGCGTACGTAGAGATATAAGTAGTACCGCTGTCGGCACCTGCGGTTAAAGAAGAAGGCTGATAAAAATAATGTAATTCCATCGTTAAAGCAGCACTTGGAGTGGGCGCTAAGATAAAGCTATCTTCATCAAATTGCGCATAATAAAGTGGAGTTCCAGTTGTTGCAGCAGCCGGCGTATATTCTCTAATAAAACTAACGTGTTTTAATAAAAGATAATTGTAATTACTATCTGAATCAATAACTGCCAAACTGAATGGTGCTAAATAATCAGTAGGCATACCCAAATAAGGTGAGCCACTGGTTAAAGTACCGGTTACATTTTTTCTAAACCCTAATAGCTCTACTTCTTTTAAAATACGTTCTTCAGTATTTTTTATAAATGTGTTTAAAGAATTGGTGAACGTAGTTTCATCGTTCTCCATATAGTCTTGAATAGCTGTTTTTAATCCGCTGTAAGTAAAAGCCATCAGTCTCCTCCTGCCTCTACGGTACCCACTTCACCTTCGGCTTCTACACCATCGAACGCATAACCTATAGGATCAGCTGTAACGCTATACATAGTATTTGCGGCATACGTTCTAACAACCCCTTTTCCAGCTTCTTTATCTAAATCAGGACGTGCCTCATAAAGAGCTTGAGGGTCGTCTACATGAGGAAATGGTCCTAATTGTGGTGCTTTAGGCTCATAACAACTAGGACAAACTTTAAATCCGGTCCATTCTTTTTTTAATTGGTGTAATTTATAAGCAAAACCACAACGATCACATTCCCCCAGAGCAAATTTTCCTGCTGCATAAGTCATGATGTATAAGACCTCAGTGCAGGTGCTATCTTCAAACTAGCACGATCCTCGTCAGTGTCAGCTGCCCTTCTGAACTCCTCTTCATAAATTCCCTTTAACATTTGAGTTCTATCAGGAGCTTTTTTCAGAGAGAGATAATACGCTAACCCTGCTGCTAATGCTGGATAAAATCTAAAAGGCATTTCCATTGTGTTTGTTAAAGCATCGGTATCATCTATGCGTATCAAACAATTTACATGAATTGTGTCCGTGCTGTTTTCCGGAGCCGGATAAACATATATTTTAGGGGTTATCTGTTTATCAATAAAGTATTGAGAAGGTCGTGCTTTGGTACTTTTATTGGGAATATTAGCATATTCACTTCTGCTGATACGATCAATTGAATAGTCTGTATTAACACTATCCACTGTACGACGCAAAAAAGCGTCTAATACATCAATTACTGCTGTAGGATCAGTTGAATCAAGGTCATAACTTAATGTTCCTTCTGTCATGCTTATCGAGTTTTGCTGAATCGTCCATTGATTCAAGCCTCGATTCGCCCAATCCGCTAGCAAAATATTTAAAGATCGCTTTATGGTTCGCGCATCATAACTGGTGCGCATCTCCAATCCGCAACGCTCGTAAGCTTCCTCGATGTATTCTGCAACATCAAGCTCAAAGTTTTTTGAACCGGAAGTAGCCATTTACCCTCCGATTAACTATGAAAGACCGTTAGGTAGCTTATTGCCGTAACGTCAACATAAATGTTAGTACCAAAGTAAATACCTTGATCGGGAACGTTAATATTGGATTCACTAGAAGCTTTTAAAGTCTGTGTCCAAAGCGTTGTACCACCTGAACCACCATCTTTAAAAACAATTGAAGGTGATCCAGTAGAAGTTAAAACATAAACTTGGCGTAATCGAGCTGGATGATTAACAATTGTGGCATCACCCGTCGCTGTAGCTACCTTAACATCAGTTCCTGATATTTTAAGTGGCATAATTTATTCCCCTATTAAGCGTCAGCAAATGGAGTTACAACAGTACCTGAAGCCAGAACAAGACCAGTTACATGGTACTTCGCACTAGCCATTGCAGTTACCACAATTGTGGTTCCTACTATTCCACCTTTTGTAGTACCGTTTAGTGTAATAACATCATTGGATGCTCCAGACAGGAATGTTTTACCTGCTGCATCACTCTTACCAAAATAAAGACCTCCAACAAACTTATCTGTACCATCTGTTAAAATGTCCATATCAGTAGCTACTGTCTCTACTACAAAAGTAAATTGTGCACCAATGTTGTTAGTTTGTCCGGGATCAGTAGGATCGTTTGGCGTTGTTGCCACAATACTAGGCAAAGTAAATTTACCGTCAGCATCATTGGTTAACAACAATCTGCCAGCATGAGTAGCCACAGTTAAAGTAGTATCTGCTGTTAAGCTAACAAAAGATTTGGAACCTGCATTAATAAAACCGCCCAGTGATCTGACCGGACCTGAAAAAGTTGATTTAGCCATTATATCCTCCTAACTAAAACCGCTACATCATCTTGGAGTACGTCTGCCGAGTCAGTTGATGTAACAAATTATCTCGGTTTAGATTAGTATGCCTCACGATTTGAGGAGATACAAGAATTATTTAAAAGGAGGTCCCGTAAACCAAGCCACCACAACATAACGGTCACCTTTAGTAATAGGATTTACTTTATGTGATATAAATGAACTAAAAGCTACTAAGTTTCCTGTAGAAGGTTTAATACTTTCTTCTTTGTCTCCACTTCTGAACACAATTTCACCACCTTCATAATCATCATTTAATAAAATTGAAACTCCTATTTTTCTTTTAAGTGCAATACCTTCTGCTCCTATATCTATATGCCAATTATAACCTTGAGACGGAGCGCTATATTTCATTATTTGAGCTTTTTCTATACCATCTATCTCATATTTAAAATAAAGATTAACCATGTTTGCTATAGTATTAAGCGTTTCGTATAACTCTTCTTCTTCTTCTTCAATAGAAAAAATTTTTACATCACGATATTTAGTGTCTTTTATTTTTTCTCCAGACTGAAAGACTTCACCAATAACCGGTTTTTTTGTGTCAGTATAATTTAAGAAATTTTTTACCTCTTGGTCTGAAATAGAAATATTTCCTGTTACGCCATGTTTGGGAATAGAAGAATTAGACATCTTGTTAACTCCATGTATATACTTGTAATGGTTTAGCTTTTCCTTTTACCTCTATCGGTTCTAATAATTGTAGCTTAAAATCTACATTATTTGCAGTTTCTTCTCCGATTAATACCCCAACTCCTGCGATCTTCGTACTTGACTCCAGTCTAGCGGCTACATTACAGGGGTCTCCAATTAAACTAAAAGCAAATCTATCGGTGGCGCCAAAGTTACCTGCTATACATACGCCAGAATTAACTCCTATACCTATCGCTATTTCAGGTATACCTTCTTCTTTAAATCTAATGTTTAATTCTGCTATATTTTTTTCTATTTCTTGGGCTGCTTTTAAAGCTAAAGTGTGATGATCCGGTTGTGGGATGATCGTATTCCAATGGAACATACCCGCATCTCCAATGAATTTATCGGTGCATCCAAAGTATTTATTAGCTGCTTTAACTTGTACGTCTAATACATTGTTCATAATGTATGTCACCCTTTCTGGTTCTACTGATTCAGACAGACTGGTGAAGCCTCTGAGATCAGTAAATATAATAGAACAGTCCACTCTTTTGCCGTTGACTTGGCATAGCTCAGGATTGTCCTGTAGTTTCTTCACCATTCTAGGATCAAGATACTTACCAAATTGTGCTTTGATCTGTTGTCTTAACTTATATTGTTCTCTAAATCGTAGATAAAAGGCTGTGGACGCCGTGATGAATTGAGAGATTAAGGTCCAAGTAACATCTATAAGAAGTCCTTGTTGTATTAAATAATAACCACTGCCTGCTGTTAATAAAAATAATAGACCACTAAAAGATATACCTAAAGTTATGCCGAAAATATTTATCAAACACCATGCCAAGAGAACGGTAACACCAAACGCCAATACTTCTGCTGCTAGACCCCAGTCAGGAACATAAGGACTGTTCTCAATTAATATGCTTTCTGCGAGCGCCGCTTGTATTTTGTGTGGTTCTAAAAGTTGACCATTAGGTACAGACAGTTGTGGCATTATGCCTTTAGCCGTAAAGCCTACAAAGACAAACTTATCTTTGACCTGCATTTCCTGTAGATCAGTTTGCGGTGTATCGACCCAACTAATCCACTTACGTCCTAGTGAGTCAACAGATACAGGATTTAATCCTCTAACCCGTATTTCCTCTACTCCATTCTCATTCGTTTTAATTAAATAAGTGTCTGCCCCAGCTAGTATTTTCAATACTTCCGTGCCATAAGCAGGGACCCAACCATCTGGAGTTCTTAGCAATAAAGGTAAACGTCTTACTAAAGAATCCACCTCTGTTCTAGCTACGGCAATCCCTTGATTGGCATTCTGTTTAAGAATATCAATATTTTGTATAACCCCTTCTGCATCAATACCTCCGAGGTCTTCTCCCATAATCACAGTACCTGTAGTCGGTGGGTAGTCTCCGCTATTGTTTTCAAACATCGCCAAGACGCTGGGAGCATAAGCTAGTGTTTCTGCAAATACTGAGTCTCCTCCAAACCGATCAGGTTGTGGGAAAGCCATAACCCAACCAACTCCAATCGCTCCTCTGTTTAATAAGTCAATTTGTATTTCAGCTAATCGCTGTCTGGGTAATGGATAACCTCCTTCACTCTCAATATCATTTTCCGTAATATTTAATATAGTAAAGTAACCAGAAGGTTCTTTCTCTGGAATCAAAGCATCAAAAGTTTTAAGCTTAATTATTTCTAAAGCACTCCAGCTAAATAATAAAGGCATTATTAAAGTGCCTGTAATTAGCACCCCAACCAGCCATTTGTTCATTGTTGAGTTATTGAAATGGTTTTATTACAACCACTACCACTACAATTAAACTGAGCGGAATAGGATTGATTTGATGATCCTTTTTGTATCACATCCACATCGTAGTCTGTAGTGTAAAATCGCATATACGCAGTATGGGCTCCGTTCCCCTGTTGGGTTAGGTTAACGTCATTGTCATCCCCACCACTGTAAAAGATTATATCTGCGTCTTTGTTCCCTGAACCCTTTTGAATTAATCTAGTGGAGTTATTATCTCCCCCAGGGTAATTAAGTACATAGGCATTGTGGTTCCCCGTCCCTTCTTGAGTTATCCATGTATCAGTATCATCTCCAAACGCATAGATTTTGGCATAGTAGTCATCGCCTAGCTGTTCTATTTTATATACATTGTCATCACCCGAACCCAGTATCCATGCTTGGTTATCATTACCATCTTGAATAATTGTTGAAGTGTTGTCGTCTTCGTCCATATCTATAACGGCGTAGTTATCGTTGCCGTCAACAGTGGTTATCCAACTTTGCCCTGTGTGGTTAGACCAAACGGATTGTGAATAAACTATATTGGAATTACCTGTAACACTTGCAGTAATAGTGGCGTTGTCGCAGGTATGTGTGTTAAGTAATGAATTATCAAAACTTCCCAATCCACAATAAACACCTGTAGTATTACTATTACCAGCTTGTTTAATTATTATAGTTGAGCCACTTCCTTTTGTTTGTAGTGTTATCAGGTTATCCCCTGCAAAGACACTACAACTAAGGAGACTGAAAAATAATAATCGTATTATCCCCTGCACCATTTACCTCTATCTCCATTATGATACCAGCCGTATTTATATTCAAATAAGTAGCTGCGTATTTATCCAATCCAATATCAAATGTATTACTGCCTTGATGAACCAAGTGTAAGTATTCTCCTTCCACAAAGGAATAGGTTTGATAGACTGGATCAAATCCTGGAATAATACCTGTTAGTTCTATGCCGTCTAATTCTCCCCCTGATTCAGTTTTCTTTTTAGAACCTGTTTCCACTATAGCTAACAGGTCCACTAAGAAATCAAAACTCAATAAGTCTATATCCAATCTGGATATTTCTTCTTCTTCCTCTAGATAGTCTTTCTCTAAATCGTTTCCTTCCTCAAAAAAATCTTTATCCAGTTCTGTCTTAGCGTCTGCTTGTTGTTCTTCTACAGCTTCGACTACTTCTGGAGGCTGACTAACAATTAACATATTATCTATTAAGCCGAGTGTAATATTACCCAAGACTACCGCCTTAGTGGGTTGCGATTCAAAAGTAGATACCATCGTAGCTTGGAATGGTTTATTAAGTATCTCTGTTCCTGACCATGTTTCTACCGCTATTTCTCCAGAGGTCGTTCCGTCTGCATCAGGCAACAATATAACTAAACTCCTTCCCAATTCATCTACAGTGGTAGTGAAATCAGTTCCACGAATAGCTATGTTGGCTGATGGAGTTTTAATAGATATATTTCTTTTATCTATCTTTCCTAAAGCACCTGTTATGAAACGAGCCGTACCACTCGCCATGTTCAAGGCAAGCTTACTTTTAGTTGGGTCGGGATCGTAAATATATTCGTCTATAACGATCTTAGAATGCTCTGTCAGCTTTATAATAGACGCATCAACAAATTGGATAGCTATACGCCCATTACCAGTAAACACGCTGTCATAAGAAAGAATATCCAAAGCGAGTTCTGCAAGAAGTTTGTCTCCCCCTGTTTGTCTTAGGATTTCTCCATTACCCCTAAGTTCTGATATTTCTCCTATCTCGGAGTAGGCATTAGTAGCAAATAAAAGTATTAACAGCCACTTGCACATTGGTCAATGTCAACAGAGCTTCCTGACCCACCGCTACTTTGTAATAATAAATTAGCTACATTCGTGCTTGTGGTATCAGTTTGGTGTATATCAATATCCATTGAACTGCCTGTTAAATTAACTGTAATATCGTGGTCATTGGCTCCTGACTGCACAGTGTCTATGTCATTAGAACTTCCTGAAATGGTCCAAGCATTAGTACAACCTATGACCTCACATTTAACATTAAGGTTGTTGGAAGCACCTGTAATAGCAAAGTCTTGATCCCCTGATGTGGCAGTTGCATCTGCACCTTGTGTAAAGACTAAGATATTCCCATCGCCACCAGAAGAAGCCCAATCAAAATCGGATTGTGCTACATCTCCTGTCGCACCTACCGCAAAGGTCGCTGAACCGCTATCTCCTGTATTGCTGTAAGTCCAACTGGAACTATTACCTTGTAGAATACTTGCTGCGAAAGTATTACTAGACCCTATTTGGTCTATATCTAAAGTCATAGACGTACCACTTACAATGGCTCTAGCTGAAGTAGTACCAACCTTATTGGTGGCTCCAATCTGATCAATTGTAAGAGTTAGTCCCGTGCCTGTCTGAGTAATATATATGTCGTTATTTCCAGCCCAAGAAATTGCTGAAACAAACAAAATAATTAAAGTAATAAATTTCTTCATCTTATTCCTCCGATACCAATGAATCATAATTAAAATCCCAAATTTGTTTTTCTAAACCATCTATAACTAAACCATAAACCGCAGCTTCGATTGCTTTTCTAGTGGCTAATCCTACTGGTTCATTAAATGTACTACCTGTTTCCCCCTCTCCCAATTGCGTTCCTAATTCATAGAATCTAAATAAATCAGTGCCTCTACCTGTAGATAATATAGTTTTTGTAGCTGTTACATTAATTATAACTTCGCCTGTTTGCACCAAAACTGCTCTAAGTATTACTGTAACCTTATCTTCTCGGTATTGATTTCTTATACCAATACCTAAATATCTTGCTCCATTACCCCCCGTTCTTAAATTAGTATCATAAGAGACAATTCCGCCCTCTAATAATATTCCTGCATATAGCAAAGGTTTAAGTATGTTCTCCCCTTCTCCTGCATAAGTTTGCCTAGTGTTTTTAATAAGCTGTCTTTCTCTAGTTAGTCCATCTAGTCCTGTTCTTTCTACAACAACAAACCAATTTCCTCTACCTGCATCTCGTAATGCTTCTATAAGCATGTGTTCTGCTCCTTGGGTAACTGCAGTACTAAAGCTAGCTAAGTTATCACTAGACTTCCTTTGTCCTGTAAGGTCAGGAAACTTATAGACTGCAACAACTGCTTTACTATTAGGTGGTGGGAGGTTTAATAATTGATTAGCTGAAGTCGGAACAATCTGTGGTCCTTGTTCACAAGTAAAAGGAAATTTACATTTATTATATATAGGGTTTAATGCTATAGGTGCACAACTATTTAACAATATAACAGCTAGGACTAAGTACCATTTCATCCGTCACAATCAATCCAACAGCCACCAAAACTACCTACGGGAATAACTATTTCAGTTGTAGAAATTAAAACACCATCAAACCATTCTTCAATGATTAAGGTAATTGTGACTCCATCATTTATCCATTTTAATATGTTGCCCTCTAAATTTATCTCACCTGCTATTGGATTATCTTTTGTGGGTATGCCACTGTAATTAAACAAAGATTCTGATATATCTTTAGCTAGAGTAGAGTAAATACGAGACTCTAGGTTACGAATAAACTTAGCCAGAACTGTGTTGTCTGCTTCTCGTTCCGCTTCTTCTAAAGCATCTTGTATATCTTCCGCTATCTTCTCTTGTCTGGTTCTTTCCTGCTCATCAATCGTTAAATAATGTGCCGACTGATTTTGTCCATTAAATGCAGGGCTACCAAACTTATGTACTAATTGATCTGCGAGCAATGAGTATGAATATCCTGAAACAATAAAAATAAAAATGAAAATGACAGCCAAACCTAAAATTTTATTATTTGATTTTCCTATTGGATTTTTTTTTCTCATCTTCTTTTTTTATCCTCTCTCGCAATTCTATTACTGTATCCAGTTTTTGCTGTAATCTGATAATGTCGTTATCCAACAATCTAATACGATCAATTAAATCTACTACTATTTTTTGTGTCTCTCCTAGTCTAGTTTTAATTTTTGTAGTAATAAAACTCCAAATAAAGTAAATCATGTAAAGCAAACCTACTGTAGCTACGATTGGAAAACCATAGTCGCTGATTGCTTGTGCTACATCCATTAGTCCTTCCTTGCATCTTCCTTCCCGTCTGCTCTCGCAATCCTTTCTAAATCTGGGCGGATACCTAATACACTACACATAGTAGCATCTATTCTAATAAGATCATGACTCATCGTTTTTGTTCTATTATCCAATCCCTGAACAATAACAAAAATTCCATTTACCTGACTAACCACACTCTCAAGTATGTATTTTATAGTGAGAAATATAAAGAACCCAGAAACAAGAGTTATAGCTATTGGAAAGCCTACCTCCCCTATTAGGTTCAGAATTTCCATTAGTGATTAATTATTTTTCACTTGCTTTATTTTTGGCTTTCCCAATATTTAAAGCACAAACATCAATAATCTTATATAGTTTTCCTATCCATTTATCATCTTTTGGAGTAGGTGTAATAGCAGCAATTGCTGACGCAATAAATACTATTCCACTTATTACCAATCCTATTGTTATTAACATAGTTCTCCCCTTATGGTTTAAAGACCCCCTGCTCAATTAGTCTTTCTCTATTTTTTAAATGAAGCTCTGCCACTTCGCTCTTATTCTGGGCAGAATAAGGAACGGCATGATAACACTCAATCATGTCCTCATTCACATTCACATCATCCACCCAAATTTCTGCTATAACTCTGCCAAATTTTCCCTTTGATTTTTTAAAAGTCTTAATGACTATTTTCTTTTTTTCGTTTTCTTGACTTAACCAATTCTTCAAAAATGCTTTAGCAAGTTTTCCTCTCGCCTTTTCATCCAAATCTCTTGTGCGGCTTTCAGGGGTATCAATACCAGCCATCCTAACACGAACAGAATGAAGGATATTGAAGCCAAGATCAAGAACAACATCCACAGTGTCACCATCGACCACCTTCTTAATTTCCTTACACTTATATTCATACATTACTTCTTATCTTCCCCTTTAAAACTCTTTGATGCACCACTAGTTCCTGCGTAAAGCCCAAACCAAGCGGCTCCTGCACCTACGATAACTGAAATTAAACCAGACTGTTCAAATGAGGGTGCTTCTAGTTCCATGAACCACATCACTGTGTAATAAAGTAAAACAATATAAAC
>Ga0208030_1002151_pt1 | contig 10237 bp, 5 predicted proteins | sample MalvirDeepMed_M9_FD_184246 | JGI IMG/M metagenome (GOLD analysis project Ga0208030, IMG submission 184246) | Marine viral communities from the Global Malaspina Expedition - Malaspina viral metaG DeepMed_M9 (SPAdes) (version 2) | ecosystem: Environmental > Aquatic > Marine > Oceanic | place...
ACCAAAATTATCATGAATGCCTTTAGTATCTACATTTACGCTTAAATTTAAAAGATAATCATTTAAAGAACTATCTGTGCTAGATAAATTATAATTTTGAGTATAGTTACCGTAAATTATCCTGTTACCAATAACTTCTTGAGATAGTGCTTTTATAGGTACATTATCCCAAAGTCTTAATAATTGATTTTCAGGCAAAACACCATTAATAGTTTCTTTGTTTATTTTATAAACATCTTCGTCATTTCTTAAAGTATCTACAACGTAAACAGAGGGTGAACCTTCTTCTTTGTAAAGTATGTCTACAGAAACAACATCATCAGGCTTATTGTACATTATTGATTTTTGCCCCGTACCACCAAGTGTAATTTCTTTAATAGTATTATTCATACCAAAATTATAACCATCACTTGGGTTGTATACAAATCCACCAGGATCAAAAACTACATTTGTAAATGGTGCAAATGAAGAATATTCCCCGTCTTCGTATTTATATCTGTAAGAAAATCTAGGTAATTTCTTTTCAAAAATAATATCAGCTTGTGTTGATGAATCAATAGCAAAATCTAACTGCGTGTTATTAGCAAGAGGCACTGGTGCAACACCGTTTATACTAGTAATTTGAAACTCTGCTTTAGCTTGAGTACTATCAATTCTTCTTATGTTTACGTTACTAATTTTCCCTTTAAAAGTATTTCCACCCCCTGATTTATTCTCAAACACAATGCTGTTTGGGTAATTTAGATAAACCGTGGCTCCTGTTGTACTATTTACATACGAAGCTGGACCGTCGACAAAAAACCCACCATATTGGTCATTAACAACAAAAGAGTAAGTACCAGCGTCACTAGTCGATAAATCATCAAGCGGCTGCGACGCAGTAGCGTCATAAGTAGTTGTGGAAGGATGTTGAACGTAAAGAGCTTGAGTTGTGCCTATATCACTATTAAATAACTTTATCATTAACCGACCTTCTAATTCTGAGTTTGAGTTTTCATCTAAATCAAAAGATATTACATAATGTCTACCATCTTTTATCTCTTCTCCACTACTTGCGTGATAAGTGTAATAGACTAGTTTTTCATTAGCTGATCCATTAGTTACCTCGTGTCCACCACCTTGTGCTTGAGCCCAACCATTTCCAACTCCAACATGCTCAAACGGAATGTCATGGCCTGAATTAGAAAATTCATTATAATACCAATCTGTTATAAAAGCTTTTATATTCCAATCGAAACTTAAATCTAGTGGCAAGGTTGGTGGATTACCAGGTGAGTCAAATTTTTTCAACAAAACAGTGTCACCTTCGCTCCAATCTAAAGTAAAGTCATTAGATCCGTGTATGTCTGTTTCTATTACTGCTTGAAATTTATCCCCAACATTTAATTGTGAAAAGTCATAAATCTCTCCCTCCACTGAAGAATTTAAAAAACTATTATAATAACTAGTACCAGTAGATATAGTAACAATTCCAGTATACGATTTTGAAGCGTCTCTAGTTTTATCTTTTTCTAATGTTAAAGGAGATTTGGGGGCTTTTTTTATAACGGTAATATCGTCTAAGTGAAGGTGTCTAACATTTACACCGTTTATATGTAATTGAGTTTGACTTATAAAATCAACAGAACCCTGTTTGCATCGATCTATATTTATTTTTTTTGGCTCGTTAATGTTGTCCGTCCAAAACAACATGTCGTCAATTATATTTATACCTGTTATAATACTACTAGAACTAAATTGTAATACTTCATTGGAATTATCAACAACGACAGGTGTAACAATATTATTCTTTATGTCATACTCTAAAATATAAGATGATCCTGATTCAAAAAACGATATTGATTCTATTTCTACGCTTTTATCAAATTGCTGACCGTTTATAAGTTCAAACTGTAACCTCATATTACGCGAATTACCATTAGATGCTTGATTAAACACAAAATTATTTTTATATAATAAATTTGTAGAAATATTGGTATTACCACTAGGGCTCATATAACCGCTACTAGCCAAATAGTTATCGTTTAATGGTCTATAACTAGAGTTTGCGGGCGCTGAGTAACCCGCTAAAAAAACCTTGTTTAACGCAGGATCTCCATTGCTGAGCTCTGCGGTTCCAATATTATTAGTACCAAACTGTATTTCTACTTCGTATCTTTTACCATCTATCAGTTGTAGCACAGCACCGTTATCACGAGTATAATAACCTGGATAACCAGGAGAACTTGGAGCTGTATTGCTACCATCACCAGCTGTTGCAATTGTAATTAATGATCCATCCGGGGCGTGAGTGCCGGTCATAAAAGAATTGTTCGCAGTGTACCAATTAGTATCATCAGCAAGATTACTAATGGGTGAATTAAGTTCTATTTCATCACCAACATCCCTAATAAACCAATATATTTTATCATTCTTCTCGTCGGCAATACTTGCTATACACACTGCTTCATCAGTCATAAAATTTTGATTACTAATCAAAGTATTACCTAAAATATTTTGAACTGTACCAACTTCTCCACCGTCTGAAGTTGACACTTGAATATTTTCTGCATGTCTATATTGTCCATTAGGAACAATTCTCTCGTCAAGATCCTTGTTCATTTTACCACCGGTAAAATTATGCTTAATCTCTGGCATGTATTACGATTTTATTTGTTTAGATTTGTTTCTTAAAATTTGGGTTATTTCATTTAGTTTTATATTTGATAACCTTAGTTTAGCATTTCTTTTTGAAGTTCTTTTTTCTTGTTTGTACCTTCTTATGGCATATTCTGGAACGTTGGGTCTAGCGGACATAACATCACATACCATTGATTTATACATAGCTTCTTCTGCAAACTTATGTACTTGCATTTCACCATCGGTTCCAAGACTATCACTTATATAATCTAAAATTACAGTTTTACCACTAATGGTAGAGCTAAAGTTAATATATCCTTGTAAATTATCAATATAAAAACTACCGTTTTCTTGAGCAAACTCTGGGGATAAACCATATCTTCTACCTTCGTTCAAATGTAAACCTCTTTCTTGATCGTAACTATAAGAATCGTTTGTATCATTAGAACTTGATTTATAACTATCCCAAGTAGAAGAATCTTTGGTTGCATTGTTAGAGCGTGCAAGTGTGCTTGGTGGTACTACATTTTTAACAGAAACTTCATTAACAATATTTTCAAAAACATATTGTTTTGGAAACACAGCTGGAGTTCCTTGTGACTGAATATTTCTAGAGCCATAATCTTCTCTACCTGTAACCTTTACAAAACTTGAAATTATAAAATAAACTTTGTCATGTGCAGATACATCAACCTCTAATTCTTTAAAAGTGTCTGTACCAGCATCACCAGTTCCCCATTCTATATAACCTAAATTAGGTTTTTCATTATTTCTACTAAAAAAATTGGGATTGTATAAAGAATTATTTTGTTGTGAAACATAAGGTGGCCCAACTGTTCTTGAGTTTGTATCTCCTGGTTGGGTTTGAATACCTATAATAACTTCACCGTCAGGAACATCTGCACTGTGACCAACTCCAGCTAAGTGGTCAGCGTCTCCAAAAACAATAGATGAAGTATTTTGAAAAGCATTAACAACGGCAGAAATATCAAGAGAGTCTATTCCAACTGTATCTACTTCGTGCCAAACAGCAAGTACTTTACCTTCAACACCAGTGTTTCCACCACCTATACTAACGTAAGAAGAGGTGTGGTGGAATCTCAACACTTGTCTAGAGTTGTCTATACCAACCTTAAATCCACCACCATGTATTCTATCTATGTTACCAGCGCTACCACCATTACTTTGATCTAAAGGGTCTGCTGAAAACGCTACGTTTAAAGGAGTTCTTGTCCAATCGGTACTTAACACCCCGTTAGAAGCCTCAAAAAAGTTATCGGATATTAACTCAGAGTCTTCAGAGAATAAATAATCACCATCTGGCTCTTGTAAGATTGAGAAAGGATTTGACGTGTGTTTTGTAGGGTAGATAGGATGTTTTATACCTTTTGTATCCACCCACGAAACTTGAGTGTAATTAACATAGTCTCGTGGTAGTATCATTTTTAATGAAGGTGGTAGAGTTATTTCGTGGGATTTTACAGATTTAAAAGTATCAAATGACAGCTCTTGCAATGCTCTCATTGCGTGAAAAGCAATATCCGTTCTTTTTATTTTAGGTATTATTTTATCTTCACCAACATAAGCGATTTGAAATTGACTTATAATAGCATCTAAAGACGTAAATTGATAGTCCCCATAATTGTTCCCTTGGTAATAACTTTGATCTGTTCCTTTTAATAATCCCATTTATTTATTGTTTTTCTTGTTGTACCTTAGCTCCTTCAAGTCCTATAGCAGCTTGAATAAGTTGAGGTCTTTCTATTGATATACCAGCTAAAGCTAATATTCTATATATTAATTCACTTTCTTCTGACGGATGTAATTCAAAATCTTGAGAGTTGCTATCGTTTAGAAAGAAAGGCTTGTCTTGAACCATTTGATAGTTCCAATTTGGTTTTTCAGGCTTTCTTATATAACTAATACTTACCCTATCTATTGTATTATCGCTAGACGGATAAGGATATACTTTTAATCTATCTTTACTGCTGTTTGTGCCATATCTACTATATACAGGGCGTTTTTTAGACCATTTTACCAATGGAGAATCACTATATGTATTCAATTCTGTTAACTGTATCTCTTCAGCAACTTTAGAACCAGCTTCACCTTGCCATCTAATTCTAACCATTGTTAGTCTATAAAAATTTGGAAAATCCTCATTTAAATTAATATCGCCGTAAGTACCAAGGACAGTAGCAGCATTATCATATATTTCAAATAAACTTATTTTTTCTTCTAAGTTATTTATCATATCAGCATACTCTGTATTATTACCAGGTATTCTTCTAAATTGATTTAGATCGTAAAAATATTGTTCGAAGATTTCTTTTTGGGCGTGGTCAGCAAATAAGTTAAACTCCTGTGGAGTTATGTAGCCCCTTTGTTCTTTGTTAGCGAGTGCTAATACTTTTTGATATACTGTATCTATACTTATTGCCATAATTTGTTTTTTGTAGTTTGCGATCGCCCCGAAGAGCGACCGCTCCTACAGTTTGATTACTTTAATTGTTTTTCTATATTTGCATATATTTCCATACCTTCATCAGTTTTAAACCAAGCGGCTAAAGCTGAATATGGATGCTCGTCAAAAGGTACGTTCATTAGTTTTCTGTCATTAGAACCCCATGAAAAAGTTCTTTGATCAGAAGATAATTTTAATATACCTAACTCTGTAGCTTTAATACCAAAGTTTCTAAGTTGAACGTTATCATCGTTAACTAAATCTAAAAACAACTCTGGGTTTCTTTTAGCATATAATAATAAATCACGTTTAAGTTCTTTAGAACTCATCTCTGACACTCTAGAACCTATTTCAACCCTCATGATAGCTTCAGCCATATCAATATCCATGTTCATTGCTTCGTTTAACGCTTCAACTTCCATTTCTAAAACATCAATCTCACTTTCTGCCACAACTTTTGGCTCGTGCTCGTAATATATTTGATCTTTGTTAGGGTGATATAAACTTAATAGTTTCTGCAATACTGTTTTTTCTTTTTCTACAAATAAATTGCCATTTCTAAAAATAATATGATCTAATCTTTGATCACCTATCATTTCGTCAACAAATGGAGTTTTTTGATTTTGACAGTATTTAAGTTCTCTTTCGTAACCTTTTTCTTCGTCAAAATAGTAAATATTAGCAGATCTAATCATTCTAGACAAAGGTTTTTTATTACCCTTTAGATAGTACATTCTATCTTTTATCTCCCATTCTTTTTTTGAAGGTTCAACTTTTTTAGGTTTTGGTGTTTCAACAACTGGTGTTTCAACAACAGGTACCTCTACCTCTTTTTTTGTTTCTTGTTTTTTTGCCATAATATAATATATAATAAAATTAATAAAAAATAAAAGGAGGGCAGAGAGCGTTTACATGCATGCCGCCCTCCTTTTAATAATAAGTTGCTTATTTCATTAACATGAAATTGTTAGCACCTTGAGTAACTAAACATCTTTCAGAAAGCATGTGGAGTTGCATTGCATCTAAAGCAGATGTAGCAGCACCAACCGAACCAGTAGTCCATGTTTTCATTCGTCTGTTGTCAGTTTGTGAAGCTCTGTATCTAACATGTAAGAAAGGACGTTTCATGTTCTTTCCTAGTTGTTGGTCATACACAGAAGATACACCAGCAGGGACTACAACCCCTCTAATTGCGTTAGCACCAGCAGTAGCGTTTACACCACCTCTAGTAGCTAAGTCATTTAAGTATCTCATGTCAGATTTGTAGAAGTCATAAGAACCTCTTCTGAAACCAGAGAAACCTAAATTTAATGCCATATCCTCAGAGTTGTTGAATACTCCATAAGAAGTACCACCAGCACCATAAGAATTCATAGAAGCTAACATATCATCCATTGCAAGAGACGTAGCTCTGTTTACGAATAACATATTTTCTTCAATAGCACCTTGCTTGTCAAACTCAGCCAAGATAGCGTCAAATTCAGCTAAATCAGTAGCAGCGTTAACACCAGTTACACCAGAAGTTGTATTACCTCTATCTTCGATAGCAGCAAATAAACCTTCAGTACCAACTGTATCACCAGTAGCGTTTCCTAAGAAAGCGTCAACACCTTGAGCAGCACCAGAAGCACCAGCGCCAAAGTTGTGAGAGTTGTCATCACCAAGCTCACCTTCTAACATTGCCATTTCTAAATAATCAGTGAAACGAGCTCTTGTATCAGCCTCAGCTTTTAAGTACCAAAGATAACCACTTTGTCCAGTTTCAGAAGTTACTTCAACCCAACCAATTTTAGAAGCATCAGATCCTGATATTTCGTAGTAATCTCTAATTATAATTGGTTTGTTAGAAAAAGTTTTGAATTTTGGCTCAATAGCTTTTCTAGTGTCAGCAGCAGCTGCACCAGCAGCAGTATAGTAAGCCATACCTTTTGCATATTCAGAACCGTAAACCATTAAAGTTGTACCTTTGTTAGTAGCTAATGTAGCGACTGTACTACCGTCATATATAGCTATAGTAACGTCACAATCATTAGTACCAGCAAAACCTGTTACTAAACCTTTGTAAACACCATTAGCATTCGATATAATAACAGTATCGTTTAACTTAACACCGTGTGTTACTGAAATACCAGCTTCAGCGTAATTATTTCCATCAATATCAGATTGAATTGTAACTGTAGGAGTGTTGTCTCCACCACCATCAATGTCACATAAATAAGATAGATGTAAACGACCTTGCTCAGACCAAATAACTTGGTCAGCAGTCATCGCTTCTTCAGCACCTACTTGAGCTAAGAAACCTGAAATAGTTCTTTGTCCGAATACTTCAGCTTCTTTCTCCATTAGGTCTGGTACATATTGTTGTCCCCATCCAGACGAGCTGTTGAGGTCTAGGTAATTTGTAGATAGTGTTTGCTTTATTGGAGCTGGAACACTATTCAAATTAGTTCCACCTGTAATTGCCATAATTTTGTAATTTTAAATTGTTATTTATTTTTAATTTTAAACTTAAAATCAGAAGAGTTGTTACCTAATACTTTTACTTTCATTCCACCCGCCTCAACAACACCATGTTGTTGTCTTGGGTCCATATTAACATTTTTAGCTTTAGCAACACTATTTTTCATAGCGTCAGCTTTTCCTTGTTCATAAAAATGATTTGCAACTGCATCAGCGTTCATGGCTGTAAATAGCGATTTGTGATAACCTTTAGCGTCTGTCAAAGTAGAATTTTTATCAACAAACTTTGCTGTAAAATTATTTAAATTACTTTGAGACTCTTTAACGTTTTCAACATCTTTGACATTAAACCTAAACTTTTTATCACCGACTTGGTATTCAAAACCCTTAAACTTATCGCTGAACAAATCGTTTGTTTTTTGTTCAAATATTTTACTGTTGCTATCTACAACTTTTTTATTTGCTTCTGACTCTTTGTTGTATCTATTAAAGAAATCAACAGCTTTTTGTTGTTCATTGGTCAGCTTTGACCCAGCTTTAATTTCTTCATAGTATTTGGACTTTTGCCCGTCCAGATGGGCCTTAGCACTGGCAACTTGCTCTTTTAATGCTAATTTTTTTCTTCGTATATCTCTTTCTTCGTCAACTTCTTCGTCGTAAGAGAATTGATCTTCCATAAGGAAGTTAATTTCTTCACCGTTTAAATGAGGTTTTGTTTGTTTGTAATACTCGCGTAATAAATCTTGATCTTCTAAATTAGAATAATCTTGATTAAGTTTAACATAGTCATTTAAATCTCCTCCAGTTTCTTCCATAAAGTCCATTAACTTTTGGATATTCTCTGGTATTGGTTTGCCAGACGCTTCTGCTTCAGCAATAACTTCTTCTATTTTTTCTTCAGCTTCTGCAACCTCTTCTTCAGTAGAGTCTTCAGTTATTTCTTCTAATACTGACTCTTCCTGTGCTTCGGTTTTCTCTGGTACTTCTTCTTGTTCTTGTGTGGGCTCGGCATTTTCAAGCTCTGCAACCACTCCGCTGTCGTCAGCGTTATCTTCTTTAACTTCTTGATTGGTTTCATTTTCTTCTTCTTTTGGTTCTACTGGTTTGTCTAGGTTTACTTTTGTGATATTATCTTCTGTTTCTGTTTTTTTAGATAAATCTACTTTTACAACTTCTTCAGTTGCTTTTTCTTTTTTCTTTGCCATAATATAATATAATAATAGTTAATAATTGTTAGCTTGGTTCGAAAGAGCCTAAATCAAAACCCGCTCCTAAGTTATCATTACCTGCTGACTCAAAGTTTTTAGGTGATTTTGCATTATTTCTTTGGTCAATAAGCTCACTTTGTTGCGTTGCTTGTATTCTAGTTCTTTCGTCCTTGCGATCTTCTTTTTGTTTTTCCTTATCGTTAATTTGAGAAGTTTCCACGCTCTTTAATTGCATGTTATACTCAAACTCTTGAGCCATTAGTTCTTTTTTAGCTTGAACTTCAAGCTGCATCTTTTCCGCATCCATTTGGGATTGCGCTTGCATTAATTGAATTTTACCTTGATTTATAGCTTGATTTTTTTGAACTTCAACTTGAGCAGCTTTTTCTGCCGCCTGTGTATTTGATTTTGTTTGAGCTTCTATATTTTCAAGCTGTAACTGTCTGTCTCTTTCTTGTTTTTTAGTTCTTCTTAATTTCAACACTTGGTTTGCTAGTCTTAGACTTTTTATCTCTCTTACATCTATAGCGTCTTCAAGATCTATACTTTGTTGTTGAAGAGCCATTTGAATATTGTTTTCTAGCATTTGCTTTTCTTCTTCGTCTGGTTGTAACTCTATAAATATGCCAAAATCATATAAATATAAATCTTTTACTTCCTTTAATGTAGCAACGTTATGAGCTCCTATAGCTTTTATAAAAGCATCTTTTGTTGGAGAGTATTCTAAGATGTCAGATATTCTAAGTGATAAGCATTCTGCGATTTCAGCGGTTAAAAATAATCCAGATTGTAATATATGTCTTGTTGCAGTGTTACTATTAGCCGCTGCTAATTTTTGCACACCTACTAAAGCGTTTTTATCTGGCATACTACCATCTCTAGCTTCGTTAAGCCCGGTGGTATCTCTTATCATTTGTAAATAATAATTATAGTTACCAATAAGAGCTTGCATTTTATTACCACCAGATCCAGATGTTATTTCTTGTATTGGCACTTTACCAGCGTTCATGTCACCATCTTGAGTATAAGATCTACCTATAACAGATCCTGTTTGGAAGAACATGTTTAAAGCTTCCTGTGGATTATAATTTGTTCCATTACCTAAATCAACTTCAGCTAAACCATCAGCATCTAAATACACGCCATCTGGAACCATACGAGATAATACTTGTTGTATTTTTAAATGAGTTAACTGTATCATATCAGCAAAGCCGGTTACACGACTAACTAAAGATTCAATACGACCCTCATACATTCTTGGTGCAACAATAGAATAATTCATCTTAACCTTAGTATAATTACTTTTAGGTCTCATCATATTCGTTGCTAATTCCCATCTTAAAAGTTTTTCAGTGCCAACTATTAAAGCTCCCTCATAAAGCACCTCTATAGACTTTTGTAACTTGCCAAAATCACCATCCATATCTTTTGGTGGATTATAAGCGTCTGTTTTTGATATAATTTTTGCAGCACCACTACCAGTTGT
>Ga0208030_1002152_pt1 | contig 10236 bp, 9 predicted proteins | sample MalvirDeepMed_M9_FD_184246 | JGI IMG/M metagenome (GOLD analysis project Ga0208030, IMG submission 184246) | Marine viral communities from the Global Malaspina Expedition - Malaspina viral metaG DeepMed_M9 (SPAdes) (version 2) | ecosystem: Environmental > Aquatic > Marine > Oceanic | place...
AGACCTACTTGAACTTATACCACCGGGATATAAGGCAATCAATCAAAGAGGTCAGAGCATTCCGCCAGATGAACAATATCTTGCATTTTTAAAGCTTGTTGAACCAATAAAGGATAAGTGTCTATTTATACGTGGTGGTAACCATGATTTTCTTAGAAGTTATACCATATTAGATTTTGATGTATGCAAAACTCTAGCTGCTGAGATGAATGTTCCATATTTTCAGTATCCCGGTTACACATCTGTGGACATTGCAGGTTCTGTGTGGAATATTGTATCAGGGCATGGCAAGAGTGGAGCTAAGAATGGTGATCTAGAGTTGGATAAGCTATCATCAGTATATTCAGATGGTGATGTATTCATATTAGGTCATAATCATCAGTTATATGCTAAACCAGTTGACTCAATAAAGATAGTTAATGGCGAAGAATCTCTTAGAAGAAGGTGGTATGTCAGGGGTGGTTCATTCCTGCGATATGCTAATTATGCTCGTTATTCTATGTATCCTATTATAAGAACTGGATGGGTAACAACTGAGTTAACTAAAGATGGAATTAAATGTTGGGAGAATTAAATGGATAAAAAAGTTGATTGGAGAGACCCTATGATACCGGGTAAGATAGAATTACCATTAGATATAGCTGTAAGTGATTTAAAAAGATATAAAAGAGAGATGCCATATAATTTATATTCATTGACTTCTACGCAGGTTAATTATTTGAAAAGAATGTTTGGTATAATAGAGGGTATGGAAGTACCTGAGAAAATGACAAACGAGTGAATATAAACAGTCAGAATATAGATAAGGCTGAAGAAGCTTTAAGACTTGCCAATAAAGACCTTATATCTTTTGGTAAATTATTTCTAGATAGTGATTTTATGCGTAGTGAAACTCCATTCTTTCATTATGAAATCGCAGATGTAATTGATGATAAAGAAACAAAACAGGTTGCAATCATTATACCTCGTGGACATGGAAAGACAGTATTAACAAAGGCATCAATATTAAAAGACTTCCTTTTTTGCCCTAAAGATGACTTTTTGTTTTATGCATGGGTATCAGCTACACAGAAACTTAGTGTAGGTAATATGGATTATATAAAGCATCACTTGGATTATAATGATAAAATAAAGTATTATTTTGGAAGCATGAGAGGAAATAAGTGGACAGAAGAAGACATCGAACTAACAAATGGCTGTAAATTAATCAGTAAATCAAATGTTTCAGGAATAAGAGGTGGAGCAAAACTACACAAAAGATATGATTTAATAGTATTGGATGACTTTGAACATGAGGCAAACACAATTACAAGGGAAGCAAGGGATAAGAACGCAAATCTTGTCACTGCTGTTGTCTACCCGGCGCTTGAGCCTCACACTGGCAGGTTGCGTGTTAATGGCACTCCCGTACATTACGATTCTTTTATCAACAATTTGCTTACAAGCCATAGCAAGGCTAAGAAAAGCAATAAAGAGTTTGCTTGGAACGTGATTACATATAAAGCAATTACCGATGATGGAGCTCCATTGTGGTCTTCATTCTTCAATGCGAAGAAGTTACAAGAGAAAAAGAAGTTCTATTCGGATTCTGGTCAACCTCAGAAGTATTATCAAGAATATATGATGGAGGTAATGAGTGATGAAGACGCAGTGTGGACAAGAAGGCATGTTAGTTACTGGGATGGTTACTTTAAAAATGAAGATGATGTCAATTATATTGTAAAGGATAATGAAGAAACACCAGTTAATACATTTATAGGGTGTGATCCAGCTACAGATATTGATACCAAGCATGCTGACTTCAGTGTAATCATGGTAATAGCAGTTGATTCAAATAATGAATTGTATGTCTTAGAATATGAACGACATAGAAGTATTCCTACAATTGGTAGTAAGGCTCCAGACACTGGTGAGATAATTGGTAAGAAAGGTGTTGTTGATTATATATTGGAATTACATGAGAAATATCATTGCACATCGTCAACAGTTGAGGACGTAGCTATGAATAGAAGCATATTTCAGGCTCTAAATGATGAAAGAAGGCGGCTAAATAGGTTCGATATAGCGGTAATACCTGAGAAACCGGGTGGAACTAACAAGAGGAACCGTATATACAGCGGCCTTTCGGCAAGATTTAGTACAGGAACTGTCCATTTGAGGAAAAATATGTTTGATCTAATTAACGAAATAGTTACTTTTGGCCCCAAAATGGCACATGACGATACAATTGAAAGTCTTTATTACGCGCAGGTGCACTCGTTTCCACCTAATATGAAGCGTGATAAGGAAAAGAAACGATGGTTTAAACCAAAAAGAAAAGCGAAAAGTTGGCTAGTCGCTTAATAATAGGAAATAATTATGGCTAAGAAAAAGAGGGTTTCTCTCAAACAAAGACTTCAAGCCCGTAAAGGCCAAAAAGCTGCAAAGAAAGCTCTAAAGGGAATGGGGCCGAATGTTGGTATTGGAGTAGTTGGTGAGAAGAAGGAATCCGCTGTAAAGAAAAGAGTGAGAAAGTATCACGCTGAAAGAGGGCAAAAGAGAGCTGAGAAAGTTCTTAAAAAAGGTGGTTTTGACAAATCCCCATACGGATCGTTACTACCAAAGTCCAAAAAGGCTAAAGCTAAACCAAAGAAAGCTAAAACTTCTGTCTTTCATCTGAAAAAAGGAACCAAAGTTCGTAAAGGAGCTGTTGGTGTAAAGAAGACTAAAGGCGGAGAATATGTTAAATATGGTAAAAAGTCTGAAGGGGCTAAAAGTTTTAGGGCTGCCTTCAAGGCTGGTTGCGCTGGTGGAAAAAAGTCTTTCTCATGGGACGGTCGAAGTTATAGCTGCAAAAAGAAGTAGCTTATAAATAGGAGGCTAATGTGATTAGTGTTGGCCAAATACGATCTTTAGTTGAAGACACCTGTTCAAGAATGGGTGATAAGTTCGCTTCTGAAGATGCTATTGATCTAGTTATAGCAACCGGGATTGTAGAATCTCGATATGAATATATAAGGCAGATGGGAGATGGCCCCGCTAGATCATTCTGGCAGGTTGAACCAGCTTCTGCTGTTGACAATCTAGCTCACTATTTAAAGCATCGTAAAGGATTAATGGGTAGATGTGCAAAAGCAAGTCTTGTGGACTTAAAATATTGGCAAATGTATGATGAGGAAATATGGGCAGAGATATTAGAAAAGAATATTGCAGCAGGTATAATTCATTGTCGTTTAAAGTATTGGAGAGTTCCTAAGCGTATGCCTAGTTCATTGGAAGGTCAGGCGGCTTATTGGAAGAAGTATTATAATACAGAAGGTGGAAAAGGTGACCCCGAACATTTTATTGAATCAGTTAAAAAATGGATGAGATAAATGGCTGACGATTTTAGAAATGCTGGTAAATATGATGAATACTCTCATAGAGCTAGAAGTATAAGAGATATGGAACCTGGTAGAGGAAGAGCCAATGTAGATAAGCAAGGAAGAATAGTTGGTGAATCAACTCATAAAATGGCTCATGAAAAGATAGATGACAGATGGGTTGCATTTCCTACATTGTTTCCAGATAAAGAAAGGCCTGGTAGGTGGAGAGATTATACGCCTGATGTAAGAGATGTTAAAGGTAAACGTATAGATAGAGATGACCTCGGGATAGACGGAAAAGGTGGAGCTTATCAGCATGCTAAAAGTGAAGGAGAGGTATTTGAATTTGGACAAGACGAAAAAGAGGCAGGGAAATTTGCAAAAGGAAGTTGGAAACCTAAATAGTGGCTAGATTAACAAATAAAAAAAGAGCTCAGATGAATAAACAGCTTTGGGAAAGAGCCAATAATAGCCATAGACAAAGATGGCAGACTCTTAGTCAAAAAGGTTTTGATTTTTATCTGAATGAACAATTATCTAAGAACGAGGTGGATGCTTTAGAAGAATCAGGTATGCCTACCTTTATTATTAATAGAGTAACTCCTATTATTGAGATAATGAAATACTTTGTAACTGCCAATAATCCTAGATGGAAGGCAGTTGGGGCAACGGGTGATGATGTAGATACTGCTCAGGTACATTCTGAAATTGCAGAGTATTGTTGGTATTTATCTAATGGTAAATCATTATATAGTCAGGTAGTCCTTGATAGTTTAACAAAAGGCGTTGGATACTTCTTGGTGGATGTTGATAAAGACGCTGATAGAGGGATGGGAGAAGTTCTTTTCAAGAGAATTGATCCATATGACGTATATGTTGATCCAGCCAGTAGAGATTTTCTATTAAGAGATGCAACGTTTATTACCATAAGGAAGAATCTATCTAGGTCTAAACTGATTAATATGCTGCCAGATCACGCAGCTAAGATTAGAAAAGTATCGAGGAGTACAGAGGTTACATCATATTCTCAAAGAGATACAGAAGAATCATTCAGTATACAGCCTGAAGATATTACAATGGGTGTCAATTTAGAAGCTGAAGATGAAGATATAATTCCATACTATGAAACATACGCTAAAAAGAAGTTTGCGTATAGAAATGTATTTATTAAGGTAACTCCATCACCTGCAATTCTTGACAATATAAGGGAAGAAGTAGAAAAACAAATAGATGATTTCACAAAGGAAATAGAGGTTGGTTTAATTGAAAAAGAATTACAATTACAACAAGCCCTAGAAGCTGGTGAAATAGTTCCTGAGAGAATGGAACTGGAGATGGAACGTGCAAAGGATATGGCTAAGCAGGCCATTGAAGAAAAGAGGATGACCTTAACCTCTGAAGCACAGGAAAAAGCTACAATAATAAAACAAGAGGTTATGCGAGATGAAGATTATCAAATTCTTGCAAAGAACCCAGAAGTAAGTAAGAATATTATAGACGCAATAAAGTTTCATGAGAATCGGATAGTATTAACGTGTACAGTTGGTGATGACATATTTTTATATGAATTTCAGATGCCGATCAGTGAATATCCTATAGTTCCATTTCCATATACATATACTGGAACTCCACATGCGATGAGCGCAGTTGTACCTCTTATTGGTAAACAACAAGAGATAAACAAGGCTCATCAGATTATGTTACATAATGCAAATTTAGCCTCCAATCTAAGATGGATGTATGAAGAAGGCTCGGTACCTGAAGAAGAATGGGAACAGTATTCTTCATCACCGGGGGCATTATTGAAATACAGACAGGGATTTACTCCTCCAACTCCTGTATTGCCGGCTCCAATCAACAACGCTTTTTATACAATTACTCAAGAGGGCAAAGCTGATGCAGAATATATAAGTGGTGTTCCTTCTAGTATGATGGGATTTACTCAAGAGCAACCTGAGACATATAGAGGATTATTAGCTAATGATGAGTTTGGAACAAGACGGTTAAAGGCGTGGATGGGTTCAATTTTAGAACCAAGCCTAGAGCACCTTGGCAGAGTCTTTCAAGAGATTTCACAAAAGCACTATACAGTAGAGAAAATATTTAGAATAGTTCAACCAGAAGCCGGTCAAACTCCTCAAGAACAAGAGAAGGAAGTTAAAATTAACATACCTGTTTATAATGATTATGGAGATTCAATAGGAAAATTTAGAGATTATGCTAGCGCAAGGTTTGATGTAAGAATTGTAGCTGGAGCAACAATGCCTGTTAATAGGTGGGCATTACTTGAAGAATACTTCAGATGGTTCCAAGCAGGTCTAATTGATGATATTGCAATGATTTCTGAAACTGATATTAGGAATAAGAAAAGTATTGTTGAGAGAAAGTCGTTATATGCTCAGTTACAAGGTCAAGTAGCGCAAATGGAAGAAGCAGTGAAAGATAAGGATGGAACAATTGAAACCTTAGAACGTCAATTAGTACAGGCCGGCATAAAGATGAAAGTTGGCGATGCTTCAAATGAAATCAGAAAAGATGTTGTAGAAACTGAAGGCCAGCAAAAATTATTAAGAGGAATGTTAAAATCAGAATTTGAAAAATTGAAGTATGAAATGAAACAAGACTTCGATAAACAAAAAGAGCAGCAGAATGAAAAAGAATAGTTGTAAGTTTGCTGTTAATTTTAATAACTTAAGCAAATAAAAGGAGAATAGTGTATGGTTCCTGATCAAGTAGGCAACGTCAATGAGACCCCTGAAAGTGAGAACACACATCCTAGTGCCACAGATGCTGTCATGGATGGAGTAGGAGAAGATTTTTTCCAAGCTCTTGATGAGAGTGTAAATGGTGGTATATTGAGCGATACTTCGCAACCAACCTCGGAAACTAACAGTGGTAATACATTGTCGAGCCCAAGTGAAGTAACAAAAGAAGTTTCTACTGGTAATGAAGTAGAATCTTTGAAAAAAAGGTATGGCGATTCAAGTAGAGAAGCTAAAAGGCTAAATGGAAAGCTCCAAGAGCTTGAGCCTTATATGCCAATTCTTGATGCCATGCGAGACGATCCTAATTTAATTACGCACGTTCGTAATTATTTTGAGGGTGGTGGTCAGACACCACAAAATATGGCTGAAAAACTCAACCTTCCAGAAGATTTCGTGTTTGACGCTGATGATGCTTTTTCGACTCCTGAATCGGATTCGGCAAAAGTTCTTAGCTCTACGATTGATGGCATTGTTCATAGAAGGCTAAATACTGCTTTAAGTGGGCAAAAGGTTGAAAACCAAAGGTTGGCAAAGGAAACCTCTTTTCGTTCAAAACATGATATGACGGATGATCAGTGGGGAAACTTTGTTGATTTTGCGAAATCAAAGTCGCTCGAACTTGATGATATTTATTATCTAATGAATCGTTCAAATAGGGACGAGCAAATCGCTGACAATACAAGAGAAGAATTGCATCAAAAGATGCGCGAGGTTCAACAAAGACCTGGCTCTCTTGCTACTACAGGCGGAACACAGGTCGAGGAATCTCCCGATGACCGAGTATTTGATGCTATATTAGGTTCTGACTCAGAGTTAGAAAAGGCTTTCGGTATTTGATAAAATGCCTTGAAGCCTTTAACACTTAACGAAAAGGTGATAATATGGCTGATGTATTTGGACTCAGTACTTATTCTGATGTAGCAACTTGGTCTGATGGTACATCGAAAGATACTGGTGATCTTAGGCGAAGGTATAATTTTGGAGACCGTGTTTCCGAATTAGCAATTTCCCAAGACCCGTTCTTTCGGTTTGTATCAAAGGTAGCTAAGAAACCTACAGACGATCCCGAGTTTAAATTTACAGAAAGACGTCCGTCTTATCATAAACGATATGCATATGTAACTGGATGGGTTGACGCTTCTGACGTTGATAATCTTGGAGGCTCAGGCGGCGACGCTGATTTAGTAGCTTACAATGATAGTGGGGCTCCCACTTCAATGTCGACAGGCGACACCATCAAACTCTACATGGCAACAGACTATAAAAGCTCTGGAAATCTTCAGAATGTATATGGTCAATCAAACAACGCAATTGCAGTTGGTGCTTCTGGAACAAGACCCGCTTTTTTCTTACCGGGTCAATTAGTTAAAGTTCCTCTATCTACAACTGACGGTGGTGGCTCTGTAGCTGACCATCTACTTGCAAGGGTTGATTCAGTTGACGATAGTCTCACTAGAGATTCTCGCGAATGTGTTAGAATTACGTGTAAGGTTGTTCGAGTTCCAACTGTTAGTGGTGCAAACTATCTAGCTGGTTGGGCAAGTGATGAAGTTGATACTCAAGTCTATGACGAGGCTATCCACTCTTCACTTGAAGGTGAACGTTCGTATGTTATCGGTACTGCTCATGGGCAAGGTTCAGGTTACCCAGAAACTTGGAAAGATCAACCTTTCTCAACCGGCTTTGGACTTACTCAGATTTTTAAGACATCTTTGGCAATGGATAACACGACTCGTGCTACCGTGCTTAAGTATGAACCAAATGAGTTTGCTCGAATCTGGCGTGAAAAGCTGATTGAACACAAGTGGGATATTGAAACATCATTGTTGTTTGGAGCGCAAGCTTCAATTAGTGATGTTCAGTATACACAGGGCGCTGTTGATTTTATTATAAGTTATGGTAATATTTTCAGTGGTTCTGGAATGGGCGGAACAGGAACGAAAGCTCAAGACGATTTTCTTGATGATATGAGTAGTTTTCTTGATCCAAGATACAATAATGCTAACGCTACATTGTTCTTGGTTACGACAGACGTGTATAACTGGTTACATAAGTTGAGTGGTTACATGAGTGCAAACATGTCTCAGATAGCTGCAGTGAGCGGAGGTCAAGCTCGCGCAAACTGGGATATGGGTATTGCAGGTAAAAAGAATGTCTTTGGTTTGGATGTTACACAAATTTATACCCCTTATGGGAATATGAATGTTGTTCGTGACGTTCACTTGGACGGAACTCATGTAAAGATGCTTGCTATCAATATGAAATATTGTAAGTATCGTCCTCTTGTTGGCAACGGCTTAAATCGTGATACTGCGATTTACGTTGGTGTGCAGACATTGGAAAATAGCGGTGTTGACCGTAGGGTCGACTTAATTCAAACTGAAGCTGGGATGGAGTGGCAAATGCCCGAAGCCCATGCTGTTTGGAAGTAAGGAGATAAGCTATGGCTAAAGATCGTATTCCTTTGTATGGACAACAAAAAGAGGGTTCACATATGGCGAAAGCTCATGGGAAAATCATTTATAATGATGGCGCTACCGCACTAAGTCTTGCACCGCAAGATAGTGGTATCTCTGTTGTAATTACTGGTGGAACGAATGGTGCTGCTGCTTGCAGTATACCATCTGCTTTAGGACAGGATGGTTTAGAATACCATTTCTATCTAAAAGCTGCGAACGGAACTGGTGATTATGACATTGACGCGGAAGATGGCGTTGGGTTTTTTATTGGCAGTATTGACTCAGTAGAAGGTACTAATGATGTCGGTATTGACTTTAATGGCAGTTCACATGATCAATGCACGCTAGCGGCTTCTAAGGGAGCGGCCGGTGATCAGGTTCATATCAAATCTGCTGGTGGACAATGGTATATTAGTGGACAAACTAATGACCAAGATGGATGGGCAGTAGGCACGGCCTCTGCTAATTCATCTGTACCAACAGACTCGAACACTCCACTGTAAAAATCTGAAAATCGAGGGGTAATAGCTCGGTATAAAGATCACAAGTGTAGGGCGGCTCGATACCTCCCTACACTTCTATGGCAACAACTAATATAGAGTTGGACATTGAAAATATAACTGGCGTGTCAGACGCAGATGACCAGTTCATCGTTTCTGCGCAAAAGTTTGTAACTGCCAGTGTCCCAAGCGATCTGCTCAGATGGGCAGGTAAGGATACTGTTGTCGGCACTCATGGTGGAGATTCATCACCGACTCTAATAAGTCTTCCATACGCTAGTGATCATATATTGGATGTATCAAGAAACGGATTCAGTGCAAGAGAAGTGCCTGAAACAATGAAAGGATTTATTGCAAATAGTTCAAGTTTGCATTTAGCTACTGAAACGTATCCAAAATATTATCTAACAGCTGGTAATGGAGTAGTGGTCAAGCCTGATCCAAGTGATTCTGAGACTGCCATTGTAAATTATATTGACCCAGATAATATTGATGATGATAGCGATTTAAGAAATGCAGTGATATTTCACGCATCTTCTAAGGAATTTGAACAACTTTCTACTGGTAAAATAACTGATTGGTCTGATTTATCATTACCAGTCGCTCCATCATCGCCAAGTTTTGGAAGTGATTTATCAATTTCTTCAGTACTTCCAGCTCCTCCCTCAGCTCCTAGTTTTGATGCTGGAGCTATAAGCGTGAGCTCTTCAGCTCCAACATATACAAAATCTAGTTTAGTTTTAGGATCAGCTCCATCAATATCCGATTTAAGTATAAGCGCTGTAGCTCCATCTCCTCCAACTTCTCCAAGTTTTTCTACACCAACTATAAGTGCTATTACAGTTAGTGATACAACAGTAGGAACTATGCCAACCGTGTCAACTTCAACAGTGTCTAACGTTGGTTCACCTCCGGCTTATACAAAACCAACTATCACTACTAGAGTATCGTTTGAGGACTTTTATAATCTTTCAGAGGATGGGAATCCATTTGGAGATAATGATCCGGGAGCATTTAGTGGATTAGCATCTCCACCTGCTTCACCTTCATCTCCTTCTATATCATCACCGGGGATATCGACAGTGGCAAAACCAGATGCTCTTGGAAATGCTCCTAGTTATACAAAGCCTACTGTAACATCTCAAACTGCATTTGCTAGTTATTGGAC
>Ga0208030_1002156_pt1 | contig 10221 bp, 9 predicted proteins | sample MalvirDeepMed_M9_FD_184246 | JGI IMG/M metagenome (GOLD analysis project Ga0208030, IMG submission 184246) | Marine viral communities from the Global Malaspina Expedition - Malaspina viral metaG DeepMed_M9 (SPAdes) (version 2) | ecosystem: Environmental > Aquatic > Marine > Oceanic | place...
GGGCTGGGTTGTAGATAGAGCAACTGGAAAAATGATTCCTCCAGAAAAAGAAATTACATTAACTGATAAACAACAAAGTCTTTATGATAAATATATAAATCCCACTCCTAAAGAGATAGAGGAACAAGATATTCAAGAGCAATTAGCTAAAACTGGAACAAGAGAAGAACAAACTATAGCACGACTTGCTGGTAAATTAGGTGTTTCTATAGAACAGGCAACAGACATAGTTAAAAATAATAAAACTAAATATTTAACTAAAGATCAAATAAAGAAGGTATCACCATCATTGAGAAAAACATATGGTTTAAAAGATTATAAAAATGCTGCTTCACAAGAAGATCTTAATAAAATGGCTAAAGGTTTAGGTATAAAATTTAAAAAGAATGTAGACCCTAATAAACTTGATGAAAAAATGAGAAAAAAATTAATAGGAAAACTTGGAGGTATTGGAAAAGTTTTATTTTTATGGAGTATATTTACCGGATTTAAACGTGCAAAATTTATAAAAGAAGAAGTTCCTGTAGAAATGTTTGAACCTAGATTAACAGAGGAAGGCAAAATGCCTTTTGCTGATCAAATGTTTGACGTTTTTGGAGAAGGTGCTACTAGTAAGAAAAAATGGAGAGTAGCATATGAAAAATATGCTGGGTTTATTCCATGGTCTCAGCATCTTCCTCCGGATGTTGCATTTGGAACAGGAATGGAAGAAGAACATTATGAAGAAGTATTAGAAGAAGGCTTCGCAAAAGAAGTAGAAGGAGGTCCATTTGGATCTTAATTTAATAATAACTAAAAAGGGAGGCAATTATGCCAAAAGGAGTAGAAGGAGCATACCGTTCCGATTACGTTACACGTAGTGTTAAACAAGGTGAATTTAATGAAGCTAATGAAGCTGCATTACACCGTTATCCTTTAGAGAAAGATGTAATGGGTGCAAACTCTGGTGCATTCCAGCAAACTCAAGATTCACCATCATCTAAAACTAATCATAGAGGTGCTGCTAGTAAAATAGAAGGTAAAGTAACTCAAGGTGAACACGGATAATTAAGTCAAAATAAGGAAGATAATATGTCTGATCCTGTTGACATACAAGAAGAGCTCTCTGAGGGATCTGGTCTTTTAGGTCTTATACAAGCTCGTATGCAAACTGCAGAAAATGGTAGACAAGCACATGAAAAACGATGGTTAAAAGCGTATAAAAATTTTCGTGGTATTTATGATTCTACTACCCAATATACAACTACTGAAAAGTCTAAAGTATTTTTAAAAATAACTAAGACTAAAGTACTTGCTGCGTATGGTCAAATTGTAGATATTTTATTTGCTAATAAAAAATTTCCACTAACTATAGAACCTACACCGGTACCTGAAGGAATTGCAGAATTTGCTCATCTTAAAACACCTGCTGATCAATTATCTGATCCCTATGGTTTTGAAGGTGATGGAAGGCAATTACCACCCGGAGCTATGGAAGCAACACCACCAAACTTAGATTTTTTAGGATCTATGGCTAATAAGTTTGGTCCTGATGCACCACTTGCTGAAGGTCCAGCTAAAATAGGTGAACCTCAAATATCTCCAGCAAAAAATGCTGCATTACGTATGGAAAAAGTTATCCATGATCAACTTACAGATAGCAATGCTGTAAATGTACTACGACATGCTATTTTTGAATCAACTCTTCTTGGAACAGGAATTGTAAAAGGTCCATTTAGTTCTGGTAAAACTATTCACAAATGGGAAAATGCCGAAGAAGAAAGGGTTTATACACCAGAACAAAAATTAGTTCCTCGTATTGAGGCAGTTAGTGCTTGGAATATATATCCTGATCCTACTGCTACTAATATACAAGATTGTGAATATGTAATTCAACGTCATAAAATGAATAGATCACAAATACGTAATCTTATGGAAATGCCTATGTTTAATCCTGATGCAATACGGGAAGTTATTGTTGGGGGAGGAAACTATACGGAAAAGTACTTTGAAAACACTATTCATGATGATGAAACTGAACCATATGATAACCATGAACGATATGAAGTATTAGAATATTGGGGTGTATTAGATACAACTACTGCTAAACAAATGGGTCTTAAAGATACAGCTGAATTAGATGATTTAGTTGATGTACAAGTTAATATATGGATTTCTGGAGGTCAGATATTGCGAGCTTGTGCAAATCCGTTTACACCAGAAAGAATACCCTACTGTATGTTTCCTTATGAAATAAATCCCTACCAAATATGGGGTGTAGGTGTACCAGAAAACATGGAAGATGCACAATTACTTATGAATGGTCATGTAAGAATGGCTATAGATAATTTAGCACTTGCTGGTAATCTTGTATTTGATGTAGATGAAACCTCATTGGTACCCGGTCAAAATTATGAAATATTTCCGGGTAAAGTATTTAGAAGGCAATCAGGAGTTACGGGTACTGCAGTAAATGGTATTAAATTTCCTAGTACTGCCGGTGAAAATATACAAATGTATGATAAAGCAAGGCAACTTGCTGATGAAGAAACAGGTATACCAAGTATTATGCATGGACAAACTGGTGTAACTGGTACAGGAAGAACAGCTGCAGGATTATCTATGTTACTTGGATCATCCGGTTTAGCTATAAAAACTGTTATAAAAAATATAGATGATTATCTACTTAAACCAATGGGAGAAGCTTTCTTTCAATGGAATATGCAATTTAATGAAGATAATCCTGATATAATAGGAGATCTTGATATTAAACCAAAAGGTGCAGCTTCTGTAATGCAAAAAGAAGTACGTTCACAAAGATTAACTATGTTATTACAAACAGTGGCAAATCCAATGCTTGCACCATTTATTAAGATACCAAACTTATTAAAAGAACTAGCTATATCACAGGATATTGATCCTGATAGTTTAGTAAATGACGTAAATGAAGCACAGATTTACGCTGAAATTCTCAAAGGATTACAAGATGCCCAACAACCCGAACAACCCGAAGGACCCCCTCAAGGCCCTAGCCCCTCTGCTGGGGCAGGACAAAATGGAATGGGAGGTATTGGAGGCGTACCTCAACAACCTCCACAAACAGACCTTAATGGCACTGGTGGTGGCACCATCGGAGTTGGAGGTGTACCGACTGCAGGGGAAAGCGAATTTACTGGAAATCCTCCTCAAATTGAAGGATAACTTTAGAGATATGAAAAAGAATGTCAAAAATTGAATTTGAAGAATTAAATAAATTTGATGCTAATGTAGTTGCATTAGATCAAAGAAAAATTGATATACCTGATAAGTTTGCAGGTACTTTTGGTGCAGAAACTCAAAAGAAAATTATAGAAGGATTTACTCCTAAAATAGGTGGACAAGCTTTAGAAACAGCTCTAGATGTAAATAAAGTAAATATACAAACTCAAGGTAATATAGCAGTAAACTTAGATCCAAAAAGATTATATGAAGGTTCTTTATTAGATTTAAAAGATAAGGATGCTTCATCAGCTCTTGATTTATTAAAATCTGCATCTAAGGATTCATCAATTTTTAATTCTGATGCATTTAAATTTTTACCAGATTCAGCAAAACGAATGGATGCAGCATTTGATGATCAAATGAAAGCAATTGGTGAGTCTGGTAAAACAGCAGAGGAAATGATTGAAGAAGGAGAAGCAGGAGAAGAATTAATGGAAGGTATGTATGCTCCTGAAGTAGATTTATCAGGCCTTTATGATCCTGTAAAAAAACAAATTGGAGAATGGGGTGGTGATGCATGGGATTATCTTTTTGGACCAAAACATGACATATCTAAATTATCAACTACTGGCCCATACGATGTTTCTAAAGGTTTATATGCAACACAAATACCTACAGGATTAAAAACTACATCAGCTCAAACAAGTATTGGACTAAGTGGACCTCCTCCAGCTTCTCTTGCAGGTAGACAAGCAGGAGATATAACTAATATATCATCATTGGCTACTGCTGGTGCAAGTGCTTTTGCAAATATAGGATTAGCAGTACCGGCTGGAGTACAAACAGGATTACAAACCTTTACAACATTAGGAAGTGCTGGAGCTGTTCCTTTTCAAACAGGGTTAGGTACAGGAACAAGTGGTACAGCAGGTGCAACAGCAGCAAGATCACTTGGTCAACTTGCTTCTGTTTGGGGAATATATGAAGGAATTAAATCTGGTACAGGTCAAGGATATATGAATGCAGCCCTATCTACTGCAGCTTTAATAAATCCAGCTTTAGCTATACCAGTTGCAATTATAACTGGATTACAAGCCTTATTTGGCATGAGAAGAAGAGGAAGACCAAAATTCCCATTTGGAGGAACAGAATTTAAAACAGAAGGAAATAAACTCACGTTTAAACATCCCTATGGTTATAATGGATTTAATGGAGGTGTAGCTCGTGCAGGAGCAGCAAGTGTTGCTGATTATGTAAATACCTTTGTAAATTATTTTGGTGATTATACTGGACAAGGATTACAATTTAATTCTGGAGCATGGAAAAATGCTGTAAAAAAGGATCCACGATTGGGAAGATATGATACAATGAATGATAGTGGTTATGCTGATCCAAGTGTATTGATACGAAAAGTGCTTGAAGCACCCGGAGTAATAACAGGTACTCCTATGAGAAATGGTATGCCAGTAAATGACCAACAGCAATATGAACAAGAAATGAAAGGTTTTAATACGTGGTATACTAAAACAGCAATAGAACGTGGTGGGGTAGCAAATAGACAATGGCTTAATACAAAAGAGGAACCAAATATGTTTGGAGAGAACTGGGCTGGCCAATATGGAAAAGTTCCAGATCAAATTCATCACCGTACAAGAGGTGAATTTCTTTATGAAAGAGGTAGAGGTGGACTAGGCCAAACACCAGATCCTGTATACAGATGGCATGAATCTTATGAAGATGTTAAAAGTCCCTATGACACTTTGTACTATAACATGATGGGAAAATTTAATAGAGGTGAAGGGGGTATGGGATACTAATGTTTCAATTTTTAGGACCAATTCTTAGTTTAGTAAGTGAACCAGTAAAATCTTTTATGGAAACACGTACTATAAAAGCTGAAAATAAAGCAAATATAGAACAAGCAAAAGTTAATGCTCAGATAAAACAAATTGAAAGAACTGCCGAATCAGAAATAAATTATGATATAGAGGCATTGCGACAACAACAGTATAGTTGGAAAGATGAATTTGCATTGCTAGTTATAACTTTTCCTTTTATCGGATCTTTCCTTCCTTGGACACAAGAGTTTGTAATGCTAGGGTGGGATTATGTATCCAGAGCACCAGAATGGTATAGTTATACTTTTATAGGTGCAATTTCTGCAAGTCTTGGTATCCGTTGGGCAACTAAGATGTTTGGAAAAAAATAGTGCCAGTTATGAATAGTTTCAATAAATCTGAACTTATTGATTCTTTGATAGACCATGAAGGTCTGGTACTTCATCAATACTCAGATAGTGAAGGTTATGCTACAATAGGTGTAGGCCGATTAATTGATCCGGATAGAAATGGGGGCATAACAAAAGATGAAGCGATATATCTTTTAAACAACGATATTGAGGAATGCACTAAGAGTTTAGATGAATCTCTATCTTGGTGGAGAAACAAACCTTCAAAAGTACAAATGGCATTAATGCACATGAGATTTCAATTAGGAATGACCGGATTGAATAAATTTAAAAAAACATTGCAGCTATTAACTGAAGATAGATTTAAAGAAGCAGCTATAGAAGCAAGAAATTCTCGTTGGGCAAAGCAAACTCCTAGACGAGCTAAATATGTAAGTGGATTAATAGAAGATGCCTGAAATTGCAGAATTTGATCATGAATTTATGACACAAGGTAGTGAAACTGCTGAAGGTGAAAAATTAGCAGGGCTTATTCAACAGAATCTTACTCCAGAAGAACAGGGAAGATTACAAAAATTGTGGCCTGTATTAGAAGAAGTAACAATGTTGATCCACAAGGCTCAAACTGGTGAATTTCCAAGAGAGGCTCAAGAAAGAGGTCTCACAAATGGGCAAGGAGTGCCCGAACAGGATATGGGGGATACTGAGGTAGCCCAAAACATGCAAAATCAACAGGGGGTACCTCCTAGGTCTATAGAAGGGCAAATGCCTCAAAATACTGTAAATATGCAAGGTGGAGGTCCAGTTCCCGGAGTTTTACAAGAACAACAACCTCCTCAACAACCTCCTCAACAAGTTGCAGCTGGTCCAGTAGGGGTAGTAGATAAAGAAGGAGCTGATGATTCTGGTGTAGCTGATGATGTACAAACAGAAAGTGATGGATTTGTAATAAATGCTGCAGCTGTACGTCATGCAGGTTTGAGAGATATATATAATATGATAAAAGAGGCTGTAGAATATCTTGAAGAACATGGTATAAAAATAGATACAAAAAAAATTCCAGTAGATGCAGAAGAAATTTTAGTATCCAATGGTGAGGTTGTTATTCCTGATATTATTGCAAGAGTTATTGGTTATGATAAATTAGAAAAAATAAATGCTAGAGGTGAAAAGGAAACAGAACAAGTTCAGAAAGAAGTAAAACAAGAGCAACAAGTAGCTCCTCCACCAGAAAGACCTGTAGAAGAAACTAAACCTCCTGTTTTACAAGCAGCAAGTGGTATAAATATAGGAGAAGATAAACAAGAACATATTCAAAAACAAGAAGCAGCTAAAGAATATTTAGATATAGAATCTCAAGTACAAACTAATCAAAAAGTAGATGAAGCAGTTAAAGATATAGGTATAGTAAATACTAATGAACAGATGGATACTTTAAATTTAGACACTACTCCATCAACTAACTTTGTACCTCAAGAAATTGGAGATAGACCAACAGAATTAGCCGAAGTAAAATATTTTGGTTTTACAGAAGATCAGTATTACAATGCCATACCTAAATATGAATGGCGTGGAGAAACACCTCTATTTGGATTTGCAAAAACTGGAAAAGGGTTTACTAAAAGTGGAAAAAGTTCTGCTTACGGTCCTGCTCAAATTACTACTTCCACATTAGGAGATCCAGAATTACAAAAATTAATGAATAGTGAACAAAAAGCATATACTTTAAAAATTATAGCTGCCCAAACATTGGCTTTAAATTTACAAAAATATAGAGGGAGTATTGCTCGTGCTATATCACCAAGAGAGTCTCCTAAAGGAAATGCAGCATTAAGTATGTTAAAGATAACCCCACAAGAATTTATAAGTTTTGTAAAGGATGGATATTTTTTACCAAGTAATAAAACAGAACAAATAGAAGGTATTCCCTTAGAATTACTTCCAGAAAATCATGAAGAATTATATAAACAGATTTTTAGTACTATATTATCACAAAAATTTAAACGTAGAGAAAGTAAAGATGTAGAAAGTTTTATAGGTTCGTGGTATGGACATCCTAATCCAAGAGAAAAAAATAAGTATATAAAAGGAGTAATACAGAACCTAATATAAAGAGTTTTAGTCTTAGGACTAAATATAGCGTAGGCTACCCGTTTCTTCAATGGCACCTACAAACAACAACCGAAGTGGCTACCCTAGAGAAGGCCCCACGTGGAGACAAGAAATGGCGAAAAAACTGAAGACTACAAATAAACCTGATGCACCCATTAAAGATGATGGAAGAGAAAAAATGTATCAAGGATCTTATAAAGACGATGTGTACAAAGACGATCCAGAAAAACAAGAAGCTGCTGGCACTGAAGAAGCTACCCAGCAAGAGCCTCAAGGTTTTATGGATTCAAATAATATGAGTGCAGTTCCTGAGAACGTAGAAGTTCCTACAGAAAAGGTTGGTGATTATAGAGAATCAAAAGCCGAGCACGATTACAAAAAGAGATATGACGATCTTAAAACTTACTATGACCAAAAGTTAAATGAATGGAAGCAAGAGAAGGAGAAGCTATCAGCTGAAACTGAAATTGCTAAAACTCAACAACAAGAGGTAAAGTATACCCCTCCCAAAACTAGGGAAGAGTTAGAACAGTTTAAAGAAAAATATCCTGATGTATATCAAGTTGTAGAAACTATCTCTCATGACATGGCTGAACAAAAAACTGCTGATCTTCAAGCAAAGATTTCTGATCTTACCGAAAAAGAACAAAAGTTAATTGTACAGTCTGCATACAAGCAACTAACTTCAGCCCACCCTGATTTTAATGAAATCAAGGCTACTCCTGAATTTTTAGCATGGCTTGAGGAACAACCTGCCAATATAGCTGATGGTATTCGTAAAAACAATACTGATTCTAAATGGGCAATTCGCACTGTTGATTTATACAAAGCTGATGTGGGTATTTCGTCAAACAAAGTGGATTCCAAGAGAAAATATGATGCAGCTCAAGCAGTGTCCAAAACAAAAGCTAATCCAGCAACTATTAATACTGGAGGAAGTGGAAAAACATGGAAAATGTCTGAGATACAACATATGAAACCTTGGGAATTTGAGAAAAATGAGGCTGAAATTGATGCTGCCCAAAAGGAGGGTCGTATTGATTTTGAAGCATAATTTAAACTAGGGAGGACTATAGTATGGCTACTATGGCAAGAGCTGGTGGTTATAATAACCTTGCAAAAGGCAATTGGGCCCCAGCCATATACAGTCAGAAAGTTCTCAAATATTTCCGTAGAGCATCGGTTGCTGAAGCTATTACAAATACCGATTACTCCGGGGAAATTGAGAATTTTGGTGATACTGTAAATATACTAAAAGAACCTACCATTACTGTTGCTTCTTATGCTCGTGGCACATCTGTAAATACACAAGAACTTTCCGATGATCAAATTCAATTGACTATTGATCAAGGAAATTACTTTGCATTTAAAGTTGATGACATAGAGGAAAGACAAGCACATGCTAATTGGGAGGCTCTTGCAACTTCTTCTGGTGCATACGCATTGAAAAAGAACTATGATTATAATGTTCTTAAAGCAATTGCTGATAACGCAGCTACCGATAGTAATTTAGGTACTGCCGGATCTGCAGTTTCCATCAATGTAGTTAACGAAGCATTAAATATGCTAAGTACAGCACAACAAGTTCTTGATGAGAACGATGTGCCTGAAGAAAACCGTTGGTGTGTAGCACCACCCCAATTCTGGACACAAATAAGATTGGCAAAAACTGACGCAGCTGGAACACCTGCAATATTGGATTCAGCAGCTACTGGTGAAGGTCAATCAGCTTTGATGAACGGAAGAATAACAAGTAGAAAAGTACATGGATTTGATTTATATCAATCCAATACTATGGTAGTAGGTTCAGCAGGAACAGCAGCAGCTGCGACTTTTGGACCGTCATCAACATCTGGTGAACATTACGTTTTATTTGGACATATGTCTGCAGTAGCAACTGCTTCACATATTGCTAAAACTGAAGTAATTCGTGATCCAGATAGTTTTGCTGACATAGTACGTGGACTTCATGTATTTGGTAGAAAAGTACTGCGAGGATCAGGTTCAGGATACAAAGGCGTATTCGCTGGTGTTGCAGACTTTAACTCATAATTGGAGGAATGATTTATGGCAACATGGACCGTAACAGGTGGTGGGTCAACTGGTCATTCGGCCAATGCACCTACCGTTAAAGTCTATAGTGAAATCGTAGACTTTAGTGCGTTTACAATAACAACTAATGATATTGTGGAGGTTATAGAACTTCCAGCTAATTCATTAGTACTATACGCAGGGTATGATGTTTTAACTGCAGATAGTGCTGGAAATTCCGGTACTTTATCTCTTGGAGATCAAGCTGATGTAGACCGTTGGGTTGCTGCATCTACAGCTACTGCAGGAATAGAAACAACTAGAGCTAGAGCTGGAGATTCCAGTCTAGGGACAACCTCAATAGGCTATGCATATTATGCAGCAGCTGATACCATTGATCTTACAAATGCAACAGGATCAATGAACTGCGTGGTAAGAGTATTTGCAGTCGTGGCAGACTGTGATGGACATGGAGACAATGAAGCTCAAAATGTAACTTTTGCTTAATGCTATTGGTAAGGGAGAACTAAAAAGCTCCCTTACCTTTTCACAAAGAGAAGACTATGACAATACATAAGATAAATTCAGAAATACAAAAAAAATTGGTTACAACAAAAAACTATCCAGAGTATATGCCTAAACCAATTGTAGATACTACAGAACTTAGATTTCGTTCAATAGAACAAAGCTTAAACTTAATATTAAAAAAA
>Ga0208030_1002157_pt1 | contig 10218 bp, 17 predicted proteins | sample MalvirDeepMed_M9_FD_184246 | JGI IMG/M metagenome (GOLD analysis project Ga0208030, IMG submission 184246) | Marine viral communities from the Global Malaspina Expedition - Malaspina viral metaG DeepMed_M9 (SPAdes) (version 2) | ecosystem: Environmental > Aquatic > Marine > Oceanic | place...
TCCCGTGATAATTTACGGGTAGCTAATTTCATGGCGCGAAACGCTCCCCCTCCCATGCCTACGGAAGATGTAGTTCTGAACGAGTACGTTCAGATGAATGATGGCGGCATCGCCAAGAAAACGAAGGTGTACTGATGCCCAATATCCAAGAAGAGGAAACAGTTGAGACTGTTGAAGATAATTTTAAATACCCTAGTCCTAAAGATAGGGGCAAGGATATTGCATGGCTTGCTGAGAAGCTTAACTTAGATCCTATGGGTTCAACCATGAATGAGATGTCGGACGTCCAGCTTCGTAGATTATATTTGGAGCATAGTAGTGACTATAATATAGGCGGTATAGTCGATGAGCTAGGCTACATGCACGGTGGAATGACCCATCCGAAGCGCGGTCCAATCAAGTATGCTGCAGGCGGTGCTGTGAGAGGAAAACGCTTCGTGGGTACTTTTTAATGCAAGAAGAATTCTTACAAGACGTAATCTATCCCAAACTACCTGATGCCCAAGAGGAAGCACGTCGCGTGGATGGTCAAGTATCTCCTGTCCACGATCCAGAAGGTAATATAACTGGATATAAAGTATTTGGTAGGGCCGAATTAACTATTTCTGAGAAATTAAGGGGGGTTGTGCAAGGTTCTACAGTACCAGGAAGTACATCTGATATTTCTGCGGGGGTTATGCTGGGTGATACTATCGAAGCCACTAAAGGAAGGCGTACTGGGCAAGATCTTATAGACTATGAACGGATCACCGCGATGATCCCCGAGGAATATCAACAAGAATTTGGAAGTGGCTCTCTTTCCCTTCAACGGGAACACGGAGATAAGGATTTTGAGGGTAAAGAACTAAGTGCTCGGTATTCTTTGCCCATAGGAGAGGCAACCGCCTCCGTACACGGTGGTGTGCGCGAGGAAAAGAGAAATATAGTCCCAGAACAAGTTCAACGGTTGTTCCAGAACTTAATGTTAGAACAACGTAGACGAAATCTTGGAGCAAGTGTTCGAGGTCGTATCGGAAAAGGAGTAGGCTCCCTTAATGTTAATCGTATGTGGGGGGACACGGCTTCACCTCAAAGTAGATTTCAGGATACAAGGCCAACCTATGATGCCCCGCATGTAACTAGCGTGGGCGCACAATACCGAATGCCAGTAGGGGCTGGAGAATTTGTTTTTTCTGGGGAAGGTTCGCAAGGAAGAGGTGATGAGCTTGATTGGAACGTTGGCGCACAATTTAGATATCCCTTTCCGAGATGATGTAGATTTTTAATGGCAGACCCGACTACTTTCGCATATGCAGTTTTGAAAGCTATCCAGGATCGTATTAAGTTAACGGAAGAAGCTATCCTGCAAGGAAATCCAAAGAGCATGGAGTCTTATAGACAACTGGTAGGCGAATTAAGTGGTCTTGCCTTTGCCGAGCAGGAAGTAAAAGATGCCTTGCAATCATGGGAGGAAGAATGACCAAAACTCTATTTGTACCGGACCACGTTACTAAAAGTATGGATGAGAGACTAAAGAACCAAAGTGACGCAGTATCTGCTGCATATATAAAGGAAACGAACAGGGTTCTGGACCCTGGACGTTTAGAAGTGACATTAAATGAGCGCCTCCCACAGCCTACGGGATGGCGCCTTCTTGTTATGCCGTACATGGGGAAAGCCACCACGGATGGTGGTATTCATATCCCAGATGCTACGAGAGATCGTGAAGCGTTAGCGACAGTAGTTGCTTACGTTCTGAAGGTCGGACCATTGGCTTATAAGGATTCTGGTAAATTTGGAGAGTCCCAGATGCCATGGTGCGAAGAGGGCCAATGGGTTTGTATTGGCCGTTACGCCGGCGCTCGTTTCAAGATAGACGGCGGCGAAGTCCGTATCATCAATGACGACGAGGTCATTGCGACGATTCTTGAACCTGATGATATTAAACATGTCTAGAAAGGAGAAGAGAGCCATGGAAACCATGACATGCCAATTGAGGAAACTAAAATTGATATTGGGGATTCCGAGGAATCTGCCGTAGACGTTAATGTTGGGGAAGAACCTACCTCCCAACCTGAAGTAGAAGAAAAATCTGCTGCCCAGGAAGACGAACTTGAAGAGTATAGTACTGGGGTCAAAAAACGCATTGGGGATCTGACCCATAAATGGCGAGAAGAGGAACGGCAAAAGCAGACCGCTGTTAAGTATGCGGAGAATGTCCGTAAAGAAAACGAAACCCTTAAACAACGCCTGGATTCCCTGGATAAAGGGTATCAGGAAGAATTTGGAAGCCGGGTTACCTCACAACTTGACTCTGCAAGGCGTCTTCTTAAAGAAGCCCATGAGAGTGGTGATGTAGATAAAATTGTTGACGCCCAAGAAGCCTTGTCCAATCTAGCTTTGGAAAAAGGAAAATTAGCCAAAGCCCAACGAGAGGTTAAGGCAGACAAAGCGGAACCTCAACAACAGCAACCTTCACTTCAACAACCTGTACCTCAACAACAGCAACCTGCAGCACCACCTGACCCCAAAGCACAAGCTTGGGCGAGGAAGAATGATTGGTTTGGGAACAATGAAGTTATGACATATGCCGCTTTTGGGGTGCATAGACGACTTATAGAGGACGAAGGGTTTGACCCGCAGTCCGATGAGTACTATTCTGAGCTTGATAATCGTATGAGGACTGAATTTCCTCATAAATTCGATGAAAAGTCGAAATTAAACGGGGGAAGCCGCAAGGTTGCGTCAGCCGAGGCTTCAAAATCCCGCAATAGAAGTGGACGAAAAACTGTGCGGTTAACACCTTCACAGGTTGCGATTGCTAAGAGGCTCAATGTGCCGCTTGAAGAATACGCAAAATATGTGAGGGATTGATCATGAGTAATACTGAGAGCACGACTCGCCAAAAGTCTACACGGACGCCTCGAACCAATGAGACCCGTGCCAAAAAGGTACGCAGGGAACCTTGGAAGCCACCATCCATACTGGATGCGCCACCTCCACCTGAAGGGTACACTCACAGGTGGATACGAACCGAAGTTGCAGGGTTTGATGACCGTAAAAACGTATCAGCCAGAATCCGTGAGGGCTGGGAACTGGTACGCGGTGAAGAATACCCGGACTTTGATATTCCTACGATTCAGGATGGGCAACATGCCGGAATCATTGGAGTGGGTGGCTTATTGTTAGCAAGGATCCCGTTGGAGATCGTCGAGGAACGCAATGATTATTTCCGGGGAATGACCCGCCAACAAATGACGGCTGTTGATAACGATTTAGCCCGTGAACAACATCCGGCAATGCCGATTAGTAAACCTGATCGGCAATCCCGTGTAACTTTTGGAGGTCTCAAAGAAGGAGACCAGGAGTAAAATAATATGGCCAACAGTGCAGGAGCATTTGGTCTACGTCCCTTACAGATGTTGGGACAGGCCGCTAACTCTACTGGTGCTGCCAATTATCCAATGTATGAAATTGCCAATGGCAATACTAACGCTATCTACCATGGTAGCCCCGTTATCCCGCTTACCACGGGATATATCGACATAGTTGGGGCCGCTGCTGGTGGAACCGTTAGTCTGCTTGGTGTTTTCATGGGTTGTGAATATGTGGCGAGTACCACGTTAAAGCCTACGTTTAGTAACCTTTGGCCTGGTTCTGGTGCAGATAGCAATCATCCTATTAAAGCGTATGTTGCTGATGACCCGAACCAGTTGTTTGTTATAACTACTGATGCCACGTGGACCAGTAAAGCAACCGCTATTGCTGATAGATTCAAGAACGCACAGTTTGCGACAGCGACAAGCGGAACAACTGCTACTGGTGTTTCTGGTGCTCAAGTAGATATAAGTACTGCAGCGACCACAGGGCCCGACTTCCATCTCAGGATTATGGGATGGGAAGACAATCCAGAAAATCTGGATTTCACGGCGGCTGGGGTTGGTGTGATTGTTCGTTTAAACAATCACTTTAACGCGCCAAATGGTTCCGCTAACGCGGGTACAACCATTTCCGTTACTGGCATTTAGAGGAGTTGAGAGATGGCTATTTCAAGAGCTCAACTAGCGAAAGAGCTAGAGCCTGGCCTCAACGCCCTTTTTGGACTTGAGTATGCCAGGTACGATAACGAAGCATCAGAGATTTATGACACGGAATCCTCAGAACGTGCATTTGAGGAGGAGGTCATGCTTTCCGGTTTTGGGTCTGCCCCGGTAAAAACGGAAGGAACTGCTGTTTCATTTGATGATGCACAGGAAGCGTATACCGCCAGGTATACCATGGAGACTATCGCACTTGCCTTCTCTATCACGGAAGAAGCAATTGAGGACAACCTCTATGATCGTCTAGCTTCCCGCTATACAAAAGCGTTGGCACGTAGCATGTCCAATACCAAACAGGTAAAGGGTGCCGCTACTTTAAATAATGCTTTCGATAGTAACTTTGTAGGCGGTGATGGGCTGGAGCTTTGCTCCACGGCTCATGTCTTGGTGAACGGCAACACATGGGCCAATGAGCCAAGCACCGCTGCCGACCTGAACGAGACAAGTCTAGAGAACGGGCTTATCGACGTTGCGGGTTATGTGGATGAACGGGGGCTTAAAGTTTCTGTTCGTGGACAAAAGTTGATTATTCCAGCAGCACTTCAGTTTGTTGCGGATCGTCTTCTAGAATCCACTCTTCGTCCAGGTACTGCCGATAACGATATAAACGCTGTACGGAACATGGGAATGCTTCCGCAGGGTTATGCCGTTAACCATTATTTGACGGATACCGATGCATGGTTCATGCGGACGGATGCTCCTCGAGGCTTCATCCACTTTGAACGTATGCCGATGTCTACAAAGATGGAAGGTGACTTTGATACAGGTAATGTAAGGTTTAAGGCCCGTGAGCGTTATAGCTTTGGGTACTCAGACCCACGTTGCGTGTACGGTTCCCCCGGCGCATAACATAAGATCACGGGAGGGGGACAACCCCCTCCTTTTTTTTCTGGGAAAACTAGCCCTAGCGACTGACCCAGCAGACGCTCACAAAGACTCTAGGGCGAAACCTTTTGTGAGAAGGTACTATTATGGCGAATACACATTTTTCAGGGCCGGTAACATTTTCAGCGGCACGGCCTACCCTCCAAAATCTTAATATTGGCACATGGCCGGATCAAACTCGGTTTATGGACGACTTCACTGGCATTGTGTTGGATGCCACCAATGATTGGACTGTTGTAAAAGACTCAGGTGCTTCAGCAGGACTACAGGCAGATGCTTTGAATGGAGTAGTTGATCTTACTTCGGCTGCTACTACTGATAATGACGGTAGTTCCATTCAAGGGAATGAAATCTGGGGTCTTCCCTCAACAGCCGGTGAAAAGCTTTATTTTGAGGCTCGGTTCCAGATGTCTGATGTCGATCAGATGGATATGTTCATTGGCGTTTGTGAAAATTTTGCAACAAATCCAGAAGCTATTTTCACTGCATCCAATAGAATTGGGTTCCAGATTGATGACGGGGATGCGACTCCTCATTTGATTACAGAATCGGGTGACACTGAGACTGATACGACCTTGTCAGGCACTACGTATGATCTTTCTGACGCGACGGATGTTACGGTTAGTTTTGTAGCGACGAAGGGTACAAGTACCGATGTAGTAGATTTCTATATCAATCGTACCAAAGTTGGTACTCATACTACGAATGTTCCGACAGCCAATATGACGCAAGCAGCAGCAGAAGTTTCTGGTAATGCTACCGGGACAAAGTCAATGAGTATTGACTACATTATGGTCGCACAAGACCGTGGTGTTAGTTACTAACCCAGGGGAGTAACTTAAATGGCTGATGTCTTTGTAGAAAAAGTCATTGAGGATGGTCCTCGTATCTTTGTTAAATCTTTTTCGTACACGCACGTTGACACTGGTCAATCTGCGGTTATGGCGATAGACGTTTCTGGATTATCTACTCTTCAAGATGGAACGGCTTGCACCGGAGTTCGTATTAATAAGATATGGTTTAGTACGTCAAATCTTGAATTAAACATTTTATGGGATGCCAGTACCGATGTATTAGCAATAGTGCTACCAACAGATTATCAAGGTAGCTTTGATTTCTCTTCCTTTGGTGGCTTAGTAAATAGTGCTACAAGTCCTACTGGGGATATCAGATTCACTACTGTGGGGGCTGCGGCTAATGATGATTACACCGTGGTCATCGAATGCATTAAAGAGTTCTAATCGTGGACGAACTTTCCAGGAAGAATGAGCTTGAGCTTGTCACTATAAGAGGCGAGCTCAAGCTCCTTTCACAAAAGATAGATGTTATTAAAACAAATGACATCTATCATCTTCAAAAATCCCTGGATACCATGAGCAAGCGTTTATGGGCGATAGGGTTTTTGATATTAGGGCAAATAGTTGTAGGACTCCGCCTTACTGTGTGGGGTTAAGGAGTAAAGGATGGCAACTTCTGGATCCGTTGATTTCAACCTGGACATGGCTGAAATTACAGAGGAAGCCTTTGAGAGGTGTGGCTTAGAGTTACGCACGGGCTATGACTCTCGAACTGCCCGTAGATCGCTTAATCTTCTTTTTGCCGATTGGGCCAACCGGGGCCTAAACCTCTGGACAATTGAGCAAGTCACACAGACTTTGGCTCAGTTATCAACTTCCTCCGCCGTAGCGACTTATCCCATTGGTGTTATCACCATGACAGTGGGAGATTCCAGTAGTTTTAGTGTTGGGGAAACAATAACAGGTGGTACCAGTGCGGTAACCGCTTCTATTATTACACTCCCTTCTTCCACTACCATGACTCTAACGGTTCCGAGTGGCAGTTTTACTGCTACTGAAACCATTACTGGATCCTCGAGTGCTGCTACCACAACAGTAACAGCAGATCCAAGTTTAACGGATGTTCAGGCTACGGTGGATGTACTCGAGGCGGTAATTCGCAGAGATAGTCAAGATTTATCAATAAGCCGTATCGGAAGATCTAATTACTTGGATATTCCCACGAAAACGACCCAAGCGCGTCCTACCCAGTTCTACGTTAATCGTCAGATAACTCCTACTATTACTGTGTGGCCTGTTCCAGAAAATTCCACAGACCAGTTAATCTATTATCGTGTGAAAAGGCTCGAGGACGCAGATGTGGCTACCAACAATGCTGACATTCCCTTCAGATTTTTGCCCTGCCTTGTAGCTGGGTTGTCTTATTATATTGCTCTTAAAAGGTCGCCGCCTCGAATAGAGGGTCTGAAACTAATATATGAAGAAGAATTTAAAAGAGCATCCGACCAGGATATTGATCATGGCGTTCCTTTACGACTTGTACCCACCGCAAGATCTCTAAGGGTGTAGCATGTCAAGATACGCAAGTGAAAAATATGCTTTGGGCATCTCTGACATGTCTGGTAGGTCTTATCGCCTCAGAGATATGAAATTAGAATGGAACGGTTTTCTTGTTGGGAAAGACGAATTTGAGGCAAAGCAACCCCAACTTACGCCGGCGAAGGTTCTTCCAGACTCACAGGCTCTGCGAATAAGCCGTCCTGATAGGGTGGAACCCCCAGTAGAGGTTCTACTCCAGTTCAATCCATTCCGGTCAGGGGATTCTGGATCGACAACCATTAATGTGTACCAACCAGGACATGGCAGAAGCACAGGGGATACGGTTCGATTTCGTTCTGTAGAAGCTTTTGATGGTTTTACAGAGAGTATGATCGAAACTGCTGCAGGATTTTCGATTACGAAAGTCGATGATGCTAATTATACCTTTACCGCCAGTAGCGGGACGGCCACAAGTGGATCTGTCCGAGGTGGTGGTGGTTTTGCTTCCGCTGGCCCCGTAACAGTGAGTCCTTAACATGGCTTTTACATTTGCGACTTTAAAGACAGCAATTCAGGATTATACCGATAACACTGAATCCACTTTTGTGAGTCAGTTAACCCGTTTTATTCTGAATGCAGAAGAACGCATCTTAAAAGAAGTACAATTAGATGTATTTAGAAGGAACTCTCAGGGAACTACGTCCGCTTCTACTAAATTCCTGTCCAAACCAAGTGATTTTTTAGCTCCTTTTTCATTGAGTGTAGTGAACGATTCAAGTAATGAGTTTTTATTATACAAACACGTCACTTTTTTACAGGATTACACACCTAATCCAGCCACTACAGGGATCCCTCTATACTATGGGGATTGGAATGACCAGACCTTCTTATTGGCTCCTACCCCTAATGCTGCCTTGACTATGGAACTCCATTATTTCTTCCGCCCCACTTCTATCACGGCTACATCAGATGGCACCAGTTGGCTAGGAGACAATGCTGAATTAGCCATGCTGTATGGAAGTTTGGTAGAGGCATATACCTTTATGAAGGGGGAGCAGGATCTTCTTACTCTCTACAACAACCGCTACATGGAATCTCTCCAGGGGCTTAAAAATCTCGGGGAAGCGCAGCAGACCCAGGAAGAATATAGGTTTGACCGCGTAAGGAGGGAACTTGCCTGATGTTCCAGGCGAACGGACAAGGAGATCTAGGCAAGGTTCAGGTATTCACCTCAAATGATGGAGGCCATACTCCAGAACAGATCGCGGAAATGGCCATGAATAAGATCATGGTAGTTAGCGAAACAGCCCCTCCCCCCATACGGGATCAAGCGGCTGCGTATAGAAATAAGGTTAGGGATATAATAGTTTATTACTTGAAGCAGATGGCAAAGAGCGAAAGAACAACTATTTGGGCATTGCTCAAGAAACAGGGTCATGCGGACATGGCTGATATCATAAGGAGATTGTGAAATGGCTATCAATCAAGCCATGTGCGGTACATACAAAAAAGAAATCACAGTAGGTATCCACTTCTGGTTAGACCACACTCGAACGGGGTCTTCTGGTATTTCAGCAGATACCTTTAAAATTGCGATGTTTACGTCCAGTCGTACAGATGCCAATGAGGATTTGACGGGCTACAGCACTACGAATGAAGTAAGCGGGACTGCTTATTCAGCGGGTGGAGAAGCCCTTGCCAGTGTGACTTTAGGTCTTTCGGATAATAGTTCCTCTGTTCCCACGGCCTTTCTGGATTTCGCAGACACGACTTGGTCTACTTCCACTATATCAAATGCTAGATGTGCGGTTATTTATAATTCCACGTTAAGCACAGCAGGAACGGGCGCAACGGTCAATCATGCGGCCTATCCCAGTGTTTGTGTCTTGGACTTTGGTGGAGATAAATCATCGAGTGCAGGGGATTTTACGATCCAGTATCCTGCGAATGACGCCAACAACGCAGTTATTCGTATAGCGTAAGAGTAACGAAGTGGCCCTGTTATACGGTTGGAGCCGAGAAACCTGGAGTAGCGGCCCTTGGAGCCAACCAGCCCCATTAGCGGTTACTGGAGTTCAGGCAGCCGGAGCAATAAGTTCTGTTTCAGTTGTTGTTGACACAACAGAGGAAGTTACCGGAGTTGAGGCTGCAAGTGCCATTGGCACTGTTACGGTAATTGCAGAGGTTAATGTCTCGGCTACAGGGGTTGAAGCGGCTGGAGCTTTAGGCTCTGAATCTGTAGTCACCGAGCTTATTTTTGGGGTTACTGGTGTTGAAGCGGCTGGGGCAATAGGGGATATTGGAAAGGGTGTTTCGTTTGTTGTTACGGGAGTTGAGGCACAAGGACTTGTAGCAACGCCAAATGTATGGAGTGTGATTGACACGACACAAGACGCTAACTGGGTTCAAATAGCGGCATAAGGTAAAGACATGGCTTCATCATATACTACAAATTTCGGCATCGAAGAGATGGCTGCTGGGGATCAAACCGGCACTTGGGGTGATACTACTAACTTTAACTTTGATATTTTAGATCGGATTGCTGCATATAAGGCGGTTGCTTTATCAGATGCTTCAACAGCGACCCTTACTGTTCGAGAGGCTTCTCCCGGAACTGGGACGGAAAATCTTCAAGATGGTATGTTCCGGGTTATCAAATTTACGGGATCGTTAGCTCAGAACTGCACGGTCACCATTGCTCCAGATACTACTACGGCTTGGTTTATCATTGAAAATGCGACCACCGATACTGGCTCAAGCGGCCCGTACTCATTACTGATGAAACAAGGAAGTGGAGCAGGGGCCTCTGTCACCATACAAAATGGAAAAAATGCCATTATTTATTGTGATGGTGCTGGGAGTGGTGCGGTTGTAACGGACGCATTAGCTGATTTACAAGTAGGCACTCTAGAAGTCAC